>VOFC01002232.1_pt1 | contig 33794 bp, 54 predicted proteins | sample 5384161 | NCBI WGS metagenome assembly VOFC01 (sample SAMN12384722, study PRJNA508395) | human gut metagenome | isolation source: healthy gut B | host: Homo sapiens
TTAGCTTTGGAAATGTGGACTTTTGAAGATAAATCTGCTTTTTTGAAGAAGTATATGGTGTAAAACCGATTTTGGAGCGGGTGAATAAGTAATGGAAAAATTAGATTTAACAAAGCCGGAGTATTTTTTATAATCGTGAATTGTTGGTTGAAATTTAATTTACGTGTCTTGAAAGAAGCAATGGTAAAAGAAACTCCATTATTGGAACGTTTGAAGTTTATTGCTATATCTGCTTCTAATCTTGATGAATTTTTCATGGTACGTGTGGCAGGTCTTTGGAACAGCTTTGATAACGGCATCGAAAACGTGATGCTGCCGGTATGTCTGTCAAAGAACAGTTAGTTGCTATTGCTGAATCTGCACATGAGCAGGTACGTACCCAAAACTAAATATTTACATGCCTTAATAGGTGAAATGAAGGCTGCCAACCTGCACTTGCGCCGTGTTTCCGAGTTAACGGATTTGGGAAGGATTGGCTAGAGGAATATTATCGAGAAGTAGTTTATCCTGTATTAACGCCGATGGCGGTAGATGCTTCACGTCCATTCCCGTTTTTAGCTAATAAAACACAAAAACCTAGCGGTAGAGCTGATTAAAGCTGATGGAGAGCATAGTATGGGCTTGATTCAGGTTCCGTCAGTATTGAGTCGTATTACAGAGGTAATTCCAGAAAAAAAAACGCACCTTCGTATTTTTAGAGGATATTATTGCTAGTCATTGCAAGGGATTTATTCAAAGGCTGTCATATTTTAGATGTTGTACCCTTCCGTAACACGTGATAGTGATTTGGATTTGAAGAAGAAGACAGCGTTGACTTGATGAAAGAAGTTGAAGAATCTGCGCAAACGTAAACGTGGTGCGCCTGTACGTTTGGAAATTTTTAAACAGGTAATACTCGTATCAAAAGATTCTTGGAAGAAAATCTTGATGTAACAGAATTGGAAGTTTACGAAATTAATGGTCCTCTAGACCCCCACTTGCTTCTTTAAGTTCATTAGTTTACCCGGAATGTGGCCTTGGCTCTACGAACCATTTGTACCGAGCGTCCGTTGGAATTGCCTGATGATAGTGACCTTTTTGCGAATTCGTCAAAATGATATTTTACTGCATCATCCATATGAAAGTTTTCGACCCGGTTGTAAAATTGGTTAGTGATGCTGCTGATGACCCGCAAGTTTTGGCAATTAAACAAACTCTGTATCGTGTTAGTGGTAACAGTCCTATCGTTATAAGATTGGCTCGTGCTGCCGAGAATGGTAAGCAGGTTACAGTATTAGTTGAATTAAAAGCACGTTTTGATGAAGAGAACAACATTCTGTGGGCACGTCGTTTGAAAAAGCAGGTTGCCATGTTATTTATGGCTTAGTTGGTTTAAAAACTCATGCAAAATCATCTTAATCGTACGTAAAGAAGACAATGGTATTAAACGTTACCTGCATCTTGGTACCGGTAACTATAATGATAGTACCGCTAAATTATATACAGACATTGGCCTGATGACTGCTAATGATGAATTTGGTAGTGATGCGTCTGCATTTTTTAATTTACTCAGCGGTTATAGTGAGCCTCCCTGTATGGAATAAATTGGTTATGGCCTTTAGGTTTGCGAGAGAAGATTTACTCTTTTGATAGATAATGAAATCAATATGGTAAAACAGGGTAAGGAAGGCCGTATTATTGCTAAAATGAACTCGCTGATTGACCAACCTGTAATTCAAAAGCTGTATGAAGCTTCTGCCGCAGGAGTACACATTGATTTAATCGTGCGAGGTATCTGGCTACTCTGCGTACAGGTATTGAAGGAATCAGTGATAATATAACTGTTCGTAGTATTGTTGGTCGTCAATTAGAACATAGCCGTATCTTCTGGTTTGCTAATGGCGGTGATGAGCGCCTTTATCTTTCCAGTGCTGACTGGATGCCGCGTAACTTAAATGACCGTGTAGAATTATTCTTCCCTGTAGAAACTGAATTTCATATCCGTCGTATTAAAGGATTATTAGATTTGTATCTGCGCGATAATGTAGGTGCACATATGATGCAGTCTAATGGTACATATCGTCGTGTACGTAATAAATTAGAGCCTGTTAGTGCTCAAAGCACTTTTATACGAAATGGCTCAATTAGCAGTGGCCTCCGATAAGTTACCGATGGAACAACGTTTACAGCCTGTTTATAGCAGAAGATAAAAGAATTTAAATAGTGAATTAAAGTCTGATATTGCTAATGTTTAAGCCGCTTGCTATAATATTAGTATATAGAGGAGGTTGTGCTATGAACAAATTTGCTGTGACCTTGAACTATAATTGTAATTATGGTTTTGTTGAATATAACGAAGAAAATAAAACTGCGGTTGTTACTTTATCTGTTGCAGAAGCAAAACAAAAGGTAGAAAAATTTTTGCAAACACCGCTTACCTTGGATATTCCTGAGGGTGAAACAATACGTGATTTTGCTACTAAACCTTAGAGCCTTTGTCTAGTCTGGAAAACTTTAAGGTTTGCTTAACACGCCTGTGGGTAAAACAGGCGTCCGCGTTGAATGGAGTATGCCTCCGAATGGCCGAAAAATTACAATTATTTGTATCTTGACAGCTTAGAGAAGTTTTTACTTTTCTAAGCTGTTTTTATCTTTTTAGACACTAAAATTATGTAAAGGAAGTGAAATCATGAGCGAAATGTTTAATGGCTATATGGGTGCTATGGCATCAATTTTGGAAGGCTTCGGACTATGGGTATTTGTTGGTATAGGTGCTGTTTTCTTATTGGCGGCAATTTTTGGCTGGGAGTGGTTTTATACGCCGGCTCATGATACACTGGCCAATAATAATATTTTAGCTTTTGTTTATGATAGCTTCGGGATGAATGCTTGTCGTTTGATTTGCGGCATTAGTGCATTTATTATAACTAGTGTTTTTCTAGTGTTGATTTATTTGTAAGTTGTCATAGTTGTTGATTTGTTATATAATAAGAAAGTATTTTATGGTTCCGTAGCTCAGTAGTTTGGTTCATTGTAAAATGAAATTGCACACCTTGAAAACAGAATAAAAATAGTCCATTGTGACCTCTTCGTGTTAAAATTAATTTGCGCGAAACAAAATTTACAAGGAGGCAATCACAAAGGAAAGAGAATAGGCAAATATACTTTGATGATATTCTGTTGACAGCAGATTGGTGTAATTTGTTACCCAGGAAAATACTCGGATACAAATCACCTGATGATCTATTCGAGAATGAGCTTGATAAGATTTATGCAAATGCTTGATTTTTTTAAAAAGTGTGCAACTTCTTATTGCAATTTAGGAAAAATAAATAAAAATAAAAATAACAATAACAAAAAATAAAGTGGCTATGCCTGTGGATAACTATTTATAATCCAATGGCATAGCCACGTTGTTATTTGTTTTGTTGTTGTTGTTGTTTTAAATATTTTTCGATGTCGTATGGGGGCTCGGTTAGACTACGATTCAGTAGTTGCTTTAGCATATCTAATTGTTGCTTTGCTTTTTTATCAAGATCAATATCATAGTAAGATTCTACTTCTTTAAAAAAATAACCTTTATTAAGCAATCTATCCATGAATGACTGTGGATTAGAAATGTATTTCTGACTTTCTAATAAGTTATTAAGTAAAGGGATAAATTGAAAATACATTAAAAAACTATATTGCCACGTTTTTGGGCGGATAATATATAGAGCGGATGCTATCATCCATAAATTCGGGAACGAAACGACAGTATTTGCAGTTAGTATCAATCTCTTGAAGTTTAGAGAATAGTATGCTCTCAGACATTAGCAAACTATCATCTGTATATATTTTGGAACTACGCCCAGTTAGCCAGTCCATAGACACGCCAAAGATATCGACATAGCGCTCCAGCACTTCATATGATGGTGTTGCTTTGCCATTTTCTATGTTTGTAATTGATGAAGGTCTTTTTAACCCTAGTAATTTAGCGAGATTTGAAGCAGAAATATCATGTGAGTACCTAAGGGCACCAAAATTAGATGCTGAAGTTGCTGATATGGACATAATTAACCTCCTTTAAAGAAATACATAAAATTGATATTTCGAAAATATTTCACAGAATAGAGCCATTTAATACTTGAATTGTTTTTAAAACAATGATAATATATAGATAAATCGAAAAATACTTACAAATTAAAAAACAATACAAATCCTTGTACTATAATTGTAACATAAAAAATGATAATTAGGAGTCCTTTTGGTGTAGAAAATATTAAGTTATTAAAGAAGCAAATATGTGTTGTAGGCATTGTGTCTTACATCTTACATACATATTATATGAGGAGGTTATAATAATGTGAGTTATAAAATGATATTTACCGAAATCGTACAATCGAGTCAATTTTCCCGGATGAGTAAGGATGCACAATTAATATATTTTTTACTTATTAACATGTACTGATGGTATAGGAGTGATTGACAATACTGATTTTTTATCGCGCATGTATGATCGATTTGATGATAACATGCAAGAGCTGATTAATAATGGTTATGTGTACAGATACGACGATTATCGTTACATTATTATGGATTGGCCTATCCACAACAAACTCGATAAAGCACCATATATAATAAAAAAAAAAACTATCCATGAGGACATATCAGACATATTAATAATTGAACCAAAGAAAAGATACATATTTAAAGAGGATAGTGAGTGTAATAATATGACTACGAGTAACACCGTGAATGATGATAAAATAAATCCCGAAAAGGACGAGGATTACGAACAAAAGTGCAATCTATTACGAGGAGCATGATATAGTTACTGAGTCTAAACGGGGTAAGGATATACTTAATAAATGTAGTTTATTGGAGATAAAAAAGAGGTATTGACTATGCTCTTAACCATATGCCAGTCAAACTAAATAACAAAGCGGGATTTATCATTAATTGTATACTTAATAAGTGTATAGACAAAAAGTATGTCCTGTTTGTAAAGGTAAGCAGAAGATTGAAGTTATTGAACCAAAGTATATGCCAGGTGATTGGGGAAAAGCGGTTACAGTCCTATCAGAATGTCATAATTGTAAAGGCACAGGATATATTATTGAGGATTTTTGAAGAATAAAGGTGGTGAATAAAAGTGAAGAAAAATTTTTTATACTGTAAGCGAGTTTCATAACATTGTAGGCAATGTTATTAGCAAAGCTACCATTTACAATGGTATAAAAAAGGCAGTATACCGGTGAAATATTTTGGCACAAAAGCGTTAATCCCTGCGTACTGGGTTGATGATTTTTGTAGAGATTACAAATGTGAGGTGCCGATAGATGGCTAGGGGCATATATGGTGATGGGTCATTATTTTTTGATAATGGTAAAGCGGTTATGGGTGCAGACAATACACTACACATTAGCAAATGGAGAGCACGTGACAAAAAAATATCTGCTAAGACTAAATTAAAATTGCGTGACAAGGTGCGTGATTTTAATGCTAAATTGGCTTTAGACAATATACAAGCTAAAAAATATAACTGTCAGGATATGGTTACAACGATGGTTAGATGTTTATGTCAAAACTAGTTGCAAGCAAAAACCTACGAAAATTATCGTGATAGGGTGCGTTATGTGTATCCCTATATAGGTGATAAGTTGTTACATACTGTTACGGGATTAGAGTTACAGCATATATTTAATTATTTATAAAAATGGTGGTGCTAAGCGGCAAGGACTGTCGTCTGAGACTATACGTTGTATGAGGCGATATCTAAAAGCTTCATTCGACGTGGCAATCCAAAAATGGCTTCCTTACCAAAAATCCTGTCAGTGGTACAAGGCCACCCCAAAAAAGAGCCGAGTAAAATAGTAGTCATCAACGAGGAACAAGTAGCCAAGCTGTTGGAGGTTGCAAAAGCTGGCGAGTATGTAACATACGGCGTGCAAAATCCTAAATATATCAAACACAACATCGGAACGCGGTATCTTAAGATGTGTTATTATAATTTTGTTAATCTAGCACTGGCAAGTGGTATGCGTTGTGGTGAGCTTAGAGGATTGAGGTGGTCTTGTGTTGATTTTGAGCATCAAAAAAAAAAATTAAAATGCAAATCGTTACTACTGCGGATTATGCTGATATACATGACGAGCCAAAAACATTTAAGTCTCGTCGGGTAATCTATATTGATGCAGATGTAATGTCTACGTTACATAGGTACATGGTATATCAAAGCCAGTATGCTAAGTTGGTTGGGGATAAATTTATCAATACGGATAATCTTGTTTTTACGAATACCGTTGGTAATCCGGTTAGCGTTAGCAACTTTAGGAAACGTTATTATCACAAAATGTTAGGTACAGCTGGTATATCTAAGGACTATACAATCCACAGTATGCGCCATACTCATGCTACGTTGCTCTCAAGCACGGTGTTAACCTAAATGTAGTTAGTCAGCGCTTAGGACACAGCAGTCCATCAGTAACGCTTAATATCTATGCACATGTACTTGATGACATGGAGACTACAGCTGCAGAAGCATGGAGCAAAGATCGCAAAAGTATCAAAAGTAAAAAAAATCTAAGATTAAATCTAAAAGTAAATCTAAAAAGTAAATCTAAAATAAGTCTAAAAGTAAATCTAAAATAAATCTGAAAATAACTAGGGATGGTATCCCGATATAATAAATACGAAGCCGGATTATTACCGCAATATGTTTAGTAGTAATTCGGCTTTATTGTTTCTACTATTGTTGAGTAATAGATGGATATCGAATGTATTAATCTGTATTATCTTATATACTACTCCCACAATCTTAATATGCTATAATGATAACAACAGGAATTTACGAGGAGGTATCATAACATGAATAACCGATATTGTACTATAGCACGTCTACGTAAGTATCCATTTAAAACCAAAGATCAATTGAATCAATGCTGGCAGCATATCGCAGAATATATCTACGCTGCATTGCTGCAATACAAAAAAATAGAACGTCACACTTATCCTGGATATGATGATGTCGATACTGAAGATAAGTGGGAGGATGCTCTCGATGCGGTGCTTTGGTCCTTAGGAACAATACAGGATAAAAATAAAATGGCAAAGTTTGTAAAACTCGATGGTGAAGAACGGGCTGCTTACGATGCCAAAATAAGAAAAGGCTTGCTCCTTTTTGGCAAACACTACGAGCATTTATGGGATTGATTGGAGGTGCGACATGAACAAGAAACAACGTCAACGTACAAAAGCCGGTAAAATATCCATGCAAGACAAACGTACAAATTTGGAATGTTTATAGCGTCATCGCAGAATATATTTACGGTGCGTTGAGTCAATATAAGCATGATAAGGATTTTGCTTCAGATGATTCCTTGGACAGAATAATCTGGGCTTTTAACGAAATACGTTTAGATTATCCCCCATACCCCAAGCATCCTCAAAGAGATAGAATTTGAAAGACAGTATCCTGACTATTTTGATTTCGACTTTGTAAAATTACCAGACGGAATGTATACCATTAAGCACAAACATCAGGAGCTAATTGACCAATTAGATAAACAGATTGATTACAACGAGGACAAAATATACCACAAGCAAATTGAACAAGGCATTGCGTATTTCGTGCAAATGCTATATGCAAAATCGTTTGAGGCTGCCCTGAATAGACATAAATAAAAAATACATAAACCTCAACCTAATTAATCATTTCGTTAATAATTGTACTGCAAAAAGTAGTTTGTAGTGAATTATTGAATCAAATTAAACAAGTTGTTTCAATCTGCTCTTGATAACTGTTTTCATTTAACTCCTTAAAAGTGTGCCTACAGAAACAACTTCTGAAGCTATGATTCTGTTCTTAGTATTCAGAGCAAGAACCATAAATACTTTTTCCATATAACGTAGCTTAGGTATCAGGTATGCAGCTGCTTTCTTAGGATTGCCTAAATGCACCTTTTCACACGTGTGTGAAGCTCTTTTAAAAGCTCCATACAAGCCGAAATCTTTACTGCCTGATTCAGTGTCAAACCTAATGCCTTAAGCTCATCTACAGTCCTGTTCAGCATTTTAAATACTTCATTATTGTTGTCGCATAACTTGGCAGCCTTCTTTTTCATCACCAATAATGCACGCCAACAAATCCTTGGTGCTTACAGTTTCCACACCATACACTGCTACAGCTTCTTGAACCTTCATAATCTCAATTCCTCGCTTCTGCTCACAGACCGTCAACCCTGCGAGCATTTATTAAGCGGGAACGATTGAAGGCAAGGACAGCTTGCTGCACTGTTTATCCCTTGCCGCAAATGCAAGTGAAACGCTATAATGCGCGGCTAGGGAAAAGCAAATTACTCATACAATTCTTTGTATTTTTAATCTTATATCAAAATGTTCATCATAAATATGTGCTTCGCATATATAATTATTTTTTTCCATTTCTGATATATAATTAATACTCCTACTTGCACCTGTACTTCTACTTTTCCATCCATTATCATGCAATTTTTGGAATAAAAGATTCTTTCTTTCTAATTTATTGTACATTGTTTTATTATACACATATATGTAATGAAAATTTAATTTTGTTCTATTAACCTCCTTAAAATATATGCCATTTCCCTCATCTAATTTTAATTCTGTAATCATCGATTCTAAAAAATATCTTTGCTGCTGTTTTTCTATAGGTGGCAATATAAAAATGTTATACGAAACAGGAAAAACCACACCTACGACCAAAAGAAGTCCAGCTAATGTTCTAATAATCTTCATAACAGGCCTCCATTAGTCATAGATATTGCCAATCAATACAGCTTCTCTAATTGAATACATAGTAGTACCAAAACTACTAACAGAACCGATTTCTACAGTTATAGGTCCTCCATCGAAACCTTTAGAAACATTTGCACTAACAATAGCAGATCCTCCAAAACCATAACTGATTCCACCTATAGCATCTTCTAAATTATTATTATCCTTATCATATTTGTTCTTCCATTCTACGTCTACATTACCTTGTCCATATCCCCAGATACTGGTAGACTTACTCCCGCACCCATACTACCTTGTAAAAACATATATACATTACCTTGTTTGTCAAGTATATATCCTCCATCAGAAGAAATAATATCTAAAACACTTGCACCCAAGGTAACAAAGACATAATCACTAGTCATCTTTTGGGGATCCGGCAAAATTTCAAATTTAATAGCCATCTCTGTTCCATGAACAACCTGTCTATTAAACTCTTTTCCATCATATGCCTCTGTCATAACTCCTTTCTCATCAACATAGTACATACTACCATCTGGCAATGATACTATTTCGATCATGTAGATTAGTATTATCTATTAAATCTTGTACAGTTTGGTCACCATAAACAATAACTTCTCCCGGCGTCAAGTATGCAGGATTTCCATTTAAATCTACACCTACTTCTTCAGACGGACCTCCGATTTCACCAGCCTTTTTTGCTAACCACATGGCATCTTGAATGGCATCTATATTGGCATACTTATTATGAACTTCTTGTTCTTTCTCTTTATCACCATTGCAAGCCGCTAATTCCCTTTGATAGTCATTCCACTGTTTATGAGTCAAGTATTATTCTTCGTACCACTGGAAGCTGTACCAGCACCTGCCTGTGCATTGTCAGCAACAACCTGAGATACTACACCACCGATAAGAGCACTTGCCCACTGATGCATTGCAAGGGATCATCCTTAAACATATCCGCTTAACTTATCTTGGATCATTTCGTTAATCATTGCTCCAGATGCACCTGCAAGGAACCCACTATCAGTAAGGTTCGCTCATGATGCCACCTACAAGGGCGTGAAGAGCGTTCTTTCTGCACTGCCTTCTTTCCAGCCATTTTTTTTATAGCCAAATCGCCTACTGCTTTTTATATGCAATCTCTCAAAAAGTCCAGCCAGTTCCTGACGTTCTTCTATTTTGGTCTTGTCAAAGATTTCGCCTAGCTTATTGAGGCTGTTTTTAGTATCACGATTCAGATTTTTAAGGTCTTGTTTCTGATTTTCTTTATCCCTGATTTCGATTTCACCTTCAGATACAGTTGCCTTGGTTGTGCTTTCTGCATCATCCTTTGCACCTACGCCAATGTTAGGTGTTACACCAGCATCTTTCTTCTCTGCACCTTTAGAAGTATCTACATTAACGCCTATACTACCAGCTTCATATTCGGCTTTGTTTTTAATATCTTCATAGGTCAGTGTGCCTGTGGAGATTTTATTTTTGTCTTTTTTAGCTTCACTGGAGATAATACCGCCTTTAAGGTCGGTGTTTTTCACCTACGTTAATGTCAAAAGCCTTCTTTGCCTGCGTAGATACCGCTCTGGTCGGTTACGCTTTCGTATTTGCTGTCAACGTCGCTCTTGCCTGCACTACCAAAGATACCGATTTTATTAGCACTATCTTTATCGCCAACAGGCATACCTATACCAAAAAGCCAGCAGAAGAGTTCTTTTCTTCATAGGAATTCTTATCCTGCTTGCTTTCAATATTAAGGTCTCCACCTACGTTGCCGGTTACTTTTTCACCACTCAGCTTACCACCTTTAATATTGGTATCCTTGCCGCTGGTGAAGTCAAGGTTCTTATCTGCCTTTACAGTGCTTTCATTGTAGGAGGTGCTGTTGGCATCTACTTCACCTTTGCTCTTGCTGCCGCTTTATGGTGACACTGCTTACCTGACCTGTTGCAATGTCAAAGCCTACGCCTACACTTGCACTGCTGGACTTGGAATCCTGCTCCAGCTTGTTAGTGGTTTTCGGACGCAGTTATATTAATGACGTTGCCACCTGCAACAAGGCTGGCCTTGTTAATAAACTCCTTGTCAATTCTGTCTTTAAGCTTGCCTGAGACAAAAACACTACCCATGATACCAAAGTTGTAATTTACTGTTTTTTTATTTCAATAATCAACAACTTCATCACCTCGACAAAAATTTATTGAGGCGAATATAACAAGTACAGCTTGCTGCACTGTTTATCCTTGCCGTTGCAAATGCAAGTGAGACGCTATAATGCGGCTAGGAAAAGCAGATAAATACATTTTTTTCTTATTCTTTTATTTTCAAGAATCCAACAAACTAATATTATACCTCCATATACTGTAGCACCAGCTTTCATAATATCCATATAATCATATTGAAAGCAAACATACACATAGGCAAAGAAAATAATATTAAATAATGTTTGAAAATACTTTTTGAGGTATAATGCGAATTTTAGTAAGAATCCCTACTGCCTTTGCCAATAGCTAAAACGCTAGCAATAATTAAATTTTGCTCACTTATCATTTAATCTCAATCCTTATCCTAAATATTGTTTTGCCTTGCAAATGTTCCGGAACACCATACTTTTCACTAGTATATTCGGAAACCTCAACAAACTTAAACTGCATTTTCATAGTTTCTTTAACTAAATATTCTCCATTATTTACTTCTTTCCACATATTAGCCTCTGCATTTTTTCTATATAAAGCATAAGTGTCTTTAGGAGTCAAATCAGTAAATAAAGTTTCTTCAAAATCTCTCGCTCCACCTAAATGTTCAATCAACATTTGAATTTTGTATTATCACACTACTATCCAAAATACGATTATCAGGAGGCCCGTTTTGAGCTGGCATTACGAGATTTAATTCTCTAACTATTTTTATCCTTTTTTCAGGTTCATTATTTAAATCATATAGACTATAATATGAACTACGTAATCCTAAAAAATATAAAGAATGCAATTATCACATATATAACTCTATAATCTCCTCTTGTCCCAACTTTTAATCCACATACCCTGACCTCCGTATTACTTTCCTAAATAGCTTCCAATACTAATACCAGCACTTCCACCAATACCAGACGTGCCAATACTAGACTCAGAATTGCTAACAACCATATTACCATTAGAAGCAATACTAGCATTTTTATTAGCACTTAAATTGTTCCACCAGCTACAAAGGATGTTCCTGTCAAAAGTATCTCTGATTTTTTTCGGATCATTTACTACATTGTTTTGGCTATCATAAACAGTAGATTTCCCCTCTGAATACGCAAAGACCAAAAGAGGACTTGGTCAATTGGCTTACTTTTTCTAAAAAAATTTTTATCTACACCTCCTAAAATCTTAATATCCTGATATTTTTCACCAGTATTAGTTATTGTCAAACAAATTTCAACTGTTCCCAATCCATAAGATATACTTTGAGACACACTATATATTTCTCCAGCCCCAAGTGAAGTATAATCATAAGAGTTTATCTTTTTTCTTTCATAAGATCGGTAGCTACAAGTTTTTATCAATAGTAAACCCTTTCTCGCCTGACCAGGATATAGATATTCTTCATTACCTGAAATATCTACACCAACATTTATCGGTATATATTTTATTACCCTTATAATCTATATATGCCTCACGATCATTCTCATGTATTTTATGAAACTCTTTCCTTTGTTCTTTAGAAAGTGCAATATTATCAAAAAGAGTGTTTTTTTACGCTTAAAAGCATCTTTAGCTTCTTTCAAATCTTCCAACATTTTCTCATACTGCTCATGAGTTAAGTGGTTATCTCTTTCCGTACTAATCGCACCAGAGGCTCCTGCCTGAGCATTTCCAGACACAATCTCACCTGCAATTGCCCCCCAACGCTCCTGCAGCAAAGAATTTGCTTTTAATGCCGGATCTTCAATTTCGTAGATTGCACTCTGCATGGATTCTAGTAGTGCAGTACCGCTTGCACCAGCAAGGAAATCGCCACTTGTCCATTGAGCAATGAGTCCATCAACAAAGCTATTGAGAAATGCTTTCTCATCTTTGCTGATTTTGCCAGTCAAGTTGCCAATGTAAGTATGAGAAATTTCTTGGAACATACCAGCAAATTCCTGCTTCTCCTGAACCTTGGTCTTGTCAAAGATTTCTCCCAGCTTATTGAGGCTGTTTTAGTATCACGATTAAGTCCAGACAGGTCTTGTTTCTGCTTTTCTTTATCCCTGATTTCGATTTCACCTTCAGATACAGTTGCCTTTGTTGTGCTTTCTGCATCATCCTTGGCACCTACGCCAATGTTGGGTGTTACACCAGCATCTTTATGCTCTGCTCCTGCAGATGTGTCAACATTGATGCCAGTGCTACCAGCTTCATATTCAGCTTTGTTTTTAATATCTTCATAGGTCAGTGTGCCTGTGGAGATTTTATTTTTGTTTTTTCAGCTTCACTGAAGATAATACCGCCTTTAAGGTCGGTGTTTTTCACCTACGTTAATGTCAAAAGCCTTCTTTTGCCTGCGTAGATACCGCTCTGGTCGGTTACGCTTTCGTATTTGCTGTCAACTTCGCCTTTGCCTGCACTACCAAAGATACCGATTTTTTAGCACTATCTTTATCGCCAACAGGCATATACCTATACCAAAGCCAGCAGAAGAGTTCTTTTTCTTCATAGGAATTCTTATCCTGCTTGCTTTCAATATTAAGGTCTCCACCTACGTTGCCGGTTACTTTTTTCACCACTCAGCTTACCACCTTTAATGTTGGTGTCCTTGCCGCTGGTGAAGTCAAAGGTTCTTATCTGCCTTTACAGTGCTTTCATTGTAAGGAGGTACTGTTGGCATCTACTTCACCTTTGCTCTTGTCGCCGCTTTTTTATGGTGACACTGCTTACCTGACCTGTTGCAATGTCAAAGCCTACGCCTACACTTGCACTGCTGGACTTGGAATCCTGCTCCAGCTTGTTAGTGGTTTCAGAGAACAGATTACATTAAAGGTTTCTTTAGCATCTAAGGTTACGTCCCTGCCTTCAACATTCTGCCCTTAATATTAATGTTGTAATTTATAATTTTTATTTTTTTCACAACAACACACCTCTTAGCATTTATTAAGCGGAGAACGATTGAAGGCAAGGACAGCTTGTTTGCACTGTTTATCCTTGCCGCAAATACAAGTGAGACGCTATAATGCGGCTTAAGGAAAAGCTAGAATCTGTATATTTACTTGTTATCACCTAAGTTCATATATCTAAAAGTATTTCCATAAAATTTCCCCTATAACAGCCTAATAAAAATTATACATTGTGCAAATTTTAGTCTATTAAAAAAGGGATTATTTTTTTTAGGATTATCGCTTATTGACGGCAAAACCTTATGCTCTATCAAAAAAGCCCAACATTAACAGCATAACATAAAACAAAATTTCCCATAAATCATCTATCAAGAGGAACACCCCATTGTTAAATGATTCTATTCTACTCATAATTTTATCTACTGAAGTTTCGACAATTCCTCCTACAACTATGCCCGCAACAATCCCCGCAGGACCAGCTACAACAGAACCTGCATATTCACTAATGCTGAATTTACCTAATTCCTTTACCCAATTAACATCTTTTCCATCATCATAATCAGTACTAAGCTTGATTAATAATGAAGTACCAGACGCCAGCGGAACTTCCTTCAATACCGATGATACCAGTTTTCTCCGCTTGGATAATAAATGAAAAGCACTATTAGATCCAAGGATAGGATTCTATTCTAATATAATCAGAAACTCTTTAGATAATACAGACTTCATAGATTCGTTACCTACTGTACTAGTAGTATTACCAAAAATAGCATTGCTTAGGTCTTCATCGTAATCTTTCGTACTTATTATCTAGATTCTGTTCCTCGCCCTCCATTACTTCCTTTTCAGTTTTTGGTATGTGTCCAAATTCTGTAGATAATTCTTGATCTAAATCATTGTTCTTCGTAGCACTAGATGCAAAGACCAGCACCTGCTTCTGCATTTTTAGAAACAACCTCAGAAATCACTCCACCTAAAGTCGCACTTAGCCATTGCATCATTGCGGGATCTTTTACCAGCAATTTTTTCAATCTCTCCAATCACAAGCTTGTTGATTTGCGGTCGCACTTGCTCCTGCTAGGGAAGTCCCCACTGGTAAGCTTGCTCATGATGCCACCTACTAATGCATGGTACAGAGCCTTCTGTTCTTTAGTACCTTTCATGTAGTGGATTTGGTTAAAGGCAATCTCTCCAAAAAGTCCAGCCAGTTCTGACGTTCTTCGACCTTGGTCTTGTCAAAAATTTCGCCCAGCTTATTGAGGCTGTTTTAGTATCACGATTCAGATTTTTAAGGTCTTGTTTCTGATTTTCTTTATCCCTGATTTCGATTTCACCTTCAGATACAGTTGCCTTGGTTGTGCTTTCTGCATCATCCTTTGGCACCTACACCAATGTTGGGTGTTACACCAGCATCTTTCTTCTCTGCATCTTTAGAAGTATCTACATTAACGCCCTACTACCAGCTTCATATTCGGCTTTGTTTTTTAATATCTTCATAGGTCAGTGTGCCTGTGGATTTTTATTTTTGTCTTTTCAGCTTCACTGGATATAATACCGCCTTTAAGATCGGTGTTTTCACCTACGTTAATGTCAAAGCCTTCTTTACCTGCGTAGATACCCGCTCTGGTCAGTTACGCTTTCGTATTTGCTGTCAACGTCGCTCTTGCCGGCACTACCAAAGATACCGATTTTATTAGCACTATCTTTATTCCAACAGGGCATTACCTCCATACCAAAGCCAGCAGAAGAGTTCTTTTTCTTCGCGCCAGGAATTTTCATCCTGCTGCTTTCAATATTAAGGTCTCCACCTACGTTGCCGGTTACTTTTTTCACCACTCAGCTTACCACCTTTATTGGTATCCTTGCCGCTGGTAAAGTCAGGGTTCTTATCTGCCTTTACAGTGCTTTCATTGTGGTAGGAGGTGCTGTTGGCACTGCTTCACCTTTGCTCTTTGCTTCCGCTTATAGTTACACTACTTACCTGACCTGTTGCAATGTCAAAGCCTACGCCTACACTTGCACTGCTGGACTTGGAATCCTGCTCCAGCTTGTTAGTGGCTTCCCGAGACGCAGTTACATTAATGGGTTTCTTTAGCGTCTAGTTGCGTCGCGCCGCGCTTTGATGACGCCCACTTTAATATTAATGTCTTTTTCTGTGAGGTAATCTTTGCATCACCTTTCAGCACGACGATGCCATTGGCAACTACGGTCGTCTTCACTTTTCGCTCTGCTCTTAGTGCGCCAATAGCGATAAAGATTAACAGGATCTTGAACAACTTTCAGCTTATCCATTGAAAAAGCAAACCCTTTCACGGTGTTTTATTTCTTATCTACAGTTTTGGTAACATCTTCACCGTAGCATATGGAGTACTGACAGGCGTTTATCCTACATCTGATCGGCTCTCAATATGTACCGCACTATTAGCAACGATATTGCCTCACCAATATTGGCGCAAATTCATGTTTTTTCCTATTGGCGTTATAGATACTGTCGCGTGTTTCTACCTGCTCATTATTTGTAGCACAGCACAGTGTTAATATTCTCTTCAGCAACAATATTTAATATTGGCGTCGCTTTTTGAGCCTCACGGGTCACCACGCTTCGCTTTGAAAAACTGAAGTCGCGCCGACCGCAATTTTCAGAAGTGTTCCTGCGGTTGGCGCTTTCTTCGCCCGCCAGTAAAGCCTAAGCACTCCGCCCCAGAAGTCCGCGCTCTTCTTGACAGATTGTATGTATTCGCCGCTAGTCGCCAACCTCTGCGCTTTTTCAGTATTCAAGTTACCACCTGGCACGCTTACGCGTGCATTGTCAGCTTTACTACGTTTGCTTGCGCCCACGACGTTGTATCCTTGCCGCGCGAATATCACCAGCGCACCAGAAACCATTGCTTACTACATGTAATATTGCTATGCGGCTCACGCAAGTATCAACAGTAGTCTTGGAGGACAGCCTTTGTAGTTTTCTCGTGGATTCAATGGAGCTTTTAAAGGTATTCATTCTCATTCCAGCCAATATTGACGTTGCCACCTGCGCGACTAAAGGCTGGCCAGCTGGCCTTACCTTCCTCGCTGTGGTAAATTTCGCGCCCGCCCGATGATAATGCTGCCTGCGGGAACGAGGAATATCCTTTGCCTGCAATGTGGTTCCTTTTACCTTTTCATCCACTACCTTGTCATGGTGTAATTCTTTTGCCGCCACCACGGTACCGCGCCTACCTGCAATGTTTCACTCACTATAGCTGTCCTTTGGCGTTGATATTGACATTGCCACCTTGCATGACAGCAGGTGTCATCTTTCTCGACAATGAGTCGCAACGGATATTGACATCCTGCCTGCGTTGATATTCGCGCATATTTCCACCGGTAAGCACGCTCTGCTGGTTCTCAACGCTAGATTTCGCTGAGGAACCCGGTGCGCCTACGTGCTTTTCGTTGGCTTCTGCGCATTGCTATATCAACATTTTCTCACCATTAAGTCAGATTCTTATCTCTTTGCCAAACTGTTGCCTTTATTTATAATATCGCTTTTCAAGCGTTGATGCTGGTTTGGCCAACGCTAATAGAGCCAGCGTTACCAGTTTTCTGTTCGGTCGATCGCTTTATACTGGCTTTCTTTCACATTGGCCTCATTAATGACATTTTCACCTTTAAAGTTTAGCCACTCTGGCACGGATGCGCTGATGAGCTGTTCTTTTCATCCAGCTTACCGCCAGCCGCAAGGTTGTGTTGTTCTCACCTTTAAAGGTCTACTGTTCCGTCAGCCTTTTATGGTGCCAATGTTTCTATATTGCTCTTTGGAGTGAATGGCTCACGATGAAGCGCTCATCAGGGTCAGTCGGCGCTTCTTACAGAAGCAAAGATAACTGATTGCAACACCATCTGTCCGTTGCATTTTTCTTCACCGCTTTGTCCAGGGACCGCCATCTGCTCTGCGGTCGGGGCTACTCCTATTTCGGCTCCTCAGCTTCCACGGGCACCTGCTTCCCAGCGAGGCTTTCGACTGCTCATGTCGCTTCCATAGTCGCAAGATGTATTGGTCTGCCTGTGGGCTGCGTCTGCTCGATGACAAACTGCTCCATCAACCATACTAAGCGCGCACGGCGCTTTCAGGGGTCCCGCATGGCCTTCACCCTTTCAACCAGATAGTCGCTGGAAAGAATTCAGTAATGATCACCGCCGCTATTGGTCTCCGATAAGATTGCCCGGCACTGGGGTCATTATTCAATCACCGCTTTACATTAAAACTTTCATTTTACAGAAACTGTCCTGATTCAAAGAGATTGTTGTTTTTCTATGACACTGTTGCCAGAAAGCTTGTCCTCAGCGCATCTGGCCAGAACGTCTTCCCTGTCATCGCCTTTTTGCCGTCTGCTTCCGAGGAGGTGTCTTTGTTGGCCGTTTTCTTTGCCGCATTGATCTTCACAGCGCGCCTGTAGCACCAAGCGCTTTTACCGGGCGTTGCTATCCACGCGGCTCCTGATCGTATACATTACTGGTATCGCAAAGAGAATGACTTTGCTCGGTTTCACGCCAGCCAGTGGCAGCGGCCAGCCATGAGATTTTCTGTGCTTCTTATGCGCCAAGAACACTTTAACAAGTTATTCAATTATACATAAGCAATTACACCATCCGTATTTAGCTTTACTATATTAATTTCTATATTCATTTATACCTAAACCTTAACGCAACTCCTTTTTGTATATTTCCACTTCACAGTAATATTTTTCATCTTTTTTACAAAATTTATAATTTTACTGTTCTTCATACTTGTCTATTACACTTTTTTTTGTCCAGCTGTGTTATTTTTAAATTTATTCACTATAATTTTTTCTATATTTTCTTCTGATTCTTCCTTTAAAGCTCCAGACATTTCATGTAATAAACTTGGTATGTTATTTTATTTATAAAGTCTCTTCTCTTTTCTTTAAATTCAAAAATTTAGTTGGTTAAACAGACTGCTCAAAAAGATAATTTTTGTTGGTAAACATCTGGAGAATTTTCAAATAGACTCATTTTGATAATAACTATAAATAACAATACGACTATTCTTATCTTTCAAAAATTCCAACTTACGGGCATCTCTTTATCTTAACATAAGAAGTTTCAACGCCTACCTCTACGGGCATGTCTTCTAACGCGGAAACGCTTGCACTAACAATAGAAGTAATACTAACGCCTGAACTGTTTCAATTATAGCATTTACAATATTATTTCCTCTTGATGTTTCCAATTTGTCTCTATGGTTCCTTTACCATACCCACCATATATAGGCGGAGCAACACCAACACCAAACTGTTCTCGATCAAACATATATATACATTTCCAGCTTTGTCAAGAATATCCAACATTCGTAGACAAAGTCTTAGTTAACCCAATTCCAATATGACCATAAACATAATCTGTTGTCATCTTTTAGGATCTGGCAAAATTTCAGCATCGATAGCTAGTCTACTTCCTGCAACTACTGCTTTTTCTAATTGAATGCCATCAAACGCCTGATATGCCTTTCCATCCTCTGTAACATAGAATATACTACCATCACTTAGTTCTATTACAGGTGATTCTAAATCCTTTATAGCTTTTATTGCCTGTTCCAGTTCTGGATTACTATACTCTATAACCATACCTGGCTGTAACCATACTTCATTTCCTCGAATATCAACTGCGTCATCAATTTTCACTGGATTTTTATTCTCGTCATACTGATGCTTAGCTAGCCAAATCTCATTTTGAAGAGCATCTAGCTTTTCATACTTATCATGTACTTTCTGCTCTTTTTCCGGATCACCATTGCAAGCCGCTAATTCTCTTTGATAGTCATTCCACTGTTTATGAGTCAAGTAATTATTCTTCGTACCACTGGAAGCTGTACCAGCACCTGCCTGTGCATTGTCAGCAACAACCTGAGATACTACACCACCGATAAGAGCACTTGCCCACTGATGCATTGCAGGATCATCCTTGAACATATCGCTTAACTTGTTCTTGGATCATTTCGTTAATCATTGCTCCAGATGCACCTGCAAGGAACCCACTATCAGTAAAGTTCACTCATGATGCCACCTACAAGGGCGTGAAGAGCGTTCTTTTCTGCACTGCCTTCTTTCCAGCCATTTTTTATAGCCAAATCGCCTACTGCTTTATATGCAATCTCTCCAAAAGTCCAGCCAGTTCCTGACGTTCTTCTATTTTGGTCTTGTCAAAGATTTCCGCCTAGCTTATTGAGGCTGTTTTTAGTATCACGATTCAGATTTTTAAGGTCTTGTTTCTGATTTTCTTTTATCCCTGATTTCGATTTTACCTTCAGATACAGTTGCCTTGGTTGTGCTTTCTGCATCATCCTTTGCACCTACGCCAATGTTAGGTGTTACACCAGCATCTTTCTTCTCTGCACCTTTAGAAGTATCTACATTAACGCCTATACTACCAGCTTCATATTCGGCTTTGTTTTTTAATATCTTCATAGGTCAGTGTGCCTGTGGAGATTTTTATTTTTGTCTTTTTCAGCTTCACTGGAGATAATACCGCCTTTAAGATCGGTGTTTTCACCTACGTTAATGTCAAAGCCTTCTTTACCTGCATAGATACCGCTCTGGTCGGTTACGCTTTCGTATTTGCTGTCAACGTCGCTCTTGCCGGCACTACCAAAGATACCTGTCTTGTTGGCATTGTTAACCTTGTCTTTTTATCAAGGTTGTCTTGACTATCTTTCTTATTCTGTCCGCTAAAGGTCAATACCTATACCAAAGCCAGCAGAAGAGTTCTTTTTCTTCATAGGAATTCTTATCCTGCTTGCTTTCAATATTAAGGTCTCCACCTACGTTGCCGGTTACTTTTTCACCACTCAGCTTACCACCTTTAATATTGGTATCCTTGCCGCTGGTGAAGTCTAGGTTCTTATCTGCCTTTACAGTGCTTTCATTGTAGGAGGTGCTGTTGGCTTCTACTTCACCTTTGCTCGTGCTTCCGCTTATAGTTACCGGCGCTTACCTGACCTGTTGCAATGTCAAAGCCTACGCCTACACTTGCACTGCTGGACTTGGAATCCTGCTCCAGCTTGTTAGTGGTTTCGGAGGCAGATTACATTAAGGTTTTCTTTAGCATCTAAGGTGACATCCTTGCCTTCAACATTGCTGCCCTTAATATTAATGTCTTTTCTGTAGAGGTAATCTTTACATCACCTTCAGCTTTGACATTCTGCCATTGGCAACTACGGTCGTACTCTTTGCTTTCGCTCTTGCTCTTGGTCTTCGCCAATGCTTACATTAAGGGAAATTCCCTTGGATGGGTCTTTTTACAGCATCTTTTATCAGGCCTGCATTTTTTTCTCAATAGTATCTACCGCTTTATAGCCATGAAGCGCAGCAAGGCGTTGTCTTCTACCTGATTTGCACGCTCTACGTGGCTTACGGCTTCGTTTACCTTGTCAATTACTTGTCCACCAATGGACACACTGAGGCCGCGTGCGCTTAAATTCATGTTTTCCTGTGCGTTATAGATGCTGTCAGTGTTTTCAATATTAACATTCTTTAACGCTGATGTTAATATTCTCTTTAGCAATAACGCTGCTTTGCCTTTAATATTGGCGTCTTTTTTTGAGCTTCAAAGGTCTACGCGCCCCTTTAAAGGCGCCTACAAAGTCCGCCGACCTGTTCAGTGTTCTGGTTGGCATACTGGTCTTTCCTCTTTTCCTTGCCAATAGTAAAGCCAAAAGCCGCCTCCGCTAAGAAGTCCGCTCCTCTTTACAGATTTAATGTATTCGCTTTCGCTAGTCTGTCTTTGCGCTTTCAATATTCAAGTTACCACCTGCTTTTTACGCTTACGTCATTGTCAGCTACTACGTTCTTTGCCTTTGACGTTGTATCCTGCCACTTTGAATATCTACGCTGCCTGCAGAAACATTACTGCTTACTACGCCGCTAATATTGCTGTAGTCATAAATATCAGTAGTCTTGGAGGACAGGAAACCTTTGGATTTCTCGTGGGATTCATTGAGCTTTTCGTGGTATTCATTCTCATTGGTAATATTGACGTTGCCACCTGCAGCAAGGCTGGCCTTGCCTTCCTCACTGGTAAAGGCTGCTGCCCTTGACGTTAATCACTGCCTGCAGAGACAGAGATATCCTCTTTGCCTGCAATATTGGTTCCTTTTACCTTTTCATCCACTAACTTGTCATGATAGTAGTTCTTTTGCCACCACGGCTGCCTACCTGTGTTTCCTCACTATAGCTGTCTTTTACGGCGTTGATATTCACATTGCCACCAGCATTTAAGTTTACATCTTTATCTGCAGCAATGAGTCCGCCTTGGATATTGACATCACTGCCTGCGTTGATATTCATATTTCCACCGGTAAGCACGCTCTGCTGGTTCTCAACGCTATGGATTTCCGCTGAGGAACCCGGGCATACTACGCCTACGTGCTTTTCGTTGGCTACTGTTACTATATCAACATTTTCTCCTGCATTCAAGTCAAGGTTCTTATCTCTGCAAGCACGCTGCCTTTATTTATAATATCCTTTTCAGCGTTGATGCTGAGATTTTGGCCAGCACTAATAGAGCCAGCGTTACCTACAGTTTTCTGGTTCAGTCCTTTATACTGGCTTTCTTTCACATTGGCCTCATTAATGACGTTTTCACCTTTAAGGATTGCATCCACTCTGGCACGGATGCTGCCGCCCTTGTTGGTGATGTTCTTTTTCCGCATCCAGCTTGACGTTTTCACCAGCGATACGGCCACCAAGGTTATTGATGTTCTCACCTTAAAGGTCTACTGTTCCGTCAGCCCTGATGGTGCCAATGTTTTCAATATTCTCTTTGGAGTAGATGGCTACATCTCCACCTACGATGAGTGCTCCGTCAGAAGTCAGGTCTGCTTCTCTTACAGAAGCAAAAGGTCTTCTGGTACAAGCACCTTCTGTCCGTTTATATTTTCTTCTACCAGCCATACTATATCACTGGTCAGGGATGCCATCTGCTCTGCGGTCAGGGCTACGCCTATTTCAAAGGTTCAGCTCCTCAGCCACTACGGCACCTGCTTCCATATCGCTTCCATTCTGTATTTGGGATACGATAAAAATTACTATAGTAATATTATAATTACAATACATCTAATTGCATTTTAGGCTTAAAAATTTATATCAAATATAAAATTCGAAACACTAATATGTACTCAATCAATACTAATCTTTTATAAAATACACCCTCCTTTCCACGTTCTGAAGTTTTTTAATTGACCAATAAGTAAACACTAAAAAGCAAAACATCTATAAATATATCTGTAATTAAATCAGTCAAGAGGAACACCGCCTTTAGAAAATTCGGAAATTCTATCCCAAATCTTACTTACCGATGTCTCTATAATACTTCCTACAACTACTCCAACAACAGTTCCTGCCACTCCAGATACAGTTTTGTTTTTAGAGAATTTAATATTATCCTCGATATAGTTACCTGTCGCCGTCCCCAAAGTAAACTTAACTAACTCTTTTTCCCAATCAATATTATCTTTTTTTGATATATTCGTCGCTTAATTTTACTAAAATTGTTCCTCCAGTAACCAACGGAACTTTCCTTATTACGGATGATACAAGTTTACCACCACTTGGATAGTAAACTCTAAACGCCATATTGCTTCCTGGATAAGACTCTATTCTAGTATAATTAGGAAATTCATTAGATAACAATTTCTCTAAACCTTTATCTCCAGCAGTGGTTTCAACATTATCAAAAATAGCATTGCTTAGGTCTTCCATCGTAATCTCGTACTTATTATCTAGATTCTGTTCCTCACCCTCCATTACTTCCTTTTCAGTTTTTGGTATGTGTCCAAATTCTGTAGATAATTCCTGATCCAAATCATTATTCTTCGTAGCACTAGATGCGGCACCAGCACCTGCTTCTGCGTTTTAGAAACAACCTCAGATATTACGCCACCTAAAAGCGCACTGAGCCATTGCATCATTGCAGGATCTTTTACCAGCAATTTTTCAATCTCTCCAATCACAAGCTTGTTGATTGCGGTCGCACTTGCTCCTGCTAGGAAGTCCCCGCTTGTAAGCTTGCTCATGATGCCACCTACTAATGCATGGTACAGAGCCTTCTGTTCTTTAGTACCTTTCATGTAGTGGATTTGGTTAAATGCTACTTCTCCAAAAAGTCCAGCCAGTTCTGACGTTCTTCTACCTTGGTCTTGTCAAAGATTTCTCCCAGCTTATTGAGGCTGTTTTTAGTATCACGATTCAGATTTTTTAGGTCTTGTTTCTGATTTTCTTTATCCCTGATTTCGATTTTCACCTTCAGATACAGTTGCCTTGGTTGTGCTTTCTGCATCATCTTTGGCGCCTACACCAATATTAGGTGTTACACCAGCATCTTTTTCTCTGCTCCAGGAGATGTGTCAACGTTGATGCCAGTGCTGCCAGCTTCATATTCAGCTTTGTTTTAATATCTTCATAGGTCAGTGTGCCTGTGGAGATTTTATTTTTGTCTTTTTCAGCTTCACTGGAGATAATACCGCCTTTAAGATCGGTGTTTTCACCTACGTTAATGTCAAAGCCTTCTTTACCTGCGTAGATACCGCTCTGGTCGGTTACGCTTTCGTATTTGCTGTCAATGTCGCTCTTGCCGGCACTACCAAAGATACCGATTTTATTAGCACTATCTTTATCTCCAACAGGCATACCTATACCAAAGCCAGCAGAAGAGTTCTTTTTCTTCATAGGAATTCTTATCCTGCTTGCTTTCAATATTAAGGTCTCCACCTACGTTGCCGGTTACTTTTTTCACCACTCAGCTTACCACCTTTAATATTGGTATCCTTGCCGCTGGTAAAGTCAAGGTTCTTATCTGCCTTTACAGTGCTTTCATTGTAGGAGGTGCTGTTGGCATCTACTTCACCTTTGCTCTTGCTTCCGCTTATGGTGACACTGCTTACCTGACCTGTTGCAATGTCAAAGCCTACGCCTACACTTGCACTGCTGGACTTGAATCCTGCTCCAGCTTGTTAGTGGTTTCAGACGCAGTTATATTAAGGTTTTCTTTAGCGTCTAAGGTTACGTCCCTGCCTTCAACATTACTGCCCTTAATATTAATGTCTTTTTTCTGTAGAGGTAATCTTTACATCACCTTCAGCTTTGACATTCTTCGCCATTGGCAACTACGGTCGTGCTTGCTTTGCTCTTGCTCTTGGTGCGCCAATGCTTACATTAATGGAAAGATTATGTGCAGGATCTTGAACAGCTTTTTCCAGCTTATCCCATTGACTTTCAGCAAACCCTTTTTCTATTAATTGTTTATTCTTATCTACAGTTTTGGTAACATCTTCTACAGCCTTGTAGCCATGAAGCGGCAAGGCGTTTATCCTCTACATCGTCGGCTCTCTCAATATGGCTTACCGCACTATTAACGATGTCTATTGCCTCACCACCAATGGACACACTGATCGCGGCGCGCTTAAATTCATGTTTTTCCTGTGCGTTATAGATACTGTCTGTGTTTTCTATATTAACATTGCTGCCGCTGATGTTAATATTCTCTTTAGCGATATTTCTTCTTGCCCTTTAATATTGGCGTCTTTTTGAGCTTCAAGGTCTACGCGTGCCCGCTGCCTACAGTCTTTGCCGACCTGTTCAGTGTTCTGGTTGGCATACTGGTCTTTCCTCTTTTCCTTGCCAATAGTAAAGCCTAAAGCCGCCTCCGCTAAGAAGTCCGCTCTTCTTTACAGATTTAATGTATTCGCTTTCGCTAGTCTGTGCTTTGCACTTTCAATATTCAAGTTACCACCTGCTTTTACGCTTACGTCATTGTCAGATACTACGTTCTTTGCCTTTGACGTTTGTATCCTTGCCACTTTGAATATCTACGTCGCGCCTGCAGAAACATTACTGCTTACTACGCCGCTTAATATTGCTGTAGTCATAAATATCAGTAGTCTTGGAGGACAGGAAACCTTTGGATTTCTCGTGGGATTCGTGGAGCTTTTCGTGGTATTCATTCTCATTGGTAATATTGACGTTGCCACCTGCTGTAGCAAGGCTGGCCTTACCTTCCTCACTGGTAAAGGCTGCTGCCTTTCTTGACGTTAATATCACTGCCTGCAGAGACAGAGATATCCTCTTTGCCTGCAATATTGGTTCCTTTTACCTTTTCATCCACTAACTTGTCATGATAGTAGTTCTGCCACCACGGCTGCCTACCTGTGTTTCCTCACTATAGCTGTCTTTTACGGCGTTGATATTCACATTGCCACCAGCATTTAAGTTTACATCTTTATCTGCAGCAATGAGTCCACCTTGATATTGACATCACTGCCTGCGTTGATATTCATATTTCCACCGGTAAGCACGCTCTGCTGGTTCTCAACGCTATGGATTTCCGCTGAGGAACCCGGGCATACTACGCCTACGTGCTTTTTCGTTGGCTACTGTTACTATATCAACATTTTCTCCTGCATTCAAGTCAAGGTTCTTATCTCTGCAAGCACGCTGCCTTTATTTATAATATCCTTTTCAGCGTTGATGCTGAGATTTTGGCCAGCACTAATAGAGCCAGCGTTACCTACAGTTTTCTGGTTCAGTCCTTTATACTGGCTTTCTTTCACATCGGCCTCATTCGTGATGCTTTTCACCTTTGAGGATTGCATCCACTCTGGCACGGATGCTCGCCCTTGTTGGTGATGTTCTTGTCCGCATCCAGCTTGACGTTTCCACCAGTGATACGGCCACCAAAGGTTATTGATGTTCTCACCTTTAAGGTCTACTGTTCCGTCAGCCTTTATGGTGCCAATGTTTTCAATATTCTCTTTAGAGTAGATAGCTACATCTCCACCTACGATAAGTGCTCCGTCATTAGTCAGATCCGTGCTCTTACAGAAGCAAGGAATACTTCCGGTACAAGCACCTTCTGTCCGTTTACCTCTTCTTCTACCAGCCATACTATATCACTGGTCAGGGATGCCATCTGCTCTGCGGTCAGGGGCTACGCCTATTTCAAGTTCAGCTCCTCAGGCGCTACGGCACCTGCTTTCCCATAAGGTACCAAACTGCTCCATGTCGCTTCCATAGTCACCAAGATATGGTCTCGCCTGTGAGGCTCTTTGTAATCTGCTCGATAACAAACTTCTGCTCAAAATAACCGTCACCTAAACGTTTACTTACCTTTTCAGGATCAGCCATCACCCTTTCAAGCAGATAGTCGCTGGAAAGGAATTCGTGGTAGTCCGCATACTTTTATTGGTCTCCAATAAGGTACTTTGGCACTGGGGTCATTATTAAGCTTATAAATCTTGCTGCTTACATTAAGGCTTTCAATACCTAAAAGCTTGTCCTGATTCAAAGGATTGTTTTCTGCAAAGACTGTTGCCGGAAAGCTTGTCCTCAACATCTGTAGGAACAGTCTTTTCCCTGTCAGCATACTGCTTGCCGTCTGCTTCAGTGTCTTGTTGACAGTTTTGGTGATTGATCTTCACGCCGCCAAATGCAAGTGAGACGCTATAATGCGGCTGAGGAAAAAAGCTAGAATCTGTATATTTACTTGTTATCACTTAAGTTCATATTTCTAAAAAATATTTCGAAAAATTCACCCTATTAAATATATTAATCTAAGCAGTATTATAATTTGAGCAAATTTAAATCTGTTATAAAAAATGTTCTCTTCATCAGGTATATTTCCTATTTTAGGTGCAATTTTATACTCAAATAATACCAATAGAGTTAATCCTAGTATATATCCAAATATTATTAATAAATCATCTATCAAGAGGAACACCCACCATTCTTGAAAGATTCTCTATTCTACTCCAAAAGCTTATCCACTGATGTTTCTATAACACCTCCCGCAATAACACCAACAACTACACCAGTAGGCCCAGCTATAATTTTTCCCAGTATATCCTGTTACTTCACTAACACTAAATTTAACTAATTCCTTTTCCCAATTGACATCTTTACCATCGCCATAATCGGTATTGAGTTTTAATTAACAACGAACCTCCAGAAAATACTGAACTTCCTTCAATACCGATGATACCAGTTTTCCTCCGCTTGGATAATAAATGCGAAAAGCACTATTAGATCCAGGATAGGATTCTGTTCTAATATAATCAGGAAACTCTAGATAATACAGACTTCATAGATTCATTACCTACTGTACTAGTAGCATTACCAAAAATAGCATTGCTTAGGTCTTCCATCGTAATCTCGTACTTATTATCTAGATTCTGTTCCTCACCCTCCATTACTTCCTTTTTCAGTTTTTGGTATGTGTCCAAATTCTGTAGATAATTCTTGATCCAAATCATTGTTCTTCGTAGCACTAGATGCAGCACCAGCACCTGCTTCTGCGTTTTTAGAAACAACCTCAGAAATTACGCCACCTAAAGCTGCACTGAGCCATTGCATCATTGCAGGATCTTTACCAGCAATTTTTTCAATCTCTCCAATCACAAGCTTGTTGATTGCGGTCGCACTTGCTCCTGTTAGGAAGTCCCCGCTGGTAAGCTTGCTCATTATGCCACCTACTAATGCATGGTACAGAGCCTTCTGTTCTTTAGTACCTTTCATGTAGTGGATTTGGTTAAATGCTACTTCACCAAAAAAGTCCAGCCAGTTCCTGACGTTCTTCGACCTTGGTCTTGTCAAAGATTTCTCCCAGCTTATTGAGGCTGTTTTTAGTATCACGATTAAGTCCAGACAGGTCTTGTTTCTGATTCTCTTTATCCCTGATTTCGATTTCACCTTCAGATACAGTTGCCTTGGTTGTGCTTTCTGCATCATCCTTGGCACCTACACCAGTATTGGGTGTTACACCAGCATCTTTATGCTCTGCTCCTGCAGATGTGTCAACATTGATACCTGTACTGCCAGCTTCATATTCGGCTTTGTTTTTAATATCTTCATAGGTCAGTGTGCCTGTGGAGATTTTATTTTTGTCTTTTTTCAGCTTCACTGGAGATAATACCGCCTTCAAGGTCGGTGTTTTCACCTACGTTAATGTCAAAGCCTTCTTTACCTGCGTAGATACCGCTCTGGTCGGTTACGCTTTCGTATTTGCTGTCAACTTCGCTCTTGCCTGCACTACCAAAGATACCGATTTTATTAGCACTATCTTTATCGCCAACAGGCATACCTATACCAAAGCCAGCAGAAGAGTTCTTTTTTTCTTCATAGGAATTCTTATCCTGCTTGCTTTCAATATTAAGGTCTCCACCTACGTTGCCGGTTACTTTTTCACCACTCAGCTTACCACCTTTAATATTGGTGTCCTTGCGCTGGTGAAGTCAAGGTTCTTATCTGCCTTTACAGTGCTTTCATTGTAGGAGGTACTGTTGGCATCTACTTCACCTTTGCTCTTTGCCGCTTTTTATGGTGACACTGCTTACCTGACCTGTTGCAATGTCAAAGCCTACGCCTACACTTGCACTGCTGGACTTGGAATCCTGCTCCAGCTTGTTAGTGGTTTCGACGCAGTTATATTAAGGTTTTCTTTAGCGTCTAAGGTGACATCCTTGCCTTCAACATTGTCGCCCTTAATATTAATGTCTTTTTTTCTGTAGAGGTAATCTTTACATCACCTTCAGTTTTGACATTGTCGCCATTGGCAACTACTACACGGTCGTCTTCTTTCGCTTTCGCTCTTGCTCTTGGATCGCCAATGCTTACATTATGTGAAATTCCCTTGATGGGTCTTTTACAGCATCTTTATCAGGCCTGCTATTAATTTTTTTCTCAGTTTAGTATCTACTGCTTTATAGCCATGAAGCCGCTATGACAAAGGCGTTTGTCTTCTACCTGATTTGCACGCTCTACGTGGCTTACGGCTTCGTTTAACTTGTCAATTACTTGTCCACCAATGGACACACTGAGGCCGCGCGCTTAAATTCATGTTTTTCCTGTGCGTTATAGATGCTGTCAGTGTTTTCTAATATTAACATTGCTGCCGCTGATGTTAATATTCTCTTTAGCAATAACTTCTATTTTTTAATATTATGTCTTTTTGAGCTTCAAGGTCTACGCTGCCTTCTTTAAGCTGCCTACAGTGCCGCCGACCTGTTCAGTGTTCTGGTTGGCATACTGGTCTTTTCCTCTTTTTCCTTGCCAATAGTAAAGCCTAAGCCGCCTCCCGCTAAGAAGTCCGCTCTTCTTTACAGATTTAATGTATTCGCTTTCGCTAGTCTGTGCTGCGCTTTCAATATTCAAGTTACCACCTGCTTTTTACGCTTACGTCATTGTCAGCTACTACGTTGTGCCTTTGACGTTTGTATCCTGCCACTTTGAATATCTACACTGCCTGCAGAAACATTACTGCTTACTACGCCGCTAATATTGCTGTAGACATAAATATCAGTAGTCTTGGAGGACAGGAAACCTTTGATTTCTCGTGGGATTCGTTGAGCTTTTCGTGGTATTCATTCTCATTGGTAATATTGACGTTGCCACCTGCAAAGGCTGGCCTTGCCTTCCTCACTGGTAAAGGCTGCTGCCCTTGACGTTAATATCACTGCCTGCAGAGACAGAGATATCCTCTTTGCCTGCAATATTGGTTCCTTTTACCTTTTTCATCCACTACCTTGTCATGGTAGTAGTTCCGCCACCACGGGCGCCTACCTGTGTTTCCCTCACTATAGCTGTCTTTTACGGCGTTGATATTCACATTGCCACCAGCATTTGTTTAGCATCTTTATCTGCAAACAATGAGTCCACCTTGGATATTGACATCACGGCCTGCGTTGATATTCATATTTCCACCGGTAAGCACGCTCTGCTGGTTCTCAACGCTATGGATTTCCGCTGAGGAACCCGGGCATACTACGCCTACGTGCTTTTCGTTGGCTACTGTTACTATATCAACATTTTTCTCCTGCATTCAAGTCAAGGTTCTTATCTCTTCGCCAAGCACGCTGCGCCTTTATTTATAATATCCTTTTCAGCGTTGATGCTGAGATTTTGGCCAGCACTAATAGAGCCAGCGTTACCTACAGTTTTCTGGTTCAGTCCTTTTATACTGGCTTTCTTTCACATTGGCCTCATTAATGACGTTTTCACCTTTAAGGATTGCATCCACTCTGGCACGGATGCTGCCGCCCTTGTTGGTGATGTTCTTTTCCGCATCCAGCTTGACGTTTTCACCAGTGATACGGCCACCAAGGTTATTGATGTTCTCACCTTTAAGGTCTACTGTTCCGTCAGCCTTTATGGTGCCAATGTTTTCTATATTCTCTTTGGAGTAGATGGCTACATCTCCACCTACGATGAGCGCTCCGTCAGAAGTCAAGTCCGCTGCTCTTACAGAAGCAAGGAATACTTCTGGTACAAGCACCTTCTGTCCGTTTATATTTTCTTCTACCAGCCATACTATATCACTGGTCAGGGATGCCATCTGCTCTGCGGTCAGGGCTACCCCTATTTCAAGGTTCAGCTCCTCAGCTGCTACGGCACCTGCTTCCATGAGGCCGCAAACTGCTCCATGTCGCTTCCATAGTCACCAAGATATGGTCTGCCTGTGAGCTTTGCAATCTGCTCGATGACAAACTTCTGCTCAAAATAACCGTCACCTAAGCGCTTACTTACCTTTTCAGGGTCAGCCTTCACCCTTTCAAGCAGATAGTCGCTGGAAAGGAATTCGTGGTAGTCCGCATACTTCTTATTGGTCTCGATAAGGTACTTGGCACTGGGGTCATTATTAAGCTTATAAATCTTTGCTGTTGATATTAAGGCTTTCAATACCTAAAAGCTTGTCCTGATTCAAAGGATTGTTTTCTGCAAAGCACTGTTGCCAGAAAGCTTGTCCTCAACATCTGTAGGAACAGTCTTTTCCCTGTCATCATACTGCTTGCCGTCTGCTTCCAGTGTCTTGTTGACGGTTTTTTTGCGCATTGATCTTCCGCTCCCGCCTGTAGCACCAAGCACTGCAAGACGTTCGCTGTCCGCACTTGGCTCCTGCCCAAAAAGTTCTAACTTCTCCTCTCATTTTCATATATATTACCTACCTTACGGGCATGTCTTCTACTCATACTAACACCATCAAGTTTAACGCTCATCTCTACGGTAATAATCATACTGTCTTCACTCGCGGAAACGCTTGCACTAACAATAGAAGTAATACTAACGCCCGAACTGTTTCCAATTATAGCATTTACAAATTATTTCCCTCTTGATGTTTCCAATTTGTCTCTATGGTTCCCTTTACCATACCCACATATATAGGCGAACAACACCAACACCAAACTGTTTTTCGATCAAACATATATACATTTCCAGCTTTGTCAGAATATATCCAACATCTGTAGACAAAGTCTTAGTTAACCCAATTCAATATGACCATAAACATAATCTGTTGTCATCTTTTTGGGATCGGCAAATTTCAGCATCGATAGCTAGTCTACTTCCTGCAATTAATGTTTAATTGAATGCCATCAAACGCCTGATATGCCTTTCCATCCTCTGTAACATAGAATATACTACCATCACTTAGTTCTATTACAGGTGATTCTAAATCCTTTATAGTTTTGGGACATTGCTCGTTCCAGTTCTGGATTACTATACTTATAACCATACCTGGCTGTAACTATTTACCTTCATTTCCTCGAATATCAATCCATATGTCATCAATTTCACCGGATTTATTCTCGTCATACTGATGCTTAGCTAGCCAAATCTCATTTTGAAGAGCATCTAGCTTTTCATACTTATCATGTACTTTCTGCTCTTTTTCCGATCACCATTGTGTCGCTTAATTCTCTTTGATAGTCATTCCACTGTTTATGAGTTAAGTAATTATTCTGTACCACTGGAAGCTGTACCAGCACCTCGCCTGTGCATTGTCAGCAACAACCCGAGATACTCACACCACCGATAAGAGCACTTGCCCACTCGATGCATTGTATGATCATCCTAACATATCGCTTAACTTGTCTTTGGATCATTTCTGTTAATCATTGTCTAGATGCACCTGCAAGGAACCCACTATCAGTAAGTTCACTCATGATGCCACCTACAAGGGCGTGAAGAGCGTTCTTCTGCACTGCCTCTTCCAGCCATTTTTTATAGCCAAATCGCCTACTGCTTTATATGCAATCTTCTCCAAAAAGTCCAGCCAGTTCCTGACGTTCTTCTATATTTTGGTCTTGTCAAAGATTTCGCCTAGCTTATTGAGGCTGTTTTTAGTATCACGATTCAGATTTTAAGGTCTTGTTTCTGATTTTCTTTTATCCCTGATTTCGATTTTACCTTCAGACACAGTTGCCTTGGTTGTGCTTTCTGCATCATCCTTTTGCACCTACGCCAATGTTAGGTGTTACACCAGCATCTTCTTTTCCTCTCTGCACCTTTAGCATCTACATTAACGCCTATACTCACCAGCTTCATATTCGGCTTTGTTTTTAATATCTCAGGTCAGTGTGCTCAGGAGATTTTATTTTTGTCTTTTTCAGCTTCACTGAGATAATACCGCCTTTAAGATCGGTGTTTTCACCTACGTTATCGTCAAAGCCTTCTTACCTGCATAGATACCGCTCTGGCCTACATAGCTGTATTTGCTGTCAACGTCGCCTTTGCCGGCACCACCAAAGATAACACCTGTCTTGTTGGCATTGTTAACTCCTTGTCTTTTATCAAGGTTGTCTTGACTATCTTTCTTATTTTGTCCTGCTGTCAATACCTATACCAAAGCCAGCAGAAGAGTTCTTTTCTTCATAGAATTTTATCCTGCTTGCTTTCAATATTAAGGTCTCCACCTACGTTGCCGGTTACTTTTTCACCACTCAGCTTACCACCTTTAATATTGGTATCTTTGCCGCTGGTGAAGTCTAGGATTTCTTATCTGCCTTTACAGTGCTTTCATTGTAGGAGGTGCTGTTGGCTTCACTTCACCTTTGTTTGTCCGCTTGGGTGACACTGCTTACCTGACCTGTTGTAATGTCAAAGCCTACGCCTACACTTGCACTGCTGGATCCTAATCCTGCTCCAGCTTGTTGAGTGGTTTC
>VOFC01006736.1_pt1 | contig 33773 bp, 62 predicted proteins | sample 5384161 | NCBI WGS metagenome assembly VOFC01 (sample SAMN12384722, study PRJNA508395) | human gut metagenome | isolation source: healthy gut B | host: Homo sapiens
CGTGTTGAGATCGTAATACTTGCAAATGGCATAAAGATTCGATATGCGCAAAATGATCTGTAGAAGCTGTGGTTCATGAACATCTTTTGGATTGATCTTATCATTGTTGATGATCGGCCGCAGTCTTGGACAGGAAAAAGCGATCTCTGCATGTGGATATTTTTTCTGTAAAAGATATGCATGCATTCCTGTTGCCAGTGCATCTTTTCTAAAATCATCCAATCCTAAGAGAGCAGCAAATCCGACACCTCTCATTCCACCCATGATCGCGCGTTCCTGAGCATTGAGACGGTATGGGAAGATTCTCTTTCTTCCACCCAAATGCAGTGTCTTATATTTGTCTGAATTATATGTTTCCTGGAAGACTGTAACAAAAATCTGCCCCACATTCATGCAGATATGCATAATCTTTAGAATCCATTGATATACTTCAAGACCGATCAGTTTAAAATATTTCTTTGCGATCTTACATGCTTCCCCGATATATTCAACACCTTCCAAAACGGCAATGCCGCTGGCGATAATAAGGCTTTGAAATTATCAACAGAACAAGTTTCTGCTGCCAATGCTTCTTTGACATCTTTTTGCTGTATAAATGTCTGCATCATAGCTGTTCATCTCTGCGATGACACGGTCCATGATATCTGAATCAATCGCTTCCATATCATCCGTATATTTCATATGATCTGTATTCTCATCAATTCTTACACTCATGATTAATCCTCCAAAAATCCTGTTAATGGTGATGATGCGCTAGAACCTTTTTCAATGACTCTTCCAAGTCCTGCCAGATATGCGCTTCTTCCTGCCTCAATTGCTTTCTTAAATGCTTCTGCCATGGCTGGAATATCACCTGCAGTTGCAATTGCTGTATTCGCCATCACTGCAGCTGCACCCATTTCCATTGCCTCACATGCCTGTGATGGTTTTCCGATTCCTGCATCTACAATGATTGGAAGATCAATCTCATCAATCTAAGATCTGGACAAAGTCTTTTGTACAGATTCCTTTGTTAGATCCAATTGGAGACCCAAGAGGCATAACTGCAGCCTGCCCCAGCATTTACAAGATCTCTGGCTGCATTTAAAGTCTGGATACATATATGGCATAACAACAAATCCTTCTTTGGCAAGGATTTCTGTCGCTTTGATCGTTTCATAGTTATCTGGAAGCAGATATTTAGAATCATGAATAACTTCAATCTTAACAAAATCACCGCATCCAAGTTCCCTTGCAAGTCTTGCAATACGAACTGCTTCTTCTGCATTTTTGCTCCAGATGTATTTGGAAGAAGTGTGACACCTTCTGGAATATAGTCAAGAATATTAGCTGTATCATTTGTGTTCGTTCTTCAGTGCTAATGTAATGATCTGTGCTCCTGCATTCTGCACTGCTGCATTGATCAGATCTAAGGAATATTTTCCTGATCCTAAGATAAATCTTGAATCAAATTCATGTCCACCGATGATTAACTTGTCCTGTTTCATGTTATTCTCCTTTATATATGCATAATTTTCTTATCTTTTTTGTATCTGTTATCTTCAGATCATCCGCCACCGACAAAGGCTACGATCTCTAATGTGTCACTGTCACTTAAATCACATTCGCATATTCCCCTTTAGGAACGATTTCTCCATTTTTTTCCACTGCAATTCTCTTATCCGAAAATCCTTCCTGTGTTAAGAAATCAGATAGTGCAACTGGTTCTTTTAATGCTTTTATCTCTCCATTTAATCTCATCTGCTTTCCTCCTTGACTGACTTTCCTTTTATCTTTAAAAGGAACAAAAAAGGGTCCACAAAGAAGCTTCACACCCAAGGTGGTGTGCCCCTTTGTGGACCCGATATTTCAGATTCACTCTATTTGTAGACTACCATATTGATATTTTTTTTTGTCAAGTGATTATTGCATTTTTTTTTTTTGTGATATAATATCTTTGTGCTTTAATCAGCACTTTGACATTTGTTTGAATCCTCTTTGGCATTTTATATGCCAGGGGGATTTTTTATTTCTTGATCGTTATATTTTTTATTCCAGATTTAATATTTCAAAAACTTTAACCCTTTTCTTTAACCAATTTAAATATAAACAAAATAAAAAAGCTACAAACCGCATAAATACGAAGTTTGTAGCTTATGACTCCAACGAGAATCGAACTCGTGATTCGACCTTGAGAGGGTCGCGTCTTAACCGCTTGACCATGGAGCCAGATTTATATTCGAGGTGGTCTGTTGCAACCACCTCTATCTATTATACATATTATTTTTGTAATGTCAAGAACTTTTTTAAATTAAATTTCTTATTTTCAGATAGTCCAAAATCATTTTACACATCCATCGATTCCAAGGATTCCTTCGTCCAGACATAATTCATATCCATTGGACATTCCCCATATTTCATTTGTGTAATATTTATGAAATTCATAACGTTTTGAATCTTCTGTTTCTATTTCTTTTTCAGCTTGTTCTTTGCTTATTCCAAGATATTTCATAAGATTTTTTAATTCGAATGTTCTTGTCTGCATGCATAAAAATTCTTACCGTATTCGGACGTTCCCTGAAAAGATAATTTCCACAGCTATCCATCACGACGCCTCCCGTATTACCAATAATCTTCTTGATAATCCCGAAAGGCACATCATTAGAACTTACATTCTCACTCATTGCGATCGCATATAACAGACTGTTTACTTTTCTGTCATTAAAAAATGCATTTAATTCATCATAATCATCCGTTTCTTCTACTATTCTTAGAAGATGTGCCTTGTCATAAAGTGGCAATTCAAATTGTCTTCGAATTTTTTCTGCGACTTTATCTCCCATTGTTCCATGTTCTCTTCCGATCGTGATGATCATTTTCTCATCTGCCATGATTTCTTCCTCCTATTTTAAATAAGCTGAGCAAATCCTGATACAAATACAACAGTCAAAAGTCCTGCTACTGCTACTGCCAGACTGCTCATTGCACCTTCGACTGGTCCCATCTCAATTGCTCTTTGCTGTTCCGATCGCATGAGATGCTGTTCCAAGTGCCAGGCCTTTTGCCAATGGATTTTTTATTTTAAAGATATGGAATACTGTATCTGCGATCACATTTCCAAGAATTCCAGTAATAATGATCACTGCAACTGTAATTGTCACGATTCCACCTAATTCTTCTGATATTCCAATTCCGATCGCTGTTGTGATCGATTTAGGAAAGCATTGTTACATACTGTTGGTGGTTGAATCCAAATAACATACAAAGAACAAAATTCCTGTTAAACTTGCTAATGTTCCTGATAATATTCCACAAACAACTGCAACCTTATTTTTTTTTAGTAATTCTAACTGCTCATATAGAGGTACAGCAAGACACACTGTTGCTGGCGTCAACAAATAAGATATGTATTTCGCACTTGCGTTATATACTTCATAACTGATTCCAAATACTTTCAATGCCAAGATCACAATAACTATAGATACTAATAATGGATTTAATATTGCTAATCCCAGCTTTCTCTTTAAAAATAGTCCGATCTCATATGCGATCAAACTGATCGTTACTCCTGCAAACAATGATTGTCTGAACATTTCATTCATTTTTGATTCCCTCTCTTCTGTGCTATCATTTGTGCTATTTTTTCCTGTGACTACCATAACAAATATTGTGATCACTACAGTTATGACTAGTATTGGCAGTAATAATGGCTGTAAAACTTTCCACGAATCAATTAATCCAGCTGCTGCTGGAATAAACATAACGGGCATGATCTCAATCAGAAAAAAATGCTGCCTCTTTAACTTGACTCGTCTTCAAAATACCAGTCACCAGACATAACAACATTAACACCAGTCCATACACACTTGCCGGAATTGGCAATGGTATGAACATCTTAAGCACTTCTCCCAAAAAAAAGAGTAGTAAAATAATCATAAATTGTCTAAGAAATTTCATACACTCCTCCAGTTTTTCATATTAAGTCTTTTTTCTTGTATACAATATTATGGTACTACCAACTTTTAATGTCAATACTTTATTTATTGTCATTTTTTTAAAAAAAAAATAGAATCCTGCATCGACAGAATTCTATTTTTTTACCTAAATTATTTTACAACTTTTGCAGCTTTAGCATTGATATATCCAACAAATTTTCCTGATTTTGTATACAATGCAAGATATTTATTTCCATTCTCATGTTTATATCTATATTTTGCTACATATGTTTTCTTATAAACTTTTGTTTTTGATTTTTTCCATTTAAAATTCTTATATAGTTTATATTTTTTACCCTTGATCTTTACACGTTTCCCATAAGTGTATGCTTTTCCCTGCTCTGGCTGTGTCGCTGATCCTAATCGTTTTACCGCTTTCTTATTAATGTACCCAACAAATTTACCAATTTTTGTATAAAAGAGCAAGATATTTATTTCCATTCTTATGGTCATATCTATATTTTGCTACATATGTCTTTTTATAAACTTTTTGTTTTGGATTTCTTCCATTTGAAATTCTTGTAAAGTTTATAATTTTTTCTTTTGTAACTTTCACTCGGTAATTATAACTGATCGCAGGTCCTGCTGCTGTTCTTGTATATACAACTTTCTGTACTGTATTACCTTCCTGTGTTCCCTTTAATGTCATGTTATATTTTTTATTCTTTGGATAATATCCAGAGAATTTTGGTAATGTGATCTTGCGGGTCTTTTCCTACTTCAACTTTTGACATACTGGGTAGGATATACTTTTTTCCATTTTTATCAACGATCTTCAATGCTATGATCTGTTCTTTTTTCCTTTGGATACAGAATCTTTATAGAATTTTAATGACTGTAATGGATATCCATTGGAATCAAATAACGTCTGGTTATCCCAGCTGCTTCCGCCCCATGCTGGTTGTCCATTATAATACATCTTGTTATCTGGATAGTATCCTTTTGCTCCCTGAGCCGCCCATCCAGTTCCATAACGATCAGACATATCCTTATTGTACTTCCAATTAGTCCATCCCGCTTTTTACCGGAATCCATGCTCCCTCCCAGTAAAAAGCTCCAAGCCCATTATCATTTGATAACAATGTCTGATACATATCCGTCAATGCATCCACCTGTCCCTGTGGATCATCAGAATATACTTTTTTTGCATTTGCATGTCCTTCACCAATGACATTTGATGTACCATCCGCATCTTTTAAACTGTTAAGCCAGCTTGTTTCCATAACCGCATACATTTTTCCTCTTGACTTGGCAAGATTTTCTATTTTCTGAAGTCCAGCTAATGCATTTTTACTGGAATTTCCTTGCCAGAATTGATAAAATGAGCTACCGAAAACATCATAGTCCACTCCATTTCGTTCCCATGCATTCATGATTTCTGAACATTTTCCATAACCCATACTTTCAAGATGCAATGTAACTAATGCTTTTTGGTGTGCATTCTCTGACTGCTTTGATCCCTGCTTTTAAATATCCACATAAAATCTTGGCATTCTTTGCATTTCCCCATGTATCTTTATAAGTTTCTCCCTTTGAATAATCTGGCATGATATCAAGCATTCCATTTGTAATCTCATTTCCAACTTGTACCATTCCGATATCTGCTCCAACTTCCTGGAATTTCTTTATCGTATCCTTTGTAAAATCGTAAACATTTTGTTTCATCTTTTCTGTATCATTTTTATCTTTTTCCCAAGCTTTTTGGTATCTTTTGAAGTGCTGGATCCGCCCAGAAATCAGAATAGTGGAAATCTAGCAGAAGTTTCATATCATACTGTGCAGCTTCTTTTTGCAATTTCAAGACCAGCTGCCACATCATTCGCACCACCTCCGTATGTTTCTCCTTTTTCATTTGTTGGATCATTCCAGATACGGATTCGAATATAATTAACTCCATTATCATGCAATACTTTTTAACAATGATGTTTCTTTTCCGTCAAAATCATAGTATTTTACGCCTGCTTTCTTTAGTGCTGTATAGGATGAAATATCCATTCCTCGAATGGAACTTTGTGACATATTATTAAGTTTTTTGACAGAAGCTGTTAGATTCTTAAGTCCTGTATCTCCACCATATTCCCATGGATCTTTATAAGTGCTTACATCGACCTGATTTCCCTGCGCATAAGCAAAGATTGCAAGTGAAGACATTGCTTGTCCATTTTCATCAAAGAATGAGTCCCATGCCCCGACAAAATCTGCATCATTATAGATCAATCCACCTGCATTTTTCTCATCGATCGTTGCCTGAAGATAATCATAAATGCTCTTTTGTCTGTGTCGTTATACTGGCTTTTTCCTTCTGAATCTTTCCATGGACATTTGACACTGGAAATGATCATCTGCTTTCCTGCTGCCTTTTCTTCTACTGTATTCTTTAATTGTGTATCCGGATAGATGTTTACTCCAATATAATCATATCCTGCACCCTCATATTTTTTTACAGGCATATCCGAGCTGTTCTATAATATATTGGATATCAGAAGCCTTTCCTGGCGCTGCAAAACTAAATGCGGCTTTTATTCCAGCATCTTTTACAATCTTTGAAATCTCTGCCATCGCACAATATCCGTCCCAATTGCTCAAAGTCAAGAAATTATAGTTTACTTCATTTCCGATCGTGATCATCGTTGGGACTGCATCTGCTGCCTTCAATTCTTTGATGACGTTTTTTGTATACTCCAGTGCCTTTTTTTCTGCTGAATCAGTATCCCAACCATCTGGTAATTTCTGCCCCCCCTGCATATGTTATATCATCAGAATATAACAATGTAACATTTGTTTTTAATCCTGCTTTCTTGGCTTCTTTTAATGTCTTCTTAGCGTTTTCTAAAGACAGATAGCTTTCATTACCCTCTTTATCTTTTGTTGGATTCACTGCAACTTTCACAGAAATCGTATTGATTCCCTGTGATCTTACATATTCAAACACATTGGAAACTTCGATTCCTTTGTAATTTTTTTCCAGACTTTTTTCCACGCATTTTTTGCAGTTGATAATGGGAAAAATCTGCTCCTAGAACCGTGTTATCTCCAATTCCATTGATTTTTTTTGTATTTCGTCAGATCATTCTCTGCCTGACTGGTTTGTGAGACAGTATTCGTATCTGCTTTTACATGATGTGATAACGGTAAAATTGTTGTTCCTTCCATCGCCGTGATCAATGCTGCGATCATTATAGTTGTTACCAGTTTTCTTACCTTTTGCATAAACTACCCTCCTGTTATTTGACAACTTTTGCAGCCTTCGTATTGATATATCCAACAAATTTTCCTGATTTTGTATACAATGCAAGATATTTATTTCCATTCTCATGTTTATATCTATATTTTGCTACATATGTTTTCTTATAAACTTTTGTTTTTGATTTCTTCCATTTGAAATTCTTATATAGTTTATATTTTTTACTCTTGATCTTTACACGTTTTCCATAAGTGTATGCTTTTTCCCTTGCTCTGGCTGTGTTGCTGATCCTAATCGTTTTACCGCTTTCTTATTAATGTACCCAACAAATTTACCACCTTTTGTATAAAGAGCAAGATATTTATTTCCATTCTTATGGTCATATCTATATTTTGCTACATATGTCTTTTTTATAAACTTTTGTTTTGGATTTCTTCCATTTGAAATTCTTGTAAAGTTTATAATTTTTCTTTTGTAACTTTCACTCGGTAATTATAACTGATCGCAGGTCCTGCTGTTGTTCTTGTATATACAACACTTTGCGTTGCATTTTCTTCTTTCACACCTTTTACGGTCAGTTGGTAATTCTTATTGCTTGGATAATATCCAGAGAATTTTGGTAATGTGATCTTGCGAGTCTTTCCTACTTCAACTTTGACATACTGGGTAGGATATACTTTTTTCCATTTTTATCAACGATCTTCAATGCTATGATCTGCTCTTTTCCTTTGGATACAGAATCTTTGTAGAACTTCAATGACTGCAATGGATATCCGTTAATATCAAACAGTGCCTGATTATCCCAGCTTGTTCCACCCCATGCTGCTTTTCCTTTGTAATACATTTTAGAATCTGGAAAATATCCAAGTGCACCTTTCGATGCCCATCCTGTACCATACTGATCTGCGATCTGCTTATTATATTCCCAGTTTGTCCATCCTGCTTTTTACCGGAATCCATGCACCTTCCCAATAGAATGTACCTAATCCATTATCCTGTGATAACACGGTATCATAAAGATCTGTAAGTTCATTTACCTGTCCTTGTGGTCCTACTTCATATGCACCTGTATTTGTACTGTCTCCGATAGAATTTGGTGTACCGTCTCCATCATTTAAACTATTAACCCAGCTTGTCTCAAATACTGCAAACATCTTTCCATAGGAAGCGGCCAGTGTCTGCACATCTTTCAATGTCTTTGGCGTATTTGCTTTTGCTGCAATGGACCAGAATGGATAATATGAAGATCCTAAAACATCATAGTCCACATTATCTCTCTTCCATGTATTCATGATCGTTTTGTATTTCCATACATTTGGTGTTTCAAGATGTAATGCAACCAAAGCCTGCGGTGTATATTCTCTGACTGCTTTAATTCCGGCTTTTAAATATTTATTTACTTCTGTTGATTTCTTTTTATCTCCCCAGATGACATTAAAAGATTCTCCTTTGTCTCTGTTAGAGTATATTCCAAGAAGTCCGTTGGTAATTTCATTTCCTACCTGAACCATTCAATGTTTGCCCCGGCATCTTTAAATTTCTGAATAGATTCTTTTGGTGAAATCATATACATCTGAACACATCTTTTTCTGTATTATTTACATCCTTTTTCCATGCTTTTGGAACTAACTGAACCGCTGGTTCTGCCCAGAAATCCGAATAATGAAAATCAAGCAGAACTTTCATATCATATTGGGCTGCCTCTTTTGCGATCTCTACACCTGTGGAAACATCATTTCCACCACCGCCATAGGTTTCCCCATCTGCATTAAACGGATCATTCCAGATCCTGATCCTGATATAATTGATTCCATTATCATGAAGTACTTTTTAATAACGGTGTCTCATTTCCTTCATAATCATAATATTTCACTCCTGCTTTCTTTAATGCAATATAAGATGAAATATCCATTCCTCGGATAGAACTCTCAGACATTCCTTTGACTTTTTTTGATCGTTACTTTTGATCTTTTAATCCTGTATCTCCACCATATTCCCATGGATCTTTGTAGCTGCTTACATCAACCTGATTTCCTTGTGCATAAGCAAAGATTGCAAAAGTGAAGACATTGCTTGTCCATTTTCATCAAAGAATGAGTTCCATGCCCCGACAAAATCTGCATCATCATAGATCAATCCACCTGCATTTTTCTCATCGATCGTTACCTGAAGATAATCATAAATGCTCTTTGTCTGTGTCGTTATACTGGCTTTTCCTTCTGAATCTTTCCATGGACATTTGACACTGGAAATGATCATCTGCTTTCCTGCTGCCTTTTCTTTCTACTGTATTCTTTAATGTTTTTACATAATTGTCATTGTGTGTATCCGGATAGATGTTTACTCCAATATAATCATAATCAACATCAGCATCTCCTAATTTTCCAATGATCCATTGAATACCTGAAGCATCTGTTGTTGGTGCCGATACACTAACAGCCGGTTTGATTCCTTCTTCTCTGATCATTTTCGAGATTTTGCTCATTGCAACAAAGCCTTCCCATCCATCTCCACTACTCATATTTAAGAAATTATAGTTTACTTCATTTCCGATCGTGATCATCGTTGGGACTGCATCTGCTGCCTTCAATTCTTTGATGACGTTTTTTGTATACTCAGTGCCTTTTTTCTGCTGAATCAGTATCCCAACCATCTGGTAATTTCTGCACCCCTGCATACGTTATATCATCAGAATATAACAATGTAACATTTGTTTTTAATCCTGCTTTCTTGGCTTCTTTTAATGTCTTCTTAGCGTTTTCTAAAGACAGATAGCTTTCATTACCCTCTTTATCTTTTGTTGGATTCACTGCAACTTTCACAGAAATCGTATTGATTCCCTGTGATCTTACATATTCAAACACATTGGAAACTTCGATTCCTTTGTAATTTTTTTCCAGACTTTTTTCCACGCATTTTTTTGCAATTGATAATGGGAAAAAATCTGCTCCTAAAACCGTCTGACTGCTGATTCCATTTATTTTCTTATACTGTGACATATCATTCGTATCACTGCTTATTGTTTCTGCCTTTGACTCCGCTTTTTACGTTATGTGCAAACATTGGCATGGATGTTAATCCTGTTGAAACAGTTAATGTTGCTGCCATCAATGTTGTCAATATCTTTTTTAACTTTGTTCATTTAACTTCTCCTTCCCTATCCTTTGTTATTTTTCTTACATTTTAACGCATGTAAATCATAAATGTGAATAAATCCTTCTGAAATTGTATTCCTTTTGCACTTTCATATTTCCATGCCTGTCCTGGCACTCCATAAATATAATATGCAGATGATGTCAACCCTCCTCTCTCTAATCGTTCTCTCTTAAACCAGTTTCCAAAAGAGCTGGTTGGTCTGCTCTTGATCGGATGAGAATCTAAGACCAGATATTTTTTTGTCTTGGGATTAAAATCAGCAACTGTTACATAATGTCCTGGTACATGCGAGATTGCTACACAACCTTTTTTTTCAGATATTCTCTTACTTCTGATGTACTGTAAGTTGTCTTAATATAAGTGAACCCATATGTGTCTCCAAATTTCTTCGCTGCCGCCTTAAAAATCCCATCATGTGTTCCGGCACCTATGATCCTGTAATGTTTCTCCACTGCATAATCTGCAAACAACATTGGATCAACAAATTGCCCATTCAATGCATATACTGCATTTGTGATCGCCACAACTCCGCAGCCTGCTGCTGCCATTTTTCCACTGTAATCCGAAACATTTCCATAATCTTTTCTGGCCCATGCAGGATCAAACTGCATAAAATCACGATACGGATATACATTTTTATTGTTAAGACGCATTACCTGCCATTGATAAGACTTCTGTGCTGCTTCTTTCTGTGGTTTTGTGAAACAGTTGTTCATATCTTTTTATTTTACCGTCTGTCAAGGTACCATTTTCATCCATTGACAGATATTTTTCATTTTTCATATTTTTGATATAAATATGATCGTACTCACGTATTAGTTTCCATGTGTGATCTTCTTTGCTTTGATTCAAAATCGAAACTTGATATTTCTGATTTCCCAGAAAAATGATCTGTACACGAATTCCTTCTCCAGAAGCTTTATTTTGTATCCAATAAGTTCCATTTCCTAGCAACTGTTTTTCATTCCCATTATATGGAATAGCTTCCTTATGATACAAACCTCTATCAATCCATCCAATTCCATATGCTTTCTTTTTCTCATAGATCACCTGAACATGATCGGATGTTTTACTAACCACGATCACTCCCTGAATATCTTGGCGCTACCCCTATCTTTTTACTTCCTGAAGATGTTTCAAAAACATTCATCTTTTTTTTCAAAAATGCATAACTCTTTTGAATGAACGATCATAAATCTTCCCAGTAAATTCATCATAGACCGTCTGGGGATTATCAAAATATCCTGGCTGTGCTGCCTGTATTTTGATGCCTGAGATCATGCAAAGAACAAGGCATATCACTACACAGATTCTTCTCTTTTTTTTCCTGTATTGTTTTGTCATTTGATTTTCCTTTTATTTTGTTAATTCTATTGACAGTATATCATTTTCATGATAAATTATTAATCAGTTCTGCTGCTGTGGCACAGGAGGTAGCGCACCTCATTGGTAGTGAGGAGGTCACGGGTTCAACTCCGTCAGCAGCTTTATAAAGAAGACTTAAAACATCTGTTTTAAGTCTTCTTTATTTTCTTATCTTTACTTTAACTTTCCTGATCATTTCTGATCTTCCTGCGAATCCTCTGAATCGCATTATCAATGGATTTATCACTTTTTCCAAGTTTTTTGCAATCGTTGTATATGTTTCTCCATTCAGATAATGATACATCACCTGTTTTTCGAATTTACTTAAATTCTGGTCAAGCATTTTGTAATAATCATTTTAATTCTTCCTTTCGAAGCATCATCTCCTCCGGAGTTTCCTCCGGAGTTTCTAAGATTTCATCCAATGATAATTCTTCTTCCTGATTCTTTTGTTCAAACAGAGATTGCTGTATTCAACGGAATATGTTTTTTTTCTGTTAAATGCAGTGATCGTTGTATAGATCTGTCTTTGCACACACAGATAAGCAAACGTTGAAAACGAAGTGTTCTTTTCTTCCTGATAGGATGTCACTGCTTTAAAAAGTCCGATCATACCTTCCTGCATCAGATCTTCTTCATCCCCACCTGCAAGGAAAAATTTCCTCGCCTCTTTTCTTACCATATCCCTGTATCTCTCTAACAGACATTCCATCGCATCATCATTACCGCTTTGGATCTGTCTGAGCAATTTCTCATCAGAAATTGTTTTTAATTCTTTTAATTCTTTATTTTCCCAGTCGTTGTCTTACAACTTCAAATGCCAGAACTCCGGCTGCTACTGATGCATTCAGAGAATCAATATCTCCTTTCATCGGAATTGATGAAATAAAGTCACATTTTTCCTTTACCAAACGGCTCACACCGCTTCCTTCATTTCCAATAACAAGCCCGATTGATCCTGTCAGATTCTGACGATAAATCACTTCTCCATCCATATCTGCACATGCAAACACATACCACGTTCTTTAGTTCATCCATTGTTTTTCCAATATTTGTTACTTTCACAACTGGTGTATAATTGATCGCACCTGCAGATGTTTTTGCTACGGTTGGTGTAATTCCAACTGCACGATGCTTTGGAATGATCACTCCATGTGCACCTGCAAGATTTGCTGTACGAATGATCGCCCCAAGATTATGAGAGGGTCTTCAATCCCATCTAACAGGATAAAGAAAGGATCCTCACCCTTTTCTTTCTGCTCTTTAAACAGATCCTCAATTGTTCCATATTCATATGCTGCGACAATTGCAACAACTCCCTGATGATGTTCATTTGTCAGCTGATTCAAGACGTTCTTTATCTACAAATTTAAGAATCGCATCTGTTTTCTTTGCCTCTCTTACGATCGTACGGATCGGTCCATCCTGACATCCATCCAATACAAAAATCTTGTCGATTGGTTTCTTTGCTTTTAAAGCCTCGATCACGGCATTACGCCCTGCGATCAGATCTTCTTTATGATTCATGTTCTTCTCCTATTTCTTTCTTTTTTATTCAAATCAAAACCGATCCTGATCAATTCGATGATGCGGTCCATATCTCCTGCCAGATATAAATATCCAACCAAAGCTTCCACTCCAGTTGTTTTTCTGTAATCCATCATAGATGCATTCTTTGCAACAGAACCTGATTTGGAATTTCTTCCACGTTTATAAACAGCCATTTCTTCTTCTGTCAAAAAATGGCTCGATCTTTTCAAACACTTCTTTTTTGTGCAGAAGCTTTTGACCATACTGCTTGATTTTTGTGATATTTATTCACACTCATATTCCCTGCAGACATAACGATCGTTCGGATCACGATCTCATAGATCGCATCTCCAATGTAAGCAAGAGATAATGGAGAGTAACTTTTGGGATCCAATCCATCAAGATACAATCCTTCTTTGATCTTTTGAATTAAGCTCTGCTCCATTTTACACCTTCTCTTGTATCTTTTAATACGATACCCTGCTCTAATAACTGGTCTCTGATCTCGTCTGCTCTTGCAAAATCTTTGTTCTTTTCTTGCCGCCTGACGTTCTTCGATCAGTTTTTCGATTTCTTCATCTAGGATCTCTTCTTCTTTTGTTGTTTCAATTCCAAGAACGCTGCAAAGATCTTCTAATACTTTTTAGTACTTTCTTTGCATAGTCTGCACTGAAGTCTTTTCACTGTTGAGTTTGATTCACGTACGATCTCAAAAATAGCCGAAACTGCATCAGCTGTGTTAAAGTCATCTTCCATCGCATCTTCAAATTTCTTTACAAGTGCTTCTACCTTTGCAAAATGTTCTTTTTCTGCATCACTTAGTGATCCTGTTTCTTCTTTCGCTGCCATCTCTGCATAGATCGATCGCTGTCAAGATACGGTCCAATCCTGTTTTTGCACTTTCTACTAAAGTATCACTGAAGTTTAATGGTGTTCTGTAATGTGCACTTAACATAAAGAAACGGATCACCTGTAATGGATATTTTTCTCCAATCTCACGGACTGTAAAAAAGTTTCCTGCGGATTTGGACATCTTCTTATTGTTGATATTTAAGAAACCATTATGCATCCAGTAATTCTTGCAAACTTCTCCCCATTGCATGCTTCACTCTGTGCGATCTCATTTTCATGATGAGGGAAGATCAAGTCTTCTCCACCTGCATGAATATCAATTGTATCTCCAATATATTTCTTAGACATCTCAGAACACTCAATATGCCATCCTGGTCTTCCTTCTCCCATGGAGAATCCCATGCGATTTCTCCTTCTTTCTTTGGTTTCCATAATACAAAATCAAGAGGATCTTCCTTTCCTTCTTCTCCTGTTACCTTGATCTCTCGATGTCCTGCTTCTAGATCATCAATATTTTTCTTGAGAGTTTTCCATAATCTTTAAAAGATCTTGTCTTAAAGTAAACAGTTCCATCTACTTCATATGCATGCCCTTTTTTGATCAATGTCTGAATCATTTTGATCATTCCACCGATTTCTTCTGTCGCTCTTGGCTGGTGGGTTGCAGGTTTGATATTTAACGCTTCCATATCTTGTTTGCATTCCTTAATATATCTTTCTGCGATCTCTGTTGCTGTCACACCTTCTTCATTTGCCTTCTTAATGATCTTGTCATCGACATCTGTGAAGTTTGAAACATAATTTACTTCATATCCTTTATATTCAAAGTAACGACGCACCGTATCAAAAATGATCATTGGTCTTGCATTTCCAATATGAATGTAATTATACACCGTTGGCCCACAAACATACATTCCAACTTTCCCTGGATGCACCGGTACAAATTCTTCTTTTTGTCTTGTCAGTGTATTGTAGATTTTCATTTTTTCTTTTCCCTTCTGATTGCTTCTGAATTTTGATAATGTATAATAAATGTTTCCAGTGCCTGTCGTAATTCAGCATTTCTCTTGCGAGCTTTTCGATATCCATATCGACTGGATTTGGAAGATCGATCTGGTCAAGCACAATACTCTGAATGCGATTGACTCTCTCTCTCCATCCTGTTTAACTACCTTACCTGGAACTCCGACAACAGTAGAATTCGGCGGTACATCAGATACAACAACACTTCCTGCACCAATCTTTGAGTTCTTTCCAATTGTAATAGATCCCAAAACCTTAGCACCTGAACTGATCATAACATTATCTTCAATCGTTGGATGACGTTTTCCAGTTTCATTTCCAGTTCCACCTAATGTAACACCTTGATATAAGGTCACATTATTTCCGATGATCGTCGTCTCGCCAATGACCACTCCATGCCCATGGTCAATAAAGAACCCTTCTCCGATCTGTGCACCTGGATGAATCTCAATTCCAGTTTTTTCTCGCCCATTTCTGAGAAATCTTTCTAGCTTTGTAAAACTCTCCTTTCTTATATAATTCGTGTGCAACACGATGCCAATACAGTGCTTTTACATAAGGATACAAAAAAACTTCTTTCTCTTCCCTTAACGCAGGGTCTCTTAGTTTGATCGTATCATATTGGCTTTTCGCAAATTCTCGAAAAACCCATCATAATTTCTAAACCTCCAATATATAGTATGTAATTTACAGGACTTTTTATATCATAGAGGATTCCATCAAAATTTTCTATAATACAAAAAAACTCCGTCTCTAAATAAAGAGACGGAGTATATCCGCGGTTCCACTCTTTTTAAAAGTTCCTGATCTTCTTATTATATATCTGACTAATATCACTTGATCAAGATACTTTCACTCGAATCCGTTAACGCCGGCAACGTACAAAACTACTTTTATTCATCTTGTCTGCTCCCAGATGCATTCCAGACATCTTCCCTCAAAGCCGCTTCCAGCCGATGGCAGCTTCTCTCTGACAGTTCCAACTTGTCTGTACTAATTCTGTTCATTGCATTTAACTACGAATAGTTTATGCTTTTTCATCCAAAATGTCAACAGATTCTTATTTTTCATACAAAGTATTTGTTATTTATTCTGGTAAAACTCTCGCCTTCACAACAGCCTTCTTCACTGCACTTCCTACAATGATCGCGATCACGATCTTTGCCGCATCTCCTGGAAGATATGGAATCACACCTGCATATAATCCCTGTACAAATGTTAAATGCATCTGTGCACACAGCCAGATCGTTCCAAATGCATATGTTACTGCTGTTCCAAGTACCATACCATTACTGCCATCACTATGTTCCCTGAGAATTTTTCTACAAAGAATCCACTGATCAATGCCAAAAAGATAAATCCAACCAAATATCCTCCTGTTGGTCCTGCAAGTTTAGCAAGCCCACCACTAAATCCTGAAAATACTGGAAGTCCTACTGCTCCGATCAGAAGGTATACAAGATAACTGATCGTTCCACGTTTCATCCCAATAACCATTACCGCAAAATAAATCACCAAGTTCGTAAATGAAATCGGTACTGGTGTAAATGGCAATGTGATCGACATTGGTCCTAAAATACAAGTTAATGCTGCCATTAATGCAATCAGTGTTAAATCCTGAATTTTCATTGTTTGTTGTTCCATAATAAATTTCTCCCTCACTTTTATTATTTTTCCTGTACTGACTGCCATTATATATCATCAATTCCTTATTGTCAACCATTTTTTTAAAAGTTAACAATAAGAAATCTTTGATCATCCAAAAAAGAAAGGCACCACCGATGCCTTTCTTAATCTTCGTTCTCTTCTTCTAAAATCCCAAGTTCTTTTGATCCGCTCCTCAATCTTCTTTAAAGATTCTTCATAAGTTCCTTCTTTTGTCTCTTCCCTCTCCTGATTCATTCCATCAAGTAATTCGTCAATATTCTTACTTAATGGATTGCTGTCCGTTTTCTCGTCAATAATCCCATATCTGTCTCCTTCTTCCGCTTCTTTGATGATCCTGCATGGATTACCTGCAGCAACTACATTGGCTGGAATATCTTTTGTAACAACACTTCCTGCACCGATCACACTATTGTCGCCAATCGTAACTCCAGGAAGAATCGTAACCCCTCCGCCAATCCATACTTTATCTCCAATCTTAACTGGGAGGGCCCATTCATATCCCTTTTCTCGTCTCTTCACATCTGCTGGGTGGTTCGCAGTATAAATTCCTACATTCGGACCTATAAAAACATGATTCCCGATTTCAACTCCTCCACCATCTAAAATCGTCAGATTAAAGTTTGAAAAAAAGTCACTTCCAATCGTTGTCCTATATCCATAATCCAGATAAATGGGTGCTTCCAGATGAACATTCTTCCCAAGACTTCCAAATATCTGTCCTATCAGATAATTCCGACGTCCTTTATCTTCCCAATGTTCATTAAACTGTCTGGTTAGAGATTTTGCATAGTTCCTCTCTTCTATCAGAGCTTGATCCTCTGCATTATATAAAATTCCCATCAGCATTTTTTGTTTTTCCGTCATCTTTTTCCCTCCGTTGTCTTATATTTTATCATACTTCTTTTTCTGTTATCTATCGAATTTGACTTTCTATCAAAAAAAATTGTAGGATAAAAGAGATTTAACCATTAAGGAGGTTTAAACATGGATACCAACTTTATTATTTCACTTGATTCCATTGCAGAAGTGAATGCTTTTGCAAACATGATCGCACATTTTACATCTGAGATTGATCTGTCCTCTGGAAGATATATCGTCAATGCAAAATCGATCATGGGAATTTTCAGCCTTGATCTGACAAGACCTTTGACTTTAACCGTACATGGTAAAGATGAACTTGAAGAAATCAGCTCTGCAATTACACCATACTTGAAAAAATAAGTTTACTTGTGATCAATGCGAGCATTTGAAGTCTCTTTTTTTAGAGGCTTCTTTTATTTTTTGTGAATTTTATTTAGCAAAAAAAAAAAAAAGCATGATCTAAGTTCATTCTTAAATCATGCTTATTAACTGAGCGTGCGGGGATTCGAACCCCCGGACAACTTGATTAAAAGTCAAGTGCTCTACCACCTGAGCTACACACCCTTAACTGGGGTAGCTGGACTCGAACCAGCGGTGCAGGAGTCAGAATCCTGTGCCTTACCACTTGGCGATACCCCATCAATGTGACAACTATTTTATTATATACATAATCTGTCGTTCTTTGTCAAGAACTTTTTTATATTTTTAAAATTTATTTTAAAAAATATAGTGAGCGTCTGGGGGATTCGAACCCCGGACAACTTGATTAAAAGTCAAGTGCTCTACCACCTGAGCTACACACCCTTAAACTGGGGTAGCTGGACTCGAACCAGCGGTGCAGGAGTCAGAATCCTGTGCCTTACCACTTGGCGATACCCCATCAATGCGACAGCTCGTTTATATTATCATATGTTTCCGACAACTGTCAACACTTTTTTTGAATTTTTTTAAATTTATTTTTTCAAGAGTGAATTCTTTCAGATATTGACTGTTCCAGAAACGGTCCGTTACTGGCTGCCAATATTCAAATATGATCTTCCCCTTTATTCCCTTGTTCTGAGAATCTCCCTTTATCTTCTCCCTTTCCAATATAAATTTCGAGAATCTCTCCTCTTCCAGATTCTTTTCCTTGATTATCATAAAAGCAAAGTGTCATTCCCTCACTCAACTCTCCTCTGACAAACTCAACCTCCATGGAGCCTTTCCCTTCTTCGATGATTTCCATTCGTTCAATATAAGTAAGGCTTCCTTCTAATTGATGCAATTTATAAATTCGTTTTCTTGCTTCTTCATTTTCTTTTGAAGGTTCCTGTTTTTTTAAATATTCAAAAAATCTCATGTTCTTTCCTCCATTGCTCTGTTCTACTTTATCATAATTTTCTTTTCCATAAAAAGTCTTCTGTAAAAAAAGTTCTCTTTATATTTTATATTTTAGCAGTTGACACTTCCTGATTTTTTTATGTTAGATTGTCATTATTGTAAATGATTTAAATACAATGATAAGGAATAGTAGAATATTTAAGATATTCAGAGAGTTGCTGGATGGTGTGAAGCAATTGTTGATGATATTTGAACTCGCCTTTGAGTAGCATGCTGAACTTACAGTAGGTATTGCCGGAGTCCAACCGTTACAATGGAGAGATATCGGTTTTATAACCCGTATCAGTAAGAAGTGCACGTTTCTTTATAACGTGAATTAGAGTGGTACCGCGGAAGTTTCTTCGTCTCTATCCTGATAAGGATTAGATTCGGAGTTTTTTTATGTTATCGTACATTTATTTCATCCGATACATGATACCCAGTATCCACCTTTCAATACTGAAAAACATACCTACAACAATCATTAATTTTGAAAGGAGCTTCACAGCAATGATGAACCCAAGCAAATATGAAAGACAATATTTTATGCCACCTGAAACGTCCCTTGACTGGACAAAAAGAAAGAATATATCACAAAAAGCACCTACATGGTGTAGTGTTGACCTTCGTGATGGAAATCAGGCTCTGATCATTCCGATGAGTCTTGATGAAAAGGTTGAATTCTTTAAATACTTAGTTAAAGTTGGTTTCAAAGAAATTGAAGTTGGTTTCCCTGCTGCATCTGAAACAGAATATACATTTCTTCGTACATTGATTGAAAATGACCCGATTCCTGATGATGTTACAATTCAGGTTTTAACACAAGCCAGAGAACATATCATTAAAAAGACTTTCGAAGCTTTAAAAGGCGCAAAAAGAGCGATCGTTCATGTATATAACTCTACTTCTGTTGCACAACGTGAACAGGTATTTAAAAAATCCAAAGAAGAGATCATGAAAATTGCAACAGACGGTGCAAAATTATTAAAACGCCTGGCTGATGAGACAGACGGTAACTTCTTATTTGAATACTCTCCAGAGAGTTTTACTGGTACAGAGATCGACTATGCATTAGATGTATGTAATGCCGTTCTTGACGTATGGCAGCCTCGTCCAGACTGGAAAGTTATCATCAACCTTCCCGTTACTGTACAACTTTCTCTGCCACACGTATACGCAAGTCAGATTGAATATATGAGTAAACATATGAAGTATCGTGAAAATGTTGTTTTATCTCTTCATCCACATAATGACCGCGGATGTGGTGTTGCAGACACCGAACTTGCCCTACTTGCAGGTGCTGATCGTGTCGAAGGTACTTTATTTGGAAATGGTGAACGTACAGGTAACGTTGACATTTTTACAAATCGCTGATCCGCGCCTGTTCCTTTGATAACTCCCTGGCTGCGAGCCAAAATGCCCGCAGCTGCGGTCAGACAATCAACCACAGGGCGCTGCGAATTTGTAAAAACGCATTCAAAAAAGTGCTCATGTTGTCACCCTTTATTCTTATAAATATTTCTTCTTATTCTTTCTGACTCATACAACAAAAACACTATTCAAACCACCACACAGTGTGTATGTTTTACTGTATTGGTATTTATAATAAACACTGTCTGTCACTACAAAAATTGAAAATGTAATTGTCCACACTTTAGACTTCTGGTATATGATAAAAAAATAAATAAACGATCGGAAGAGCAGCATTAGAATTTTGCCACGTTTTTTACGGATTCGCAGCCTGCGGTTGCTATGATGATCGGTCCTTTTTCTTCTCCATCATTTGCTGAAAATGTTTCTTTAACAACTTCAAATGCTTTCTTCGTTGTCTCTGCTGACTGAATTAACTGTGGCAGGAAGATCTTTCCTGTCTCATAGTCTTTTCCTACGATATTTAACGCTGGTATGATCACTTCATTAATTACTGTCAGTGCTTCTTTATCTTTCAGTTCTTCTTTTGTGACTTTCTCTACTTCATCTTTTTAATCCGTGAATGATCACATCTTTTAATGTGAAGTTTGTTGTTGCCGCCGCTGCGGCTGGTTTTGTTTCTTTATCTTTGGACTGGTTTTTAATATAAGTCTGACTATCCACGTCTTTGTAGAACAGCACATGAAATGCATCTATGGTTCCCATCAATTCTGCATCTAACGGATTGATGATCGGTAAATCCAATCCTGCTTCCATTGCTAATGCTAAAAATGTTCTATTTAATAACGGACGGTTTGGCAATCCAAAGGATACATTCGATACCCCTAATACGGTATGGACACCTAATTCTTTTTTTACCATCTTGATCGCTCAGGTGTTTCTTTTTACTTCTTTTTTGCTGTGCAGATGCTGTTAATGTCAGACAGTCGATGATGATATTCTCTTTACCGATTCCGTATTCAGCTGCTTTATTAACAATCTTCTTGGCGATTTCAAATCGTTCTTCTGCTTTCAGCGGAATTCCGTCTTCAGAGTCAGTCCGATCACAACTCCTCCATATTTCTTAGCAATCGGGAAGATTTTTTCCATGACTTCGTCTTTACCATTTACAGAGTTGATCAATGGTTTTCCATTATAATAACGGCAGGCATTCTCAATCGCATCTGCTTCGGAACTGTCAATCTGTAATGGAAGTGTGACAACTTCCTGCAACAGACGTACAACCCGTTTCATTGTCTCTGGCTCGTCAATTCCAGGAAGTCCAACATTAACATCTAGTACTTCCGCTCCAGCTTCTACCTGTTTAACTGCTTCCACCACAAGTTCATCATAGCGCTCTTCTAACAACGCTTTTTCATCTTTTTTCTTACCCGTTGGGTTTAGACGTTCTCCGCAGACGATCACATGATCTCCAAACGTAACTGTCTGTGTCTGACTGGATACTCTTGTTTTCTTCTCAACTGTTCTCTCTGCCACTGCTTTAGGCGCAGCTTCTGCAAGTTTTCCTATAAATTCTGGTGTTGTTCCACAGCATCCACCAACGATTGCTGCACCTCTTGCCATATAATCTTTCATAGATTCCACATATTCTTCTGGTGTCACATGATAGTGTGTTTCTCCATGTTCTAAACATGGAAGTCCGGCATTGGGCTGTAACATCACTGGAATACTTGCTTTTTCTAAGATTTCGTCAATGATCGGTTTTAATTCATCGGGTCCTAAAGAACAATTGACTCCCAATGCATCAACTCCTAAGCCCTCTGCAACATTTAATAAATGTTTCCGGATCATTTCAGATAATGTTCTTCCATTTTGCTCGAAGGTCATTGTAACAAACACTGGAAGGTCTGTGTGTTCTTTGACCGCCAGAACTCCAGCTTTCACCTCATATAGATCACTCATTGTCTCAAACAGTACAAGATCTACTTGATCTTTTTACTGTTTCTACCTGCTCGAGGATGATGTCATATGCTTCATCGAATGTCAATGTTCCCATTGGCTCTAACAGCTGACCGATTGGTCCAATATCAAGAACAATATAAGAGTCATCTTCTCTTCCAGCTTCTGTTCTTGCTACTCTTGCATTCTCTACTGCTGCTAACAGCATATCTTTCGCCTCGTATTTTGCTTCTTCCATCTTTAATCGGTTACACCCAAATGTATTTGTTGTAATAAAGTCTGCTCCTGCTTTCAGATAGTTTTTATGAATCGATCTTAATAAATCCGGGCGGTCAATATTTAATTTCTTCTGGGATATCCCCTGCACTTAATCCTGCGTTCTGGAGCTGTGTTCCCATCGCTCCATCAAATATTAAAAGTTCTTTTCCTAATCGGTTCTGTAACATCTTTGTCCTCTTTCTAAACGGGCAATCTTCTTTCATCACACAATTTCCACATGATTTCTTTCGTTTATCACTTCCGATACCAATCAATCCTAACATAGACTTCTGTGGGATCAAAAGATTATTTGGCGTGATCGTGACTGATCTTCCTTGGTATATCTAGTAATATAGCAATTCTTTTGTTGAATTCAAGTGGAAAATCTCCATATCCGGGACATGTACGATATGTTCGGTTATCAAACCCAAGTGTTTCTTCATATCTGTCACAATATTCTTCCAGATAAGCACTTGCCGCAGCATCCATAACCGTAGATTTTGTCATGTTAACCTTTGCATAAAACTTGATTTTACGCTCCATAACAATCCCAAGAGTGCATCCGATCAATATACATTCTTCACAATCTTCCAGCATATCTTCCATGCATCTGCTGCCTAAAAAATCTCATCCCTGATTCCTCTAATCTCAATGGATCTTTCGCCAGTTTAAATCTTTTCACTATCACTTTGGGCTGTGCTATCTGTTCGATCTCTTCTATACATTCACCCAAAAGACTTGAAATCCCTAGAGTCAAACCTTCAAACATTGGTGCCTGATATCCAAGATATTTCAAGGCATTTTCTCTTACAACCTGAAATCCATCTTAGTTTAATTCTTTCAATACAGCTGGAATACTGTCAAATACGCTGCGCTGTTTCTGCACGATTCATTGTGTAAATATGAATCCCATCAACTCCATTTGTGATCAGATCAATGATCTGTTGTGCTGCGTAGTTGATTCCGATTTCTTTCATAGCTTCTGGATTATCATAATGTGCCTCGATCATTGTAGATAACTGATATGGGATCGTACATCCACACATCTTTGTTGTACGGATCAGAGATTTCGCATTCGTAATTGGCATGATTCCTGCAAGAATTGGTACTGTGATACCGATCTTTCTTGCTTCTCTGACTAATCTGTAATAATAATCATTGTCAAAGAAAATCTGTGTTACTAAATATTCTGCTCCTGCATCTACTTTCTTCTTTAATGCTTCTAAATCTTTTTCTTAAACCCATCAGCTTCCTGATGTGTCTCTGGATAACATGCCCTGATAAGCAAAATTGTCCTTTAAAATGTTCTCCGATAAATTCATTTAATTCACTTGCATAGTGAAATTCCAGATTCTCAGGATCAAAGTTTGTTGCATCTGCAGGATAATCTCCCATAATGCTAAGATATTATCGATTCCTGCTTCTTTCAGACGTTCACATTCGTATTTGATATCCTCTTTTGTAGATAAAATACAGCTTAAATGTGCTACAGATTCAATTCCATATTCATGCTTAATGACTGATGCGATTTCTACTGTCTTACCTTTTGTAGATCCACCTGCACCATATGTAACACTAATAAAATCCGGGGATAATTTTGCTAATCCCTCAATCGTACTATAAATAGAAGAAATATTTCCTTCTTTATTCTTTGGAGGAAATACCTCAAACGAAATTGTTGACTTATTTTTTTAAAATTTCTGATATTTTCATAGAATTTGCTCCTTTTCATTATTTCTGACTAATTAACTATGATAAATTTTAACATGATATTTTATCACTGTAAAGGAACGAAATCATATCATTCTTCGTCTATAGATCGTAACTGATCTTACCATCAATTTCAGCGTAATAAGTTTCTTCTCCTTTTTTAAGAACTGCTTTCCCCATAGATGCTTCCATAAACTTTTTCTCAACACTTCCAACTTCTTCCACTGGTACGATCATTTCAAATGTTACATTATCCGTATACACTGTATCAAGCACTGGGATATGCTCTGTTGCTGTTAAATACTGAATCTTTCCAGATGTCGTGTAATCACAAGTGAGGCTGAGCATTACCCCAAGACATTTCTCGATCACCATACTTTCCTTGATCCCTTCTTGCGTACTTTTTGTGTACGCACGGATCAATCCTCCAGTTCCAAGAAGTGTTCCACCAAAATATCTTGTTACAACTGCTACCACATTATGCAGTTCCTGCCCTGTCAGCACCTCAAGCATTGGCTTCCCAGCAGTTCCACTTGGTTCCCCATCATCACTACAACGCAAGGCTGGTTGCTTTTTCTCCGATACTGTATGCCCAGCAGTTATGCCTTGCATCCCAGTATTGTTTTTTATCTTCTCTATGAATACCTGTGCTTCTTCTTCTGTCTGCGCTGGAGCAATATGTGCAATAAATCTTGATTTCTTTTCTGAAATCTCTGCTTCTCCCTCTTTATATAAGATTTTATATTTTTGAACGTCCATCTTCTTCCTCCCTGGTCATGATCTCATCTAAGGACTCTGCCAGTGAGATCGGTGTTACTTTATATTTTATCAGGTTATGGATCACACGATCTACTAATTCCATAGATTCTGATATACTTGGAACTGCATCCCACTCGATCACATTCGTCTCTTCCTGATATTTTTCCAGTTCGACTCCATACATCGTGTGTTCCTGATCTTCCATCAAATAGTAGGATACTACATTTTCCCTTTGTTTGTCATCATAAAATGACTGCTTCCCCTTTAATTGTTTTTTCATATTCTTCTCCTTTATACTTTTGCCCTTACATCATCATATTGTTGATTGTATCGTTTATAGTTACGGTCGGTTTACTTGAACTTTTTTATTTGGTATAATACGTAACAGGAGGTTTTTTTATGAAATATACCAAACAAAACATTCAGAAAAAGAGACAGATCTTATCTTCAGAAAAAATTCGTAGAAATTCTAAGATTTCTCTCTTTCTTTTTAAATATGCTTTTTATCATCTCCATTGCCTTGATCGTTACTGGGCTCGGCCTCGGGGTTGGTTTCGTACGTGGGATTTTAAAAACAACCCCACAGATTACAAAAGATTCCGTCCATTCCAAAGGATATATCACAACTATTTATGATAACAAAGGATCAACGATCAAAACACTTTCAAACCATGATTCCAACAGGATCTACACTCCTCTTTCTTCCGTTCCAAAAGAATCTTCAGCATGCTTTTATTGCGATTGAAGATGAACGTTATTACAGCCATAATGGAATTGATCTGTATGGAATTATTCGAGCAACCTTCCTTGGTATCAGAAACCAATCTCTAAGCCAAGGGGAAGTACTATCACGCAACAGTTGATCAAGAACAATGTACTTGGAATTCAGCCGGAAAAAACCACAATGGAACGTCTGGAACGAAAGATCAAAGAACAATCTCTTGCTCTTGAACTAGAAAAGATTGCTTCTAAGCAATATATCTTAGAAGAATATCTAAATGCGATCAATCTTGGAGAAGGAACACTTGGTGTTCAGACAGCATCACAAAAATATTTTAATAAAGATGTTTCTGAACTCACATTGTCCGAATGTGCTGTACTTGCAAGTATTACTAAGAATCCGACACGTTTAAATCCTGTAACTCATCCGGAAAACAACGCTTCCAGAAGATCACTTGTTTTACAAAATATGTTAGAGCAACATTATATCACAAAAAAGAATATCGAGAAGCACTTAGTGATGATGTATACACAAGAATTCAAAAAATGCTGCTGCTGCACCTGCAAAAAAAACAACAAATTCTTATTTTGAGGACGCATTAATCCTTCAAGTTGTAAAAGATTTAAAAAAAAGCAACTGGGGTATGACGAAACAAAAGCTTATAATGCTATTTACAGTGGCGGATTGAAAATATACTCTACTCAGGATCAACAGATCCAGAAGATTGCAGATAGCGTCACAAACGATGCTTCAAACTATCCAAAAGCCACAAAAATCGCGCTTTCTTATTCTTTATCTGCAAAAACTGTTTCAGGAAAAAGACGTTGTTTATTCTGATCACAATCTGCTTGATTATATGAGAAAAAATAACCTTGGAAATCAGTTGATTTTTACAGATGAAGCAAGTGCAAAAAGACAGTTGTTACAAAGTTTAAACAATATATTTTATCAAAAGGTGAAACCATTACAAATGAATCTTTCCAAACAACGATCCAGCCTCAGATATCCATGACGATCATGAATCAATCTAACGGAACTGTAGAAGCCTTAGTTGGTGGACGTGGAAATAAGACTTCCGATCTTTCCTTGAATCGTGCTACTGGTACTACAAGACAACCAGGTTCTACTTTTAAGATTCTTTCTGCATTTTTACCTGCACTTGACAAGAATCATATGACACTTGCAACCGTATATGAGGATGCTCCTTATAACTATATTGACACTAACAGACCAGTACGCAACTATTACAAAGGTTATAAAGGTTATTCAACGATCCGCGAAGGATCACAAACTCCATGAACGTTGTTTCGGCCAAAACCATTGCTGACGTTACACCTAAGACTTCGTTTGAATATTTGATGAATCTTGGTTTTTCCACTTTGGTGTCTAATGAAACAACTTCAAATGGAAATGTATATACCGATATTACCCAGTCCTTATCTCTTGGTGGCCTGACTTATGGTGTTACAAATATGGAATTGACTTCTGCATATGCTTCCATTGCAAATGGCGGAACCTACCAGAAACCTGTTTTATACACAAAAGTCGTAGATCATAATGGTAATATTCTTCTTTCTAATACTCAGAAAGGTAAGCGTGTCATGAAAGAAAGTACTGCTTTCCTTTTTAACCGACGCTATGAAAGACGTTATTACAAAGGAACTGGAAAATCAGCAAAACTTTTTCTTCATCTATGGCTGTCGCAGGAAAGTCAGGAACTACTTCAAACAGTTACGATTACTGGTTCAGCGGTTATACTCTCCTTATCATACAGCTTCTGTCTGGATGGGCTATGACAAGAATACAAATTTTGCTTCTGATAACACTCATAAAAAATATGGGCAAAGGTTATGAATGAAATCATAAAAACAAAACAAGAACAAACTACAGATTTTAAAAACCAGCTGACATTGTAAAAGCAAAAGTCTGCAAAGAGTCTGGAAAACTTGCTATTAAAGGGGTTTGTGATCACGATCCAAGAGGCAGCCGTGTGATCACAGAATATTTTGAAAAAAGGAACCGTTCCTACCCAGACCTGTGATATCCACGTTGCAGTTGAAGTATGTAAAACAAGCGATAAACTCGCCACAAAGAATTGTCCTGCAAACAAAAAACAAAGAAAAATTTACATTGTCCGCAAAAGGGCAGTCATGGAAAAACAGCAGACACTCTTATATGCTTCCAAAAAATATCAATCTGTTTTCTGCAAGAAACATTAACCGTTGATCTTCTATATTTTTATATTAAAAGGGATTCTCTCAAATCAGAATCCCTTTTTTCTCTTTATTTCATACTCCTGCCTTTATTTTTTGATCTTCGGCTGAAAGATCAAAGATGCCAGATAAGAAAAGATCAATGCTGCTGATGTTCCGACTGCTGCTGCCGTGAATCCTCCTTCGAATAGCCCTAGAAACCCATGATTATCAACTGCCTCTTTCATTCCTTTCCATAAACTAAATCAAAACCAGACAATGGGACGGTCGCACCACATCCTCCAAACGCTTCGATTCTTTTATAAATCCCCAGTGCCCCAAGAATAACACCTGCAATAACTAAGAGTACCATGATCCTTCCCGGCTGTAATGTCGTATGATCCATCAATATTTGCACTAGGATACAAATAATGCCTCCTACTAAAAACGCCCTGATATATTCCATTATTATCTTACTCCTTCCAGAAAGATCGCATGTGCGATCCCTGCAACATTTTCACCTTCATTAAAACTTGTCTTTGACATTAATGCTCCTGTTGGCACAAACAATACTTTCTTCCACGTTCCATCAATGAGCTTCGGTATGATCATCGATGCAAGAACCACTGCACTACAGGCACAGCCAGAGCCCCCCAGAATGAGTATCCTGCGTCTCATTCTCATAGATTTCAATTCCACAATCCCCATGAACTTTCGAAAGATCATATCCATTTTCACGAAGCAAATGCAACAAAATCTTCTTGCCAACTTCTCCAAGATCTCCTGTATATACTGCATCATAATCTTCAGGCTTCGACCCAAAATCCACAAAATGCTGATAGATTACTTCTGCCGCTGCTGGCGCCATGCAAGCCCCCCCATATTCATCGGATCTTCCATCCCATAATCAACGATCTTTCCTGTTGTGATCCCTTGAATCTTTACAGGACCAATTTCTTTTGACACAATAAAACCTCCAGATCCTGTCACAGTCCATGTCGCAGATAATGGTCTCTGATTTCCATATTCTAACGGAAAACGGAACTGTTTTTCAGCACTTCCGATATGACTGGAAGCAATTGCAAGTGAATGCTTTGCAAACCCTCCTGCAACGCTCATCGCTGCCAGAGACATCGCTTCTCCCTACCGTTGAACATGCTCCAAAAAGTCCAAACAACGGTATCCCTAATTCTTTCATTCCAGAAAACGTTGCTGTATTCTGTTCCAAAAGATCACCCGCAAACGCGTAACGGATATCCTTCTTATGAAGATCAGCTTTACTGATCGCAAGCATTGCTGCCTGTTTCATAAAACGGCCTTCTGCCAATTCCCAGCTTTCTTGTCCAAAGTATGGATCTTCAATGATCTGATCGATCAGATTTCCCAGAGGACCTTCCCCTTCTTTCTTCCCTGCAACTGATGCCCAGCCTTTTTAAGTACGGCGCATTCTCAAACTTTAGACTCTGCATACCACAAATCGATGTCATAGAAACCACCCCCATTGCTTTGTGAATAAATAAATCAATCCAGTAACAAATGATGAGAAGATTCCATATAAGATCACTGGTCCTGCAATCGTAAAAATCTTAACACCAATACCAAAAACCTGTCCTTCTTTCTGATATTCGATTGGAGCTGAAGCCACTGAATTTGCGAATCCCGTAATCGGCACAAGCCCGCCTGCACCACCAAATTTTGTAATTTTTCCATAGAAATTAAATCCTGTTAATAAGACACTTAGTAAGATCAATTCAATTGTCACATATAATAATGAATCTTTCTTTGAGAGATTCAAATATTTCATCATTAACTGCTTCATAACTTCACCAAGAACACAAAATGTCCCACCCGTTACAAACGCTTTTGTGCAATTTAACAGACTATTATGTTTTGGTGTAAGATTTTTCACGATCTGTTGATATTCTTCTTTGCTTGGTTCTTTTTTCACTTGTATCACCCTTTTTCTTCATTTTATGAAAAATATATAAAAATAAAGCCAACATCCTAGCATTTTTTTCCAAATGCGATCCCATAGATACATATGGAATCCCTGATCTCAAATTTAATCTTCTTGAAAAGATCGGAAGACTTTTGATCGTTTCTGCCAAAGCTCCGATCATACATCCCACAAAAGATTCCTCAAACAATCCATACAGTACAAGAAGCGGGTATCCAGCTTTGATCTGCCATCGATAAAAGAAAGACCAATGTCCCAAGAATCCCTCCAAGTGCCACAAAACTTTCATACATTCTGGCGTTTTTCATACTCTTCGTCAATCCTGCTAATCTCGGGATCACACCTAACATACTCAAAAATGCCAGAAAACTGGCTGCGATCAAGCCGCCTGCACACAATCCGTAAAAAGATCAGAAAGAAACTACGAATCCACATCTGCTTCTTCCCCTTTCCGCCCTGCATTGATCATCAATGTATCATTCACATCTCTCTCGTAAAGCCTCATCTGTACTTCAAATGGTGTTGGATCATCATTTAACTTGATCTTACCTGCATGATTAAAAAATAGAATGATCCCAATCGCCAATCCTGCTGCATAAGAAATATGAAGAATATTTGGACCATCTGGTGCCTGTCCCATGATCATTTCATAAACGTTATAAAACAATTCTTCGATCCCAACATCCGTGTTATATGTCATAATTGAAAAACTTGCACCAAAAAAATGCGACTAAAATTACAAAGACTATCTTTCCATAATGAAAAATCTTTGATTCTTCTTGTTTTCTCTTGTAATATACAATAAAATCTTCGGCACCTAAATTGATCATCTAATGTCTTATCCACCTGTTTTATCACTTCAACTAACATCAAAACAGAAAAACATTTTCTCTGATCATGATCTCCTATAAAATGATAAACACTTTGATTCTTTATTTTCTGTTCCAAATCCTTGTCGGTGCAGTACAGGGACATGATATCCTTTATTTTAATCTCTGGATGCACAAGACATACACTTTCTTGCGCTTTGATATAAACATTCACTTTGATATCCTCCTTCTCTTACAAATGCACCTTTCACTTCTTCCTTGTTATCTTTGGATACTAAGACACAAAACGCTGCGATCACAAAAATGATCAGTCCTGCACATAGGATCCACTGGTACTTTCTTTTCATTCTTATAACCTCAGCGTTCTTATCTGTCATTTTTAACTTTTCATTCATAAGTTGCAAGAAAAATCATGTGGTGTTATAATTTTTCATAGTGACTTTTATCGATAAATCAAAGGAGATCAGCCATGGAACAAGAACAATTAACACTTTATAAGCTTATGATTTTATATTTAATTGAGAAGGTAGATTTCCCTTTGAGCAATTCACAGATTTCTGAATTTATCCTTGATAAGGGATATACCAATTATTTTACTGTTCAGAGAGCTTTTCATGAGTTAGAGGAAGAAAATATGCTCAGAGTTAAGCAGATTCGTAATATGAGCCACTACGCGCTCAGTGACGAGGGATCTGAAGCAATTGAGATGTTTGAATACCAGATTCCAAACTCTATCAAAGAAGATATCGCTCAGTTTTTTAAAAAAAAAGAATATGAGCTTCGTAAGGAAGCCAGTGTGACTGCTGATTTTTATCCATCCAAAGGAGACGAATATACCGTAAATCTTAAGATCAGAGAAAAAGAAAGCCCGCTCCTTGAGATCAACTTAAATGTTGTCTCAAGAGACCAGGCAGTTTACATATGTGACCATTGGGAGAAAAAACACTCCGATGTCTATTCTATGCTAATTGAAAAATTGTTATTTGACGAGCCGAATAAATAATTATTCGGCTTCTTCTTGTTGAAGCACCATTGACTCAATGAAATCCCAGATCTCATCTCTTCCCTGTTTCGATAATGCTGAGAATGGGAAAATTGGTGTTTCCTTATCCATCTGAAGCTCTGTGCGGATCTCTTTTTAGATGTTTTGGCACCTGGCTTCTCTTTAGTTTATCAAGCTTTGTTGCAATGATCACTGGACGATATCCATTGTGAAGAATCAGTCATACATCATAACATCGTTCTTTGATGGCTTATGTCTGATATCGATCAGTAAAAAGACCATTTTAGCTGTTTTGATGTCTGTAAGTAATTTTCGATCATGTGTCCCCATTTTTTCCTTGACGGATTGTGTTACTTTCGCAAATCCATATCCTGGAAGGTCTACATAATAAAGTTCTTCGTTGATATTGTAGAAATTGATCGTCTGTGTCTTGCCCGGCTGTGCTGAAATTCTCGCGTAAGATTTGCGGTTCATCAGTGCATTGATCAGTGATGATTTTCCTACATTTGATTTTCCAGCAAATGCCACTTCTGGCAATGTATTGTCTGGTAATTTGCTTGTGATCCACAGACAGTTTCTAAATTTACACTTTTTATGATCATGTCATTCTCCTCACGTAAAATAAATCCTTTACCGAACATATTCTACGTGAAAGCCCATTATTTGTCAATGGATACATGATGGAGCGGCTTAGTATTTTTAGTGATCGGAAGGATCTGATACCCTTCTTTTTTTCAATGTTTTGATCAGCGGATCTAATGCTTTCACTGTATTTGTTGTCTCATGAAGGTCATGCATTAATACAATACTTGTTTTCTGTCTCTGACATCCTTTAAAATCTTCTTGTTTAACTGCTGAGGACTTTGTTCAAAATTAACCGCATCTTCATTCAATGCATTCCAGTCAAAATAAAGTAATCCCTTTTTTGTTCACATACCGGATATACGGTTTTATATTTTTTGCGCAATGATTACTGCTGCCACCCGGAAACCGGTAAATATATGGCTTTACATCTGTTAGATCATATAAATATTTCTGTAGTTTCATAAGGTCTTTCGAAAATGCACCTACATTCGCATAAATCTGATCATAATTATGACTGTAGGAATGCATTGCCAATGTATGACCTTCTAACACGATTCTTTGATACATTTTCTTGGCATGTTCCGTTTCTTTTCCTACGACAAAGAATGTCGCCTTCACCTTATGTTTCTTTAGAATATCAAGAATCTGTGCCGTATGATCGGATGGTCCGTCATCAAAGGTTAAATAAACTTTCTTTTGATTCAAATTACTGTTGGTTAAAAAGCCACTTTCCCCTTCACCCTGACTTGCAATCTGAAACCAGTATGTCTTTGTTCCCTTCCCTTGTGCCAGAAATGTGAACAGAAGAATCCCTATGATCATATATGCAAAAAATTTCTTTTTTCATATTCTTCCTCTTTTCTAATTTTGTAAGATATTCTTTTTCTTTAGAATATGAAATTTCAAAAATATATTCTGGAATATTTTTCAAACAATGGTTGATACACATAAAAAGAAAGCAACAGATTTCTCTGCTGCTTTCTTGTGTATTAAAAGTTTTACAAACTATGTAATTATTATACTTCGAAAATCAGATCTCCGTAACTTGGCATTGGCCAGTCTTCTTTTGCTACTAACATTTCCAGTTTGTCTGCTGGTTCACGTACGGCACTCATATCTGTGAAAATCGTATCATGATAGCAGCGAGCCTGAGCTTCACTTTCTAATGCCTGAGCTTCTGGAATATCAGCTTCTAACTTGTTGATCGCAGCAAACAGATCTTTTAAGTTTGCTGTGATATCTTCTAACAATTTTTCCTGTACAGAGCTGTCAACACCAACTGTCTTTAATTCAGCAACGCCATTTGCAAGTTTTTCTCTGGTATTTCATAACTGCTGGAACAATCTGTTTCTTAGCAATATCTAATGTTGCAAGTCCTTCAATATTAATTGTATTAGAATACTGTTCATATAATACTTCAACACGAGACTCTAATTCTTCTTTTGTGTATACTCCAA
>VOFC01002263.1_pt1 | contig 33771 bp, 65 predicted proteins | sample 5384161 | NCBI WGS metagenome assembly VOFC01 (sample SAMN12384722, study PRJNA508395) | human gut metagenome | isolation source: healthy gut B | host: Homo sapiens
CGCTCTGCCAGTTCTTCCTGCGAGATTTTGTTTCTTAATCTGTGATATTTCACCCTGGACCCGATATTTTCTATGTCGATCACTGAGACTTTTACCTCCTTATTCAAAACACCAAAGGTGATCGACTGTATCGGTTTCAATGCCTTCGATTCCTGGGGAAGGGATGCAAGGTGCACCATTTTTGATGCTCCCCGGTGTGTTGCAATCTTGGATTTGAAATGTAACCGACAGTTGTTACATCTCCGAGAAAATGTAACCGTCAGTTTGTGGAGTAAATGCAAGATTTTGGTATAATATTTCCATCATATTTCTAGGTAGCATCTTTAGCCGCTCAGAGGAGGTAGCTGAATGATTGATATAGTGCGACGGAAAATTGAAGCTGTATTCGGGGTCACCGAAACGGCTGTTGACTGGCTGTGGTATCCGTTCATCCCGTATGGGAAGCTGACATTGCAAGGTGATCCCGGATGTGGAAAATCCACCTTGATGATGAACCTTATAGCAGCGGCATCCAGCGGGAACTGTTCACCAGACGGGAAGAAACTCAAAAAGCCGCTTCATGTCATCTATCAGTGTTCAGAGGACGGTATCAGCGACACAATCAAGCCCCGACTGTTGAACGCTGGCGCTGATTGCGTAATAATGTCGCGTTTTTGACGAGGAAACGGACTGGGATCACGCTGAATGCACGAAAAGATCTTCGTCAGGGCAATCGCTGACTTTAACGCAAAAGCTCCTTTGCATTGTGACCCCTGTTCAGGCGTATCTGGGAGTGAAACGGATACGTTGCCAGCGCGGCGGCCATATGCGAAAAAGTGTTCGCCAACTAGCAGCCTGGGCTGCTATGTATGATTGCAGGTTGTGTTGATAGGACATCTCAATAAGAAACAGAGTTCCAAAGACGTACCGTACTGGGCCTTGGGAGCATTGACCTTGTTGCAGCTGCCAGAAGTGTTCTGCACATCGAACGCCTGCCGGAGGATGAGGATATTTGCAGTCATTCATCATGTCAAAAGTAGTTTGACCCAAAAGAGCAAGGATGTGTATCACACTGGATGCCAATCATCGGGTGGAATGGCTGGAGCAGCCTTTGAAGTTCCGCCAGACAAGTCTACAAACAGATGATCGCAACGAGTATTCTCCAAAATGCGATTGGCAAACGGCCCAGCCAAGGCGACGGATATCCTTGAAGAACTGAAAAAAGAGGGCATTGGCGAAAGAACCATTCATCAGGTAAAAAGCAGTTGGAAATCCGTTCGGTAAAGCGTGACACCGCGTGGTATTGGCTTCTGCCAGAGTCCGAAAGTGGAAGGTGAGTACATGTCGAGGGGGATCAGGCGAAAGAAGAACTTCGCCAGGTATATCAGAGAGCGGAAGCACGCTATCAAGCGTATATCCCAGCAAAACCAAAGGTCAATCTGTATGGAGACGAGCATGTTTTTCGCGTCTGCGCCTACTGTCGTGTTTCTACGGAAAACGATGAGCAGCTTTCTTCCTTTGAGTTGCAGCAATCCCATTATAAACAGCTGGTGATGGATCATCCCAACTGGGAACTGAAACACATATACGCTGACGAAGGCATTTCCGGCACTTCCCTTAAAAACAGGGATCAGTTCAATGAGATGATTGCTGCATGCAGGCGGGGGAGAATACGATCTCATTGTAACCAAAAGCGTATCACGGTTTGCCCGAAATCTGGTTGACTGCATTTCTCTTATTCGTATGCTGAAAGGCCAAGTGCCGCCGGTTGGCGTTTTCTTTGAAACGGACAATCTCTATACTCTGGCAGAGAATACAGAGTTTATGCTTTCTTTCCTTGCTACTTTTGCGCAGGAGGAATCGGTGAAGAAAAGCGAGGCAATGAACTGGTCATTACAGCAACGCTTCAAAGATGGAAAGCTCCTGACCCCTGCGCCGCTGGGATACGACCGGCAGAAAGATGTGACAGGCAGATACATCAAGTATGCACCGCTGATCGTGAATGAATCGGAAGCGAAAATCGTTGTATTCATATATGATGCCTATCTCACGGGATGGTCCATGGAGCAGATTGCATTATTTCTGAAAGATATTGGCGTAGAAACGAAAGCGGGCGGCACGGATTGGAATGCCGGCTCTATTGGCTATATCCCTGACCAACGAACGATATTGCGGTAATGTCCTGACTTGGAAAACCTTTACCGCAGACCTGTATGAACACAAACACCGAAAAAACAGGCAGGACAGAGACCAATATCTCTATACCGACAAGCACACCGCCATTATCCCGGAAGAAAGTTTGAAGCCGTTCAGGTACTGATGGAGAACAGAAAAACACCATGTGCGCGGTGGCTTGCCCGTTATGCATGTCATTGACGAGGGTATCTTCCGGGGTTCATTCCCATCAATCATCATTGGGTCAATGACGACCCCGGCACTTACTACGATATTTCCAATAGTGTCCGGCAGCAGCCCAATAGAGCGAAACGGATTGAAAAATCATCCCTGAGTGCGTTTGATTTGCAAGGCTATCAGGTAGTAAGGGGGCAGTTCCTTCAAATTCGTTATGAGGGGCCAACGCTGAATATCACAAATGAGCGAATCGCGTTCAACAAATTCTGTATGCAGAAGTTTGACAGCGTTGCTTATGTCCAGCTGCTTCTCCATCCAGCGGAAAGAAAGCTGGCGATCCGCCCCTGCCGGGAATCCGATGCCCACAGTATTCGGTGGAGACCCGACCCAGAGAAACCGCTATACAGCAAAAAACACTGAACTGCCAGCATTTTTGGGAATGCACTCTACTCTATCATGAAGTGGAACCCGGACTACACCTACAAAGTGCGTGGGACACAGGCAAGCCGCCGGGGGGAGCAGATCATTGTGTTTAACCTGCCCAATGCTGTCCCTGTCATGCTGATTCCGGCAGATGATGGTGGTGAGGAAGCAAAGCAGAAAAAGCGAATCACGCTATGCCCGGAGGAATGGGAAATGATTTTGGCGATGAGTTTTACGAACACACGGTAGAGAATGGCTTTTACTACATAGCACCCAATACCGAGTGGCACTCTCGCAGGCCAGAAGCGTAGTCGCTCCCGGTGTTGAGCAGTATATGGGGCTAAGTCAAGAACAACTACAAATGACAATCGACGATCTTTTGAGAGGAACGAATAAAATAGATGGAAACAAAGGAAATTGAACACTATTTCGCAGACAGCACCATCCTTCAGGAAAATCCCGAGGAAGCGGAAGAACTGGTCAATCTTGCCGGATATCAGGTGACAAAGGCGGAATTGTTTGCGCACACAAGAGAGCCGGCTATTACAATCTGGGACAGCAGAATCAAGTTCAACATGGCATGTCTACGCCGTTTTCCGGGAGTAACACACATCCAGATTCTAATTCATCCAGAGCAGAAACGGCTTATCATCCGCCCCTGCGACCCGGATGCCCCGGACTCCCTCCGCTGGGCCAGAGGCGGGAGGAAAAGGAGCTTTCAATCGAGATCTTCTGTGCAAAATCTTTGCGGCAAAAGTCTTTTGACTTGATGGGCTGGAACCCTCAGTACCGATACAAGATGATGGGAAAGCCAGCTGTTTGTGATTCGGAAATGCTGTACCTGTTCAAACTAACGGACTTTGAGCTGTTTGTAAACGGGAAAAAGTCGAAGTCCTACCTTCCGGAGGATTGGCGCAATACTTTGGAACCCCGGTGGATGAGCACGAAGATTCCTACAAGATCAATTTAGCAGACGGATATATCACAACCAACAAAACATAGGAGGTAGTAACCAATGAGTCAATTTATTCCGATCGAAGAAATGAGCCTGGACGGATATCAGATTGTAAATGCCGGCCTGTTCCATCATCCCGCAAGGAAGTGTGAGGCGACATGCACGGTATGGCCTTCCAGAATCTCTTTTAACAAGCTGGCTCTGGAAAACTGCATTACTGTGATTACATCAAAATTCAGGTGAATCCCACCACAAAGTGCCTGCTTGTTTGTCCGGTAACTTCATCTGACAAAGACGGCATTCGCTGGATCAAAGGAGAAAAGGAAAAGTTCCTGCGTAATCTGGAATCAAAGGCTTTTGGCGAGCAGTTATACCAGAAGTGGAATCTGGACCCGGACTATACTTACAGATCGGTAGGGCATTTGGTGACAGTGAATCAGAAAGTGATGATATTGTTTGACTTCAGCCATCCCGAAGTGTGGAAGACCTGCAAGTCAGAGGGTACTGCATGAGCAAAACCCATCTCTCGTTCTACCTCAAAGCAAATCGAATCCATATATTTGTAGACGCTCTGCGGTTAATCGGGTCTCCAGCCAACATTTGTTTTATGATCGGAGAAAACGGAAAAACGCTGATTCTGAAACCATATCCGAAGAAAGATTTTCATTCCCATCGCGTTTCGGCGGAAGTCTACAAAGGGCAAAAGGAGCATGGAGATCAGCAGCCTGCGGCTTTGCAGAATCATGGCGGAAATGCAGCAGTGGAATACCAGCTGCTCTTACCGGTTGCCGGGAGTTATCATGCCCCGGCAGCAGATATGTGTTTTCTATCTCGATCAGGCGGAGCCAATCAAGCCCGTGTAAAAAGCTGCACCACCATTTCATGTGATACTGCTCCTCATGCCGCTATCACTATAACACCATCCGAGGCTTGCAACAACACTTCATTTCATTCGACTATTTTTTGTTGACTTAATATCACCGTGGTGATATTATAAAGAAAAAACGAATGGGAGGAACTGCCGATGGAGAAACTGATAACGCTGTATCATGGTTCGGAGCAGCTTGTGGAGGAGCCGACTTTTGGAAAAGGGAAAAAGAACAATGACTTCGGCTTGGGCTTCTACTGCACGAAAAGTGAAGATCTGGCAAAGAGTGGGCCGTGTCCTCTCCGAAACGGATTTGCCAACCGCTATACACTGGACACGGAGTATCTGAACATTCTGAATCTGAACAGCCCCGATTACACCATTCTGAACTGGATCGCGGTCTTGGTGGAGCATCGTCTGTTTTCCATCAAGACCCCTGTGGCCCGGAGGGCCAAGTGCTATCTGATTGACCATTTCAGCGTGAATGTAAACGCCTACGACCTGATCACCGGCTACCGCGCTGACGATTCCTATTTTGACTATGCAGAATCCTTCTTGAACAACGGAATCTCTGTGGAGCAGCTTGCAAAGGGCTATGCGCTTGGGAAAAACTGGGGGGAGCAAATCGTCATCAAATCTCAGTTTGCATTTTCGAGACTCCATTATGAAGGCTTTGATGTGGCAGAGAAAGAGAAATACTATGTCCTCCGCAAAGCAAAGAGACGATGAAGCGAATCAGCTTTATCTTGACATGCTGGAAGAGGAGAACGATGGCCTGTATATTCAGGACATTATGAGAGGAGGTGTCCTCAACGATGACCCACGCATACCAAGAAATCTATCTGAGTAAGGCCCAATCCATATTGGGGATGCCTTTGACTATGCGATCAATATTTGCATCATTCCTGAGACAGCTTTGTAAAAACTATTTGTTGCCAGCACGATCAGCAGGCGAATGGAGAATGGCGAACCGGACTACCTGGCTGGGAAAAGCGGCATTGAAGTGGCAATGGATATTCTTGTGGAAACAACCGGAAAAGCGCCGGAGGCTTTGCCGCAGGACCACTATGGCCGTTCCAGAGAATACTGGATCGGCTGGGCAGTCGCGTATTATCAGTGGTTTTCCGGCAGAAGGTACAGCGACATCTTCAAGGCAGTTACCTTTTGAAGACTTGCAGAAGATGTACTACACCCTCCACGAAGCGGACATTACAAAAATTTTGCAGGTCTTATGGATGCCCGGATGCGGGAGTTCTTTTTACCGACACCAATCTCAAACGTATCCGCACGACCTACGGCTGCACACAGGCGGAGCTTGCCAAGCGATCCCAGGTCAGCCTCCGGTCGATTCAGATGTACGAGCAGCACAACAAGGATATCAATAAAGCCAGCGCCGAAACCGTTCTCAGGCTTTCCAGAGTTCTTGGATGTACAATGGAGGATTTGTTGGAAAAGTAACCGGCATTGGTAAGAAAACCACATCAGCCATCCATGGGTCGGTTGATGTGGTTTTGGACATTATATTGGATATCCATCAAGGGTGTCGCGTTTCGCGGCACCCTTCAATTCATGATACTTCATGTTCGTGAGTGCAGCACTGAGTATTTCTTCCCCCATGGTATCTTGGATTCAGCCAATCAGCAGCTGCCTCCCGAGGCAGGATGACGGGCATCCGGTCGTGGATCATGGCAATATCGTCGACGGAGTGCGGGTAAGAATCGTGAATACTGGCAGATTATTTTTCAAAGCGGTAGATCCCCTGCCAACAGCATACCACTGGATTCTTTTGGCGCAATCGCGTATTTTGCCTTCCCGTCAGGCGTGTCCTGCCATTCAAAATAGTGAGAAGCCGGAATCAGGCACCGGCGATGTGCCATGCCGTCTGCAAAGATGGCCTTTTGCGCGGCGGTTTCGCTGCGGGCATTGAACAGCAGCTTTCCATTGGGAAGGTGGTATCCCCCAGCATCCCAAAGGGCTGTGGCTTCAGCTCCCGATTGCTGGCAATCACCGCAGCCACATCTCCGGGACTCACCTCGCCGGTTTTGACGGTCATTTCTGCTTTCCAGATTCTCTATGACTTTACGGAGCATGGCGATTTCGCTGTCCTCGGGAACATAAAACCTGCCGCACATAAAACCACCTCCGGGTCAGTATCGTAAAGCAAAAGGGCCGGTCACCCAACCGCCCTAACACTACCATCATAGCACAGCACAGTATCGCGTCAACAGAAACTCGCCGGGAAGTTGTGATTTCTCCCGGTTGTACAGAAATTGCAGTAATATTTTTATCACATATTCCGTCTTGTAATCCGCAGCTTTTCATAGTACCATGTAGTTACAGAAAAGTAGGTTCAATGATCATGTAACTCCTGGATACCCTGAGGAAGGATATCCGATCTGTAAAAAGGTCAAATCGATGATGCTAGATACCAAGAGTGAATAACAACCCTCAGTATTGGAAGGTCGATACTGAGGGTTGTTTCTTTTTGGGTCAAAGCCATCGGATTTCATCGTCAATTCATCCATCATGGAAATTGACAGATGAAGATGAAAGAATAACCCAGACCGAAACAGGCTCCATGTCCTTCGGAAAGGGATGTAGTGGCTTACGACGAGCCTTTGATACAAAGCAAGCTATTGATCGGAGCTGTCAGCATCAGAATCTGGGATATTTGTTATCCAGCCATTTCGACATGGTAGGCAGACTTTTGCAATCATTGCAATATCTCCAATGGGAACTGAAACGGCTGCCGATAAACCCGATCCATTTTAATCCTTTATCAGAGGCAAAGGAACGGAACTTGTGTGCCCAGTTGACTTCGCATTTCTCAATTTTACATAGGGTCTCGATCCCAGTGCCCGTATGCGTCTTCAAAGTAGGTCGTAATCGCTCAATCACGGTCAAAGTAGTCGTCATGTACATCACTGAAATCGTCATAACCGTCAACATGCCCAAACAGCGGGTCTTTTCCGCCTGCTGTGCACCATTTTCCCTTGTAATACACAAAGTATTCCTGCGGAAAAATGGCTTCAGCAGGCGAAAAAATCCCTCGCTGTTGGTCATATTCCCGGTTTTCAGATAGGGGGCTCTAATTGAAGTTCAGTATGACCATGACTTTCCAGCAGCAAACCGTCAAAAACGAGGAACGGAAAATTCCGTTCCTCGTTTTTTGCTGCTTAAAGTATGACCATGCTTTTACTATGCACCGTAGATCAGATTGGGAATGACCATGGAGAACCACGGTATGAACGTCACCAGAGCCAAGGTGACCAGGCACACAATGATGAAGGGAACCAGCTCCTTGTACAGCTTCTCCGTCTTGATGCGTCCGGTGGAACTGACGACGAAAATGTAGGAGCCGAAGGGCGGGGTGATGCAGCCAATGGTAATATTCAGGCACAGCATCAGTCCGAAATGCACAAGATCGATTCCGAAAGCGGTGGCGACCGGCGCGAGCAGGGGGGGCGATAATGATCATGGCCGCGAAGCTGTCCAGGAACATGCCGACTACCAGCATCAGCAGATTTACCAGGATCAGGAATACATACTTGTTGTGGCACAGCGCGATCATACTCTGGGTCAGCATCTGGGGGAATCCGCTCCGTTGAAACGGAAACAGTACTCGTCCAGATATGCCTGGAGCTTGGTGCACCTTCCGTGATATGTTCCCTGAAGGAATGCTTTCAGATTACTGATTGCCTTGTGTACCCAATGCAGATCATCTGTTTCGTATTTCTTTGTGTTCAGTTCCACACCTTCCAGATTCAGGTAGCTTTTGTAACCGTCGCATTCTACCTTCGTTTTAGGCACAAAATACTGGTCGATGATTTCCTGCAAAGTCTTTCCCTGTACGTTATCTACTACCTTCATCCTGGCAAACAGTGGTGCACTGTTTGCGGTTTTGGATACGGCCACCACAATCTTGGCCTTATCCGTACCACGACCTCGTTTGCCGTTATGGGAAGGTCCGCCAACATAGCCGTCATCCAACTCTACAATGCCGGAAAGCAAGTATTTTTCGTCTCTTTGACCCATAGCGGTACGAATTCGATCCAACAGGTGCCACGCGGAGTCATAACAGATCCCCAGTGTGCGGCTTAGCTGAACAGCGGAAATCCCTCTTTTGTCCGTTGCGCACAGATAGATCGCCCAGAACCAGAGCGTCAGAGGCAAATGGGTACGGTGCATAACCGTCCCTGCGGTAACAGAAGTCTGGTGCCGGCAGGAACGGCACTGATAAATGTTGCGGCCATGAACGGGATAGTATTCCACACAGCCGCACTTAGGGCAGACAAACCCATTGGGAAAGCGCAGGCGGAACAACTCTGCTCTGCAAGCGTCCTCGGTATTGTAGCGACGGCGAAACTCTTTGAAAGTACAGAGCATGGAGCAGTTCAAGGACAAGCTGACCGAGCAGGACAGATTGATTTTGCAGTTACGCTATGAGGGTTGCTCTTTGAAGGAGATTGCTGAGAAAGCCGGATTCAAAACGCCCAGCGCAGTCAGCAAGCGCATTGAGAAGCTGGCTGGGGCTTATGAAGATTTCGTTTCCGGGGAGTACAGCGATTTCCTGGACAAGCACACAACTTAACACAAGGCACTTTAGGCAGTCACGATTTTTTTCGTGGCTGCTTTTTTTATGCTGGGAAGGAGATTTATGAGCGGAGAACCATTGGAAACCATGCCCGATGTGATGGATGCAAAGCAGCTTGCGGATGAGCTTCGCATTTCCAAAGCCGGGGCATACAACCTGCTGAACAGCCCGGATTTTCCCACTTTGCGGATCGGCGGACGGAAGCTGGTTATGAAGTATGATTTGTTGGAATGGTTGCGGAGCCACACCAACGGAAAGGGTAAAACTGCGGTCATGAGCCGGGAAAATCGTAAATTTGACGATAGTGGGAGTCAGAACATATCCTGCATCGTCCAGACAAATTCTATCGGAAAATTGCCGCACTTTCCCGGCTCTTGAGCCGGGAAAAATCTTTGAATACAGGAGGATTCTTATGAAAACAGGACTTACGAAGAAGCAAAAGGTCACAGAGGTATTCTACAATGCCAAAGACCCCACCGCAGAAATCTACACCCACGATACCAAGCTGAAAAAGCGGCTGCTGTCCTATGCTGCCAAGTATCCAGAGTTATGTAAACAGGCAGATGATGACGGGCAGGGTGGTCTGTGGTTTGAGATTGCAAAAGAGCGAATCAGTATCCGGCTGACCGCCCCTACTCCCAGGAACGCCGGGAGGTTGCCAGTAAGCTCGCTAAGGAAAACAACACATTTCGGGATTTGCACTAAGGAGGCTATCATGAAAAAAGTTGTAAGCTGTGCATTCAATATCGATACTACCAGCGTTGAAGTGAAGTGTGCCGACACATGCAAATAAACCATTGAAGTAAGATGCACTGCGGCAAAGATACTATTCTCTTTGCCGCAGCGTAAAATTTTTTTCATCTCAGACTATCTTTTTCCGTTCTGCTTCGTTATACTAATTGAAAGCGCTTTTAATCCACAGGAGATGAGGGGGGAAACATGGACGGCGATTTCCTGCTCCTGCACAGAATGCAAAATGGCGATGATCAGGCCATCGAATCCTTTGTGCGGAAGTATTACCCAAAGATAATGCGTTACTGTCACCTACATATCAAGGACTCGGTTTCACAGAAGACTTGACCCAGGAAACCTTTGCCCGGTTCTTCCGCACGCTCCATCAGTACCAGCACTATGGGAAGGCTGCAAATTATCTGTATGTGATTGCAGGCAATCTGTGCCGGGATTATTACAAAAAGCCGGAAGAACTGCCGATGGAGGAACTGCCGGCGCATCCTGTCTGCCTGATGGAGTCCCTGGATTTACGGATGGATGTCCATATGGCTCTGGAACGTCTTCCGCAGGAACTGCGGGAAGTAACCATCCTGTATTTCTTTCAGGAAGTCAGACAAAAGGAAATTGCCAGAATTTTGGGGATCAGTCTGCCGCTGGTGAAGTACCGAATCAAACGCGCAAAAGAATTATTGACGATCTATTTAGGGAAGGAGAATTTTGAATGAAGGCGCTCTTTCGTTTCGATGTGACCTGCGATGAATCCAAAATACAGAAAACCATTGCTGTTTCCAAGGAAGCATTTCTTTCTGAGGAATCGGAACAAACCGTATCCCACATAGAATTTCTGTATCAGCAGTGTAAGTTCATCAAAAAACGCTGGTGGCTGATGCAAGGGGCTGCTGCTTGCCTTTGTATGTTTCTTGATTAACAACTCAGAAACCGACTTCACCGTGCGCCGTATTCTGGGGCTTACCGGACCGCTGTTTGTAATTCTGATTTATCCGGAAATCTGGAAAAACCGAAGTTACGATGCCTTGGAAATCGAATGTACAACATTTTATACCCTTCGTTCCATCTATGCAGCACGACTCACCCTCTTTGCCTGGGTAGATATGGCGCTGCTGTCAGCATTCTATGCGGTCGCAACCCTGCTTAGCAGAATGACTCTCTGGGAAATGCTTACACAGTTTATGCTCCCCCTTCAATGTGACCTGCTGTATCTGCTTCCAGAACCCTTTACAGCAAGCGGATCAATTCTCAGGCACTTTCCCTGCTTCTGTGTGTCCTTTGGGCTGGAGCCTGGTCAGTGCTCGTTCTGAATGATGCTATTTTCCATGCCATCTCTGTTCCTGCGTGGGTATCTTTTGCTGGCTGCATCTGTTTTCTTCATGGGATATACCCTCTATCGCGGACAGAGGAAATGGCAAACGATTATGGAGGTGAAACCTTTATGGATTTGAGAATTAGAGACTTAACAAAAGAATTTGGCGACTTCAAAGCTGTCGATCATTTCAGCTATGATTTACGCAGCGGCGTCTATGGTCTGCTTGGTGTCAACGGCGCTGGTAAACCACCCTGATGCGGATGCTTACTACCTTGATGAAACCCACATCCGGGCAAATTATCTGGGATGGAGAAGACATTTTTGCCATGGACGGCAGATACCGGAATCTGTTGGGATATCTTCCTCAGGATTTTGGGTACTATCCAGACTTTTCCATCTACGACTACCTGATGTACATTGCCACGCCCTCAAAGGTATACGCCCTGCGGTGGCAAAGCAGCGGGTCAAGGAACTGCTGAAGCAAGTTGGTCTGGTGAAAGCCCGGTACAAGAAAATGAAAAACCCTTTCTGGCGGCATGAAGCGCCGGGCAGGTATTGCCCAAGCCATGCTGAACGACCCCAAGATTCTAATTCTGGACGAGCCTACGCCGGTCTGGATCCCAGCGAGCGGATTCGGTTTCGGAATCTGATCAGCGAGCTTTCAGAGGATCGAATCGTGCTGCTGTCCACACATATTGTATCGGACATTGAGTATATCGCAGGTGACATTCTGCTGATGAAGGACGGCTGCCTTGCCATTTCCGGCACTGCTGAGGAACTCATTGACTCCATGCCAGAACTGGTTTGGAGCTGTACTGTGCCCAAAAGCAGGATCGATGCCTGCGTCTGAAGGCATACAAAGTTGCAAACGTGAAGACGATTCCTGGAGGTGCGGAGCTACGAATCGTTTCAAGGGACGACCGGCAGAAGATGCCGTCAGGGTAGAACCAACTTTGGAGGATGTTTTCCTCTGTTATTTTGGAGAAAAGGACAGGTGATAGCGATGGTACGGTATGAACTAAAAAGGTGTTTGGTTCCGTTGGTGGCAAGATCGCCCTGATATTGTACATTGCCGTCTTGGCGCTATCCTGTTGGTTATCATCGACTGGCGCATTGAATGTGGAGGTAAAGTGGGTGAATGAACAGGGGGAGAGCAGAATATGGCCCATCTGCTGTCAAGAAACTGCGCGAAGCCCAGAAGGAATGGGAAGGCTGGGTTGATCAGAATAAGTTGAGTAGAGTGATTCAGGAAAATCAAAGGATCAATGCAACACCTGAAGCAAAGTCAGATATTGTGCAGCAGAATGAAATCGCATATAGCTGGAAACAGGGGTTTCGCACCCATCCGGAAAATTCTGAATGAGTCCTATTCAAATGGTTTCCGGGAGTACGATTATTACACCGCTGACAGGCTCACTGCCATCGATGAAGATACCTTTTACGCCAACCGTGAGAAATTACTGAAAAATTGGCTTTATGATGAAGCCGATGGTGCTTACTCCAAGTATTCCGAATCGGAGAAGCAGTACATCATTGGGCAGTACAGGGAATTAGAGATTCCCTTCTACTTTACATACCACGAAGGCTGGCATCAGCTTCTGGAAAACGCCGGATATATTCCTTCGCTGGGAATTCTGATTCTGGGTTTTCTGTTGGCTGGCATCTTCTCTAGCGAATTCAAATGGAAAGCGGATGCAGTGTATTTTTTCCACCCTTTTGTGGCAGGAATAAAGCTACCTCTGCCAAGATCAAGGCAGGTTTTCTGCTGGTAACAGTCCTGTACTGGGGAGCCATGCTTATCTATAGCCTGTTCACCTTGTGCTATCTCGGCTTCGAGGGCGCAAGCTGCGTCATCCAGTGGCAGCTCTGGAAAAGTATCTATAATCTTAATATGTGGCAAGCTTGGATGCTGGCTCTCATATCCGGCTACATCGGCAACCTGTTTCTTGGCGTTCCTGACCATGTGGATCTCCGCTAAGACAAAGTCTACTGTCTTTGCGGTGACAACCCCATTTATTCTGATATTCCTCCCCTCTTTCCTGGAGGGAATGGCAAACTGGTTGGATAAAATTCTGAGCCTCATGCCGTCTCATTTGCTGGAATTCTATCAGAATCTGGGTTCCTTCAATATTCTCACCATCTTTGGTAAGGTTTTCCGTACTTTAGATGTCAGTATTCCGCTATATCTTACGCTGTCTGTCATATTGATCCCCATGATGTATCTGGAATATTCAATTACTTGCTCAGTTCGATGACAACGTCATCATTGGTAACAGCATTGCCGGTGTGACCGTTCAGGGAAGCAAAGTCATCGACATTGCAAACCAGGACAGGGGTAATGGTATTCAGACCGGCAGCCTTGATTCCTTTTGCCGAAGGTATGGGCTTCTTTGGCGACGGTGATCTCGCCGCAGCAGGACCATTTCTGTTCGTGGGTGGTCTTTGTGGTCGTCCATTTCTTCGCACCGGTGTGGTTCGCGGCATCCTTTTTCGCCGTACTTCCCGCCGCAGTCCTTACAGGTCGCCTGCTCCACGCAGGTCGCGGTGCCGCCGGAGCAGCTGACCGTCTCCCGTGGTGAGTCTTGTCACGTTTGCAGACATGGGTGTGGGTGCCGTCGCCATTGGACTGCCACTTGCCCCAGTCATGGCCGAGGGCGGGGATGGACACGTCTTTGGATGCGTCCTTTGCCCAGTCGGCTTTTTAAAAAGGAAACCTGATATCTCCCCAGGCCAGCCGTAAGACAGGTCGGCTCGGTGACAACCGTATAAGCCGCCGTGACAGTCTCGTTCTCCACGTGTGCAGAGTCATTCTTGCAGACGCGCTTCGCGGTACAGGTATAGCCGGTTTCGGTCTGCGTCCATGTATACGTTGCCGTACCCCAGGTATGGCCGATGGCAGGAAGGAGAACGTCCTTGGTCTGCGCGGGGAAGCCATACGCAGCAGAGAACGTTGCCGTATATGTGCCGGTACCTGCATTCAGGCAGGTCGGTGCATTTTTCACAGCGTAGGTCACGGTCGCAATATCGGAGACATCGGCATCGCAGTTTTGCACTTGCCGGATGCCACGCACATATAGCCGTCCGTAACGGCTGTCCATGTATAGCTCGGTTCATCCCAGTCATGGTCGAGAACATTGCCGACCTCGAAGGTTTCCGTTCCCTTTTCGCCGCAGACGGTGCAGGACTTGTAGTAGACTGCCTTTTCCGTGCAGGTGGCGGCGGATTTCAGGTACTGTGCATCCACGGTTTCCGCCGTGAAATTATGTGCTGCCAGATCGCCGTATTCCGCCTTGCAATCCTCGCAGACAGCTTTCGCCGTGCAGGTGGCCGTGCCGCCGGAGCAGCTGACGGTCTCGGTGTGGCTTTCGTCAGTCTTGCAGACGCGGGTGTGGGTGCCGTTGCCGTTGGACTTCCACTCGCCCCAGTCGTGGTCGAGAGCATTGCCGGTCTCGAAGGTTTCCGTCCCTTCTCGCGGCAGACAGAGCAGGACTTGTAGTAGACCGCCTTTGCCGTGCAGGTGGCGGCGGATTTCAGGTATTGTTCTGCGACTTTCTCTGTAAAAAGCTGTGTGCGCCCAGCCCGCCGTATGCGGCGCCGCAGGTCGTACAGACTGCCCTGTCCTTGCAGGTGGCCTTTGCCGCCGACGTGCGCGGCTTTGTTTATGATGGCATTGCAGCAAGAATACACCTGCCAGTGCTCCTTGTCGTCTCCCTGCCACTCGTTCGGCTTAGGGGCACTGTGGTTTGGTGGGATCGAGGTTACCATACTCTTTGCCGCAGGTCGTACAGACGGCTTTTTTGTTGCAATAGGCCGTGCCGCCGGTATGGGCATGGGCTGCACCGAATTTCAACTCCAGCTTTTTGTCCGCATTGTATTCCACGTGGTAGCCGGTGTCATCGGAGGAGAAATAACCCGAATAGTCCGTATCGCTCGCAGTGGAAAATACCGTTTTTTGGGCTGAAATGCCAATATTTGCACCGCTGGCAACTGTGCCGAGCGTAATGATTGGCAAATCGCCGCTATTGGTAAATCCATATCCTAAGTACAGGTTTTCGGTGGTCGTGGCTGAATTAGGCGTATATGTCCGGGTGTTCCCGGTAATAACGGGGGAACCGGAGATGCTGATCTTGCCGACACCGGACCATTTGTTGCTTTCCACGTATACACCGCCGCCGTGGTGGGCCTCATTTGTGTTGACTTTGTTTCCGGTGATGGTGCCGCCGTACAGATTCAATGCGCCTTTTGTGCCCACATAGATGCCGCCGCCGTCACTGGTGGCTGTGTTCTCCGTGATCGTGCCGCCGTACATGTTCATCGTGCCGTTTACTATCTCAACGCCGCCGCCAAAGCCTGTTCTATTGCCGCCTCTCAGCGTGCCGCTGTACATGTTAAAAGTGGCCTTATAATCGGAAGCATCGTCAACACTGACGCAACAGTTTGAACCACAAGAACCGTTCCCTGTCTTTTGGGCGCTGCAATCGCACAGATAAAGCGTGGCGCCCTCCCCTGCCAACCCAAATAAAGTATTGTCCCAAATTGAGCGTATGCCCGTTCAGGCAGAGATAGAGCGTCTTTTCCTTCCTGGATAGACAAATTGTAGTCTAATGTTATGTCATCCTCCAGATAAACGTAGGCTACATCGACCTTTTCGATCCAGAAACCTGGTGAAGGTAGTTTGCTTTCGTGCACGGCTTATAGGTCACAACGTTGGTATGGTCGCTATGATCGCCCGCGTTGACGCTGCCGCCGCAGAAGCAGTGGGTATGCGCCGCCTGCACGGCAGCGCCTCCTCCGCGAGCTGCGGAGCAAGGGCGGACGCTTCGACGTCTTCAGGCGTACAGAGCGCAGTTTTTCCGGCTGCGCGCCCCTCTGCGCCGCAGACGGGGCAGCCTTCGTTCATTTCTTCCGCTGTGCAGGCCGTTTCGCAGATGCACGCGGGCAGGTTTTCCCGCCGTCCTCGGCAAAGGCTGCGGTGGGCAGCACCGACAGTGCCATGATGAGCACAAGCAGAATACTGAGCAGTCGTTTCTTCATGGTGATTCTCGCTTTCTTCCGGCGTCTCCCATCCCCCCATGGGAGACGCGTTGACAGAAGGGCATTGCATCGGGATATATCACGATGCAAGAGAGTACCCCCTGCAATACGTATCGGCTTATTTCTTCCCAGGCTCTGTCAGCCCGGTGAGGGAAAATTCGTAGCGCATGGCCAGTGCCTTGAACAGCTTCTGCATCACCTGTTCGGCAATCGCCCGGATGTCCAGCCCCTCGACGAAGCGGATGACCTGCTCCACTTCCTCCTTGGGGACGCTGTACGCCCGCAGGCTCATGGTGAGAAACAGCCTTAGCTTCTTTTCCAGCGTCAGCTCCCGTCGCAGGGGTGTGCCATATAGCCGCGCATGATGCTGGCCGAGCCGATCTCCATATCGTAAAAGTCCCGCTCTGTGGCGTCCGGCAGGTAGCTGCCAAAAATGCCGTGCAGCTCCTTCGCCGTCTCCCGGAGAATATATTCGAGGCCTCCTTCTCGGTGTAGGCTTCAATATAGATTTCCCGCAGATTTTCGTTCAGCTCCGTCAGGGTCATCTGAATGGCCGTCTCCACCGCGTAGACGTAGACCGGCGGCAGCTTCGCCCCCCTCCCCCCCGCGCCATGGCGAACTGGTTGGAGAACATGAATTCCACCAGCTCCGTCAGGACGCCGTCTTTGGCGTGGAAAATATTCTGGAAGGTGCTGTAGGAAACGTCGGCTTTTTCAATAATCTCCGCCAGCGTCGAACGTTTGTAGCCCTTTTTCCAGAAAGAGCCGAACACAGACGGTGAGAATCCGTTTTTTTTCGCGGGCAGACTTGCGCTTGTAATGGCCATAGGGGTCACTCCTCTTATTGGATGGTATATATACCATCAGTATATCACGCTCCCTTAAGAATCGCAATCCCTTTTTTGGCGCAAATCGGGGAAACTTTTCCCGAAATGGAATCTTAAGAAACGCCGGCATCGACTTTCTTTGGCGCATGTGCTATGATGGGACAAAAAGGCAGGTGCATGATATGCGGGAGATCTTATTGCTGGAAGACGACACGACGCTGGGCAGGGGCATTCAGCTGGCGCTGCAAGACCCGGATGTGACGATCGCCCTGACCGGGACGCTTTCTCAGGCGCGGAAAATGCTGGCGCAGAAGAAATTTGACCTGCTGATTCTGGACGTGAATCTCCCGGACGGCAGCGCTCTGGATTTGCTGCGGGAGGTGCGGCAGGGGGAAGCCGTTCCCGTGATCCTCCTGACGGCAAATGACTTGGAGATGGACGTGGTCACCGGGCTGGAATCCGGGGCGGACGACTACATCACGAAGCCCTTTTCCCTGGCAATTCTCCGGGCGCGGGTGAACGCCCAGCTTCGCCGGAGAGTGAAATTCTCCTGCGTGGAACTGGACGGCTTCCGGTTCGATTTTGAGCGGATGGCGTTCTGGAAGAACGGTGAACCCATTGAGCTGAGCAAGACGGAGCAGAAGCTCCTGCGGCTGCTGGTGGAGAACCGTGGGCAGACCGTGTCCCGGGGCGCCCTTGTTGACCGCATCTGGACGGACGGGGCGGATTTTTTTGTGGACGAGAACGCCCCTGTCCGTCACGGTGAAGCGTCTGCGGGTCAAGCTGGAGGACGACCCGTCCAGCCCCCAATACCTGAAAACGGTGTACGGCCTCGGCTACACATGGGCGGTGAAGTGATATGACGGCCTTGGGATACGGAATTCTCGCGGCGGCAGTCGTCCTCTGCGCCGCCGCGGTCTGGTGTGAGCGCCGGAAGACCCGGCGGACACTGGAAAAGCTGAATGAGATGCTTACCGATGCCATGCAGGGGGACTTTACGGAGGACAGCTTCGACGAGACGCTGCTTTCCGCGCTGGAAAGCAAGCTGGCGCACTACCTGGCGGCGTCCACGGTATCCGCCCGGAACGTGAGCACGGAAAAGGAAAAGCTGAAAACCCTGATCGGGGACATTTCCCACCAGACGAAAACGCCCATTGCCAACATTCTGCTCTATGCCCAGCTCCTGCGGGAGCAGCCGGGGAACGTGGTGTGTCTGGACGCGCTGGACGCCCAGACGAAAAAGCTGCAAAGTCTCATTGAAGCGCTGGTGAAGACCTCCCGGCTGGAATCCGGGGTAATCGCCCTGCGCCCGGAGCCGGGGGGCGCTTCAGGACGTTCTATCCTCGGCGGTATCCCAGCTGGAGCCGAAGGCCGGGGAAAAGGGCATTTCCATCACTTTTCTTCCCACGGATGCCGAAGCGGTTTTCGACGCAAAATGGACGGAGGAAGCCGTATTTAACCTGCTGGACAACGCCGTCAAGTACACCCCGCCGGCGGGGCGGTTCGTGTGTCCGCGTCCGCCTACCAGATGTTTTCGGCCATTCACGTAGCGGACAACGGGCCGGGGAATACCGGAAGACGAGCAGCCGAAGGTATTTCAGCGCTTCTACGGGGCTTAAGCAATCCCACGGAGGAAGGCGTGGGCATCGGGCTGTATCTGGTGCGTCAGATCGCGGAGGGGCAGGGCGGCTATGTGAAGGTCAGCTCCAAACCGGGCGAGGGCAGCACGTTTTCCTGTACCTCCCCGTGAAATCTGTCAACACTGTTAGATTCCGGAAAGAATGTGGAAAGAATCCTGTAGTAAAGTCTGTAGTGTGAAAACAATACAGACTTTTCTATTTGGGAGGTTATTATGAGTATTTTGGAAACCAGAAACCTGCGCAAAATCTACGGCCCGGGGACACGGAGGTTCGGGCGCTGGACGGCGTGGACCTGAGTGTGAACAGCGGCGAATTTGTCGCCATTGTGGGCACCTCCGGCTCCGGGAAATCCACCCTTCTGCATATGCTCGGCGGCGTGGACCGGCCCACCTCCGGCAGCGTGATCGTGGACGGAAGGACATCTTTTCCCTGAAAGATGAAGCGCTGACCATTTTCCGCAGGCGGAAGATCGGCTTTGTCTTCCAGAGCTACAATCTGGTGCCGGTGCTGAACGCGAGGGAAAAACATCGTCCTGCCCATCCAGCTGGACGGGCGGCAGGTGGACGAGGATTTCCTCGACAAAAATTGTAAACACGCTGGGCCTTGAAAAAGAAGCTGGGGAGCCTTCCCAGTCAGCTGTCCGGCGGTCAGCAGCAGCGGGTGGCCATCGCCCGCGCCCTTGCCGCCGCGCCCGCCATCATTCTGGCGGATGAGCCTACGGGCAATCTGGATTCCAGAACCAGTCAGGACGTGCTGAGCCTGCTGAAAGTCACCAGCCAGAAATTTGCCCAGACCATCGTCATGATTACCCACAACGAGGAAATCGCCCAGACGGCGGATCGGATCATCCGCATTGAGGACGGACGGATCGTGAGGTGAGCGGCATGAAGGTGAAAAACGGAAGCTGCATCCGGCGCTTAAGCTTCAAGACCCTGATGGCCGCGAGAAAGCGGAACATCATCGCGGTGCTTGCCATCGCCCTGACCGCCCTGCTGTTCACGTCCCTCTTTACCATCGTAATGTCCATCAACGAGACGAACCAAAACTATCAGTTCCGCTCTGTCGGCGGGTATGCTCACGGTGCGTTCAAGGACGTGGACGAAGACCAGATCGCGGTGCTTTGGCACATCCCGACGTCAAAGCCGTGGGCGTGCGGACGGTGTTGGGTCTTGCCACCCAGGGCGCTTTTTGAAAAGGACTACGCCGAAGTCAGCTACATGGACGACAACAACGCCAAGTGGAGCTTTTCCCAGCCCACGGTGGGACGCACCCCGAAAAGCGGGAACGAAATTACCATGGACACCAAAGCTCTGGAGCTTCTCGGCGTAAAGCCGGAGCTGGGGGCACAGGTGAAGGTCACTTACACGCTGGCGGACAAAGAACAGATGGGCTGGGACATCACCGACACCTTTACGCTGGTAGGCTGGTGGGACTACGACGAGCTGCTGAGCGTCCACTTCCTCAACGTTTCCAAGGAATACGCCCAGAAGATCGAAAAAAAAAGCCGTGGCGGGAGGCTTAAAGCCCTTCCGCACGGATTTGAGCGTCATGCTGAGAAGCTCCCTGAACATTGAAAACGACCTGACCAGAATCGGCGAGGACTGCGGCTACAGCATCGGCGAGGAGGCGGGGCAGCTTCGCATCGGCGTCAACTGGGGGCTATACCGCCACCCAAGTTTGGGACACGCTGGGCGTTGGGGGAATCCTCGCCATGCTCGCCGTGCTGATTCTGGTGGCGTTTACGGGATATCTGGTGATCTACAACATTTTCCAGATCTCCGTGGCGGGGGACATCCGCTACTACGGGCTGCTCAAGACCATCGGCGTCACGCCGAAGCAGCTGCGGCGGCTGATCCGCCAGCAGGCGCTGCTGCTGAGCGTTCTGGGCATCCCGGCAGGCTTGCTGCTGGGCTACGGCGTTGGTGCCGCGGCGGTTCCCATCACCATGTCCACCTCCACGATGGGAGGCCGGTACACCACAGTCAGCGTTTCCCCCATGGATATTCCTGTTTTCCTCAGTGTTCGCCCCTGCTGACGGTGCTGCTGTCCTGCGCCCGGCCGGGACGGATTGCCGGGAGGGTCTCCCCCTGTGGAGGCGGTGTGCTACACCGAGCGTCAGTCGGCGGGGAAAACGCACCGGAAGGGCAGCAAAGTCACGCCTGTTCAGATGGCCGCCGCCAACTTAGGCAGAGATAAAAAAGAAGACGGCGCTCGTGATGGTGTCGCTGTCCCTGACCGTCGTTCTGCTGAATCTGCTGGTCACGTTTATCGGCGGCTTTGACATGGACAAATATCTGAGCCGGCGAAGCTGCGCGGACTTCCTCATCAGCACACCGGACTACTTTAACTATCGGGGTTTTCCATGACCAAAGAGGCTGTGGAACCGGTGCGGGCAAACACAGCGCACTCTCTGGAGGGCTTTGCCTATCAGACCGGCGGGGTGGGTATGTATCTGCCGGAAAGCGTCTGGCGGGATGAAGCCGCCTTTTACAGCCGGGATACGGATATGGACATCGACGCGCTTCTCGCCCAGACGCCAAGAGACGGCGACAAGGTGCAGGCGGCGTCCCAGATAGAGGGGCTTGACCCGACGCTTGGAGAAAAGCTCACGGTGATCGACGGCAGCTTGGATTCCCTCTGGGAACCGGACAGCCATGCCATCGCCATTGCCGTGAATCTGGATGATTCCGGGAAGCTGCCTGACCCCGGGATTTATCCCGCCGTGGGCGAGAAAATCAAAGTCACCTATGGAAACGGCGATACTGCGTACGACGTAAACTACACCGTCTGCGCACTGGTGGACGTTCCCTACAACATGAGCAGCCGGTTCTATACCATGGGCTATGAGGCAATCCTCAGCGCGGACGCCCTGTACCGGGACGCCGGGGGAGGACAACGTGTTTCCCATGGTCTACCTCTTCGACACCCCCAGTCCCGAGGCGGAGGCCGCCGCGGAAAGCTACCTTGCCCAGCTCACTTCCGACCCCGACAGTCCCCTGATGTACGAAAGCAAGGCGACCCACCGGGCATATTTTCAGGAGTTCCGGATGACCTTTGTGATTCTGGGCGGGCTGCTGTGCGCCATCATCGGCATTGTGGGTATTCTGAATTTCTTCAACGCCATGATGACCGCCATTCTGGCACGGAGCCGGGAATTCGCGGTTTTGCAGTCGGTGGGCATGACCGGCCGTCAGCTGGAAACCATGCTTCTCTGGGAGGGGCTGCTGTACACCCTTGGTTCCGGCCTGATCGCGGGGCTTCTGTCCGCCGCGGCGAACCCGCTGGCGGGGCGGCTTCTGGAAAGCGCCTACTGGTTCTACAGCTATCACTACACCATCACCCCGGTACTGGCCATGCTGCCCGCATTTATCGTGCTTGGCTGTGCCATCCCGGCGGTCATGTACCGTCAGGCGGTGAAGCAGAGCATCGTCGAGCGGCTGAGAAGTCTGGATACGTAACTATGGAAACAGCGGGAACGAAACACCGTCACCAACGGCAAGAAGTTCAAGGCAGGATTTGTGAAATTTCAAAATCCAGAAATGGAGTGAATACTTATGTATTCAAACATTTTCGAACCGGTATGGACAAAAATCCGGCTGGAGACTCGCAGACGCAATTGTGCCATCCATTACGCTTAATTTTGATCCCTTTCCGGAAAAATGGGAAAAACATTGTTCCGCCGGATTGAACGAATCCACAGGCAGCAGGACAGTTAATTGCGAGATGCTCGCTTTGAAAGCAAGTCTCGCAGATAATGCTGCATAAAACTGGCAGCTATAGGCTTCGATTTTTGAATGCCTTCGGTCCCAGTTAGTCAATCAAAGTTCGAAAAACCGGGGAAATACATACAGTATTCCTCCATTTTTCAAACGGATTTTATTCGGCTGCTGTTTCAGCAGCCACCGTTGGTCGCGATGACATCGGCGTACCAGGCAAAACTTTGGGAAGTCCATACGGTAATTTCTCGCCGCCACCGGCGGAGCCATTCAAAGTTATCCAGAAAATTCGCAGGATAAAATGGTGTTAACCATTTTATAACGAGGAAAAATCCGGTCAAGGTCATGCACCTTCCCGTCCAGATAGACCTTGTCGTTGCAGCTCAGGCCGTTCTCGGTGATGTAAATGGGCAGACCGTAGCGGCGGTAGATGTGCATAGGGCCATAGTGCAGCACTTCCGGCGTGACGCCCCACTTGCAAGCGGTCAGGGGAAGCCGGGATTGCGCTTGACTTCCTCGCCCTGCTGTTGACCATGAAGCCCTGATAGATATTCAGGCCAAGATAGTCCGGCGTTTCCATCATATCCCAGTCCCCGGGATCAATGGTGGCGGCGAAGCGCTTAAAGGCATCCGACGCACTGTCGTCATAGTGGTGAAGAATCAGGCTGTCAAGGAAAACGTTGAAACTCCAGCCCACCTTCAGGTCAAAGCTGGCGCGGTAGGCCGCTTCCCTTCCCTCCGGGGTATCCTTCTCGGGATATGCAAGGCTCCCGCATGGCACCACGCCCACAAGGGTTTCCTTGCCGCATACCTCCTTGATGGCTCGCTGGGCAGCGCTGTGGGCAAGGCAAAGGTTGTGGTAAACCAGAGCCACCTTCTCCTCCGGCAGCTTCCAACCGGGGGCGTGATTGCCTGTCCCATAGCCAAGCTGAGCAATGCACTGAGGCTCGTTGATGGTCATAAAGTTTCGGACGCGTCCCTTGAAGCGCTGGGCGATGATACGGGCGTAACGCAAAAAAAACGTCCGCAATCTCCCGGTTCAGCCAGCCGCCCTTATCCTGCAGGGCGCTGGGCAGATCCCAGTGGTAGAGGGTAATCAGCGGCTCAATCCCGCCTCGCAATCAATTCATCTACCAGATTGTCGTAAAACCGGAGTCCCTGTTCGTTGACCTCGCCGTCACCGTCAGGTATGACTCTCGCCCAGCTGATGGAGAAGCGATATGCCTTGATATTAAGCTGCTTCATCAGCGCCACATCCTCCCGGTAGCGATGGTAGCTGTCGCAGGCTACGTCGCCGGTGTCCCGGTTTTTGATGTTGTTGGCAGCGGGGTCATGGCAGAAATCGTCCCAGATATTGGGGCCTTTCCCATCCTCATTCCAGGCACCTTCGCACTGATAAGATGCGCAGGCAACACCCCATAAAAAATTCTTTGGAAACTTGCTCATACTGTCACCTCAACATGATACTTTTTCTTCCCGTCCTTCATGGGAATCAGATTGCCCGCCACATTTTCACCGTCCACGCGCAGGCTGTAAGTCCCCGTCTGAACCACGTGGATGTGGTAGGCTGCACCCGGTAACGGCGCCGGACAGAGTACTCCTCCAGCGCCCCGGGCAGGCATGGGGTCGATTTGCAATCCGGCAGGGGTGGGTTTCACACCCAGAATATACTGGCTGATATTCACGAACGTCCAGGCGGCTGTGCCAGTGAGCCAGCTGTTTCTTGCCGCGCCCTCATCGTAAGAAGCGCGGGCCGCCACCGTCTGGGCATAGACATAGGGTTCCACCCGGCGAATGTCGCTGTGTTCCTCCTGATAAACAGGGCAGGTTCTGCGGTAGATATCAAAGGCATTCTCTCCTCTGCCCACAACGGTTTCCGCGATGCTGATCCAAGGGTTGTTGTGGCAGAAAACGGAGCCGTTTTCCTTGTATCCGGGAGGATAGCTGGTAATTTCTCCCAACTCTTTGTGATAAACGGTATAGCAGGGTGCCAGCAGCTCCACGCCGTATTTGCCCAGCAGCCGCTGCCGCACGGAGTCCAGTGCCCGAAACCGCTTTGCCGTCGTCAGTTCCGATGTCGGCCATGACGCACATACCCTGGGGCTCGATGAAAATCTGGCCCTCGTCGCAGGTATGGCTTCCCACAGCATTGCCGTAAGCATCATAGGCACGAACAAACCAGTCTCCGTCCCAACCAGCGGTCTTGACAGCGGCTTCCATTTCCGCCGCCGCTGCTTCCACCTCCGCCGCCTCGTTGTCCAGACCGGCATACCGGCACATCGAGGCATACTGTTTTCCGTAGAGGACGAACATGCCGCCGATGAACACAGATTCCGCCACAGGGCCTTCCGAAGGGCCGGTGGTCTGGAAGCTCTCGCCGGGTTCTTCCGAGAAGCAGTTCAGGTTCAGGCAGTCGTTCCAGTCGGCTCTGCCAATCAGGGGAAGGCCGTGGGGTCCTTTATGGTTCATGGTGTAGCAGACGCTCCTGCGCAGATGCTCCATCAAGGGTGCTTCGCTGCCGGGGACATTGTCAAAGGGCGTGGGATGCTCCAGAATGGAAAAGTCCCCCGTCTCGCTGATATAAGCGTAAGTACAGGCAACCAGCCACAGCGGGTCATCATTGAAGCCGCTGCCCACATCGTTGTTGCCCCGTTTTGTCAGAGGCTGGTACTGATGATAGGTGGAGCCGTCCGCCCACTGGATGGAGGCAATGTCGATGATGCGTTCCCGGGCACGCTCCGGCGCCATGTGGACAAAACCCAGCAAATCCTGGCAGCTGTCCCGGAACCCCATGCCCCGTCCGGTACCGGACTCAAAGTAGCTGGCACTGCGGCTCATATTAAAGGTGACCATGCACTGGTACTGGTGCCAGATGTTCACCATACGGTTGAGCTTTCGTCGCCGCTTTCCAGGGTGTAGACGCCCAGCAGCTTGTCCCAATATTCCGCCAGTTCCGTCAGGGCATTCTCAACGGATGTATCCGTGGAGAACTTTTTCAGCACCCGGTAGGCGGTATCCTTGCGGATGACGCCGGGAGTCAGAATTTCCGGTCTCTGGGATTTTTTGCCATAGCCGAGGACAAACACAAATCCCCTTTCTTCGCCGGGTGCAAGGGTTACATCCAGCGCCAGTCCCGCCATAGGCGCGCCGCCGTGGGCGACAAAATCGCCGGTCTTTCCACTCAGAATAGCCTGAGGTCTTGCAAAAGTCCCAAAGGTTCCCAAAAAATGATCCCGGTCGGTGTCGTAGCCCGCAATGGGGGCATTCACGCCGTAATAGGCATAGTGATTCCGCCGCTCCCGGTATTCGGTTTTGTGATAAATTGCGCTGCCTTCCACTTCCAGCTCGCCGATGTTCAGGTTCCGCTGGAAATTGGTGGCGTCATCCACCGTGTTCCACAGGCACCACTCTACGGCAGCGGTGAAGCGGAAGCGCTTGGTTTCCGCTGAGCGGTTGGTCAGGCGGACGCGCTGCACCTCGCAATTTTCCCCGATGGGTACGAGAAAAGTCAGCTCCGCGTAAAGGCCGTCCTTCTCCGTCTCAAAAACGGTGTAGCCCATACCATGACGGCAGCGGTAACTGTCCAGCGACCGATCCACGGGATGGAAGGTGGGGCTCCAGGGCGCTTTATCTTCCTCTTTGATGTAGAAAAACCGTCCGCCCACATCTGCCGGGACATTATTGTAGCGGTAGCGCAGGATGCGCTGAAGCTTCGCGTCACGGTAGAAGCAGTAGCCGCCAGCGGTATTGCTGATGAGGGAGAAAAACTCCTGGCTGCCCAGATAGTTGATCCAGGGCATGGGAGTTGCCGGGGTTTCAATTACATACTCTTTTCTTTTATCGTCAAAAAAACCATATTGCATGGCGAAAGTCCTCCAGATGGAAGATGATGATTGCCGGAGGGCCTTACACAGGCCCTCCCAAATGAAATTAAAGACTGTTCAGCTGATCCAGAAGACGATCCAGCATCTCCTGGGACACCATTCCGCCGCCGAAGCTCAGGGCGCCGCGAAGGGGCATATATTGCATCATCGCCATGTTCATCTCGTAGGAAATGGCTTCCTTTGCCGCATCTGTGTTCTCGGCGTTGTCGGGGAAAACGTCTTTTAATGACCTCCAGCATGGGCGCCATCACGGCAGCTGCGCTGGGGTCTGCCATCAGATCCATGAAAATGGTGTCCATGGTGTAGTGCTTTTGACCCTCACAGTGGAGGTGACATTCACGGCAGCACTCACGTCGATGTGCCGGGAGGACTGCCCCCACTTCAATCGTAAACTCGCCTGTCTTGACGTGCCAGTCGTGAGTCTGGGCGTTCCAGTAGGCGAAGGCGCGCTTGTCCAGTGTGAAGGTCACATCCTTGCTTTCCCCGGGCTGGAGAGCAACCCTTATCAAAGCCCTTCAGCTCCCGCACCGGGCGGAGCACCTCGCTGTGCTTCTCACCTACGTAGAGCTGGACAACGGTTTTGCCGAAGCGGCTGCCGGTATTCGTCACGGTAACCGTGGCTGTAAAGGGTATCCCGGTCGGTGATCTCCGACGCGTTCAGGCGCAGATTCGAGTAGGCAAAGGTGGTGTAGCTCAGGCCGTGACCGAAGGGGAACAGAACATCCATTTCCTTCTTATCATAATAGCGGTAGCCCACGAACACGCCTCCTCGCGGTAGTCCGCCTCGTTGCCCTCGCCGCCGTAGAAAAGGTAGGAGGGTTATCGGACAGCTTGACGGGGAATGTCTCCGGCAGATGACCGGAGGGATTCACTTCGCCATAGAGCACGCGAACCGTCGCCAGGCCAACCGCCTGACCGCCCAGATAGCCTTCCAGAACCGCCTTGACCTTGCCGATCCAGGGCATCTCTACAGGAGAGCCGTTGTGGAGTACCACCACGGTGTTGGGGTTCACTTCCGCGACAGCCTCAATCAGTCTGTTCTGGCAGTCGGGCATACGCATATGGCTGCGGTCATAGCCCTCGGATTCATAAGCATCCGGCAAGCCCGCGAACACAACGGCAACCTTGGCTTTCTTCGCTGCGGCAACCGCTTCGGCAATCATTTCATCGGTCGCCGCGTCCTCCGCAACGCTGTAGCCCCGAGCATAGGTCACCTTTTTCCCTCCGCCGCTTCCAGCGCGGAGGTGGTCTTGAAGCAGTTGATATGGGAGCTGCCGCCACCCTGGAACCGTGGCTTTACCGCAAACTCGCCAATAAAGGCCGCCTCCTCGTCCTGAGTCAGGGCAGAATTCCTCATTCTTCAGCAGAACCATACAGTCTGCAGCAATGTCTGCACTCAGAAGGTGCTGGGCTTCCATATCCCAGGGAGTCTCGGGTTTCGCGTTTTCCAGGTAGCGGAAGTTGATGGTGAGAATCCGCTCCACCGCCTGATCCACCAGCTTTTCGTCCAGCTTGCCGCTGCGAACCGCTTCCACGATCCGGGCATCATTGATACCGCCGGAAGAAGGCATTTCCAGATCCAGCCCGGCGGCAACGCCGGCAACACGGTTGGAAACCGCACCCCAGTCGGACATCACATAACCCTCAAAGCCCCATTCCTTCCGAAGCACATCGGTCAGCAGCCAGGGATTCTCCGAGGCATAGACGCCGTTGATCCGGTTGTAGGAGCACATCACCGTCCACGGCTGCGCCTTTTCACGGATGTTTCAAAGGCGGGGAAATAGATTTCCCGCAGCGTCCGCTCATCGGCGTTGGAGCTGGAGCTCATGCGGCGGTGCTCCTGATTGTTGGCGGCAAAGTGCTTGATGGAGGTGCCCCATTGCGGCTCTGCACACCGTTAATATAGGCGGCAGACATTTCACCCGCCAGATAGGGATCCTCAGAAAAATACTCAAAATTTCGTCCGCACAGAGGGGAACGCTTAATATTGACAGCCGGGCCCAGAACCACGCTGAGCTTTTTCATGCTGGCAGCTGTCGCCGATGGCTTCGCCCATTTTCCGGATCAGATCCCGGTCGAAGGACGCTGCCGTGGCGGAGGCTGCCGGCATACACACAGCCTTGATGCTGTCATTCATGCCCAGGTGATCCCTTTGTCATCCTGCTTGCGCAAACCATGCGGGCCGTCGCTGACCATCACGGAGGGAACTCCCAGACGCTCGACGGATTTGGTATGCCAAAATCCAGACCGGAGCACAGGCCGGCCTTCTCTTCCAGAGTCATTTGGGAAACCAGTGCTTTAATTTCCATAATACATACTCCTTATACGAGCTTACCGCAGCATCGAGGGCTAAGATTTCCGCAATACTGCGGTAATGGCTGATACTATTTCAGTTCTACCGTGCTCAGATCCCATTCCTCATGAATCTTGGGAACGTCGCTGATCAGGCGCTTGGTATACGCGGCCTTGGGATTGAGGATGACCTCGTCCGCCTTGCCGAATTCCACAAACCTGCCATGCTCCATGATATAAACGGTATCGGAAATGTAATACGCCAGGCCAATATCGTGGGTGATGAAGATAACGGTCATGCCGATCTCATCGCGCAGCTGTAGCAGCATATCCAGAATGGTGGCGCGGGAGCAGGCGTCAACCATGGAGGTCGGCTCGTCCGCCAGCAAGATCTTGGGCTTGAGCAGGAAAATACGGGCGATCATCAGACGCTGCATCTGGCCGCCGGAGAGCTCGAAGGGATACTTATTGGTCAGCTCCGCGAACTTCAGGTTTACAAAGGAGCAGGCTTCGGTCATCATTTCGATCTTCTTCTCCTTGGGGAGATGCTTGCCGCCGCGCATGTTAATGCAGTCGAGAAGCACGGTGTCAATTTTATTGAAGGTATTGAAGGAAGAGAAGGGATCCTGGAAAATGGCCTGAATGCCTCTCCAGTATTCCTTTTTCTTTCTGTGGGAGGAAACGTCCCGGGGCTTGCCCTGGAACAGGATCTCCCCTTCCGTCTGATTCAGCAGACCCAGCAGCATTTTGGACAGGGTGGTCTTACCGGAGCCGGACTCACCGACGATGGAGACGAACTCGCCCTCGTGAAAGTCAAAGTCCACATGGTCAACAGCCACGGTTTTCTTTTCGCCAAGTCCGAATACCTTGGTTACCCCGTGGCCGGACAGGCAAAGCGGTGCGTTGGTGAAATCCTTCGTTTTCGGAACGTAATCACTCATGGCTGTACACCTCCTTCAATTCATCCTGACCCAGCAGGCAGCGGTACATACGTCCGTCGCCGAGATCCTTTTCGGGGATGGCGCTGTAGCGGCACTCAGGCCGGGCGTACTTGCACCGCTCGGCAAAACGACAGCCCTGAGGCGGTTTTTTCAGGTTGGGCGGCGTACCGGGAATCGCAGTCAGCTTGTGTCCGCGCGTGCCCTCCTCGGGAACCAGAATGGAGCTCATCAAGCCGTGGGAGTACGGATGCACGGGATCGAACACCATTTCTTCCGCAGTGCCCTTTTCCACAATCTGTCCGGCGTACATGACCATGATGTCATCGGTCACATTGTAGAGCAGAGGCAGCTCGTGGGTGATGAACAGCATGGACTTGATATAGCCCTTTTCCATCAGCTCCCGCATCATCTTTGATAACCATCTTCTGAGAGGTCACGTCCAGCGCGGAGGAAGGTTCGTCGGCAATCAGAACCTTGGGGGTTCAGAATGGTAGACACGAGCGATGACGGTACGCTGCTTCATACCGCCAGACAGCTCCACCGCGTGTTTATCCAGCACCTCGGCGGCAGACCCAGTTCCGCAAACCGTGCTTCCGCCAACTCCCGGATCAGCTTCTTGTCTTTCTTGGGGTCATGTGCCCGCACCACGTCCTCGATAAAGCGGATGATTCTCTGGGTTGGGTTCAGGGCGTTCATGGCAGCTTGGGGAATGTAGGCAATTTCCGTGCCGAGGATGCTCTTACGGGACATCATCCGGCTTCATGCCGGAGATATTTCTGCCGTCGATGACGATATCGCCGCTCATATAGTGCAGAGGCGGGAAATAGTAGCCCATCATAGAAAGCGCCAGCGTGGGATTTTCCGCAGACGGACTCCGCCCGCGATGCCCAGGGACTTGCCTTCCTCGATCTTTTGAAGGAGACGCCGTCCACGGCGTAAACATCCCGTGTGTGGAAGCGGGTCACATATTTGGTTTTGAGGTTTCTGACCTCCAGCATTACTTTTTTACTCCATTGCGTCGTCCTCCTTAGTCTCAGGGTGGGATTGAATACCTGGTCGAGACCCGTGTTCATCAGATTCAAAAGAGAAAGAGATGAGGGTGATGGTCAGAATCACAGGAAGTAAGCCCACCAGGAACCGTTGGTATGCGCGGAATACAGCATGGCCCAGTTCATCATCAGACCCAGCGTAGGAACCTCGGTGGTCTTTGGGCCAAGACCCAGCAGTGACAGCTGTGCTTCGCTGAGGATGCCGGAGGAAACCTGAAGAATGAAAGCCATGACGACATAGGAAGCAATGGGGCAGGATATCCGTCAGCACGATGCGAACCAGACTGTGTCCGGAGAGCTTGCTCAGGTTGACGTGGTCACGGTTGCGCAGGCTGATGACCTGAGAACGGACGGAACGAGCGGTCCAGGTCCAGCTTGTCGCCGATAACCAACGCGACCACCGCCGCGCCGCGCTGTTCCTGACCGATGGAATAGGAAATCAAAAATCAGCAGGATGAAGCTGGGGATAACGGTGAAAATGTTGGTGATGAACATAATCAGATCATCCGCAAAGCCGCCTAAGTAACCGGCCAGCAGGCCCAGGGTCAGGCCAATGATTGTGGCAACGGCACCGGGCGATCAGGCCGATTCTGATGGAGGTGCCGCAGGCGGACACCAGCTCTTTAAGGACGTCGCGGCCCGAAGTTGTCGGTGCCCAGCGGCAGAGTCTTGACGTTGGCAACGGCACGGATGTTGACATAGTCGGTTTTGCTGATGGAATTCACCTTTTCCAGATCGCCCTCATCATTCTCATCGGCGATAATCCGCACGTCAGCGGAGCGCAGCTCCAGCAGAGCGTTATTCAGGCGCTTGTAATAGTTCCGCTTTGCCATGGTCATGCCGGCAGGCTTGGCGGTAACCTCGTAATTGTCGTTCCACAAATCCACCAACGCGTCGGTGTCGTTAATGTCCAGTCCGGACACGTCGATGCCCATAGCGGTGAACCACTCCACCATGGCAACCCTGTCCTCAGCGGACAGAGCCTTCGCGATTCGGTTATCGTCCGCGTCGGAAAGGCGCAGTGTCTCGGTGTCGGTGCCCACGGCGTCATACAGGGAACCGTAAGTACCGGGAGATGCGAAGGTGCCAACGCCAATCATTTCCAGAGGGTTTCCGGGGTTGAACATGGGATAGATCAGCATGATCAGAAGGATAAACACAAAAATGCCAAAACCAACCACAAATTTGGGGGAATGAAAATCTGGCGCAGTGTATTTCTTCATTTTTAATTCCTCCCTTAGCTGTCAAACTGGGCGGCTTTGACTCTGGGATCGATAAAGCCGTAGATGATGTCCAGCAGGAACGTCACTATCAGAACCATGATGGTGATAATCAGAGTAGTAGCAGAAATCAAGGGATAATCCGCCGCGGTCACGGCGCTGTACATGGTGCTGCCGAGACCGGGATAGAGAAGATGATCTCAGCGACCAGAGCGCCGCCGATCATGGTGCCGATGGACAGCGCCAGGCCGGTGACCTGGGGCAGCATGGCGTTGCGGAAAACATAACCGACGATCTTGCGATCCTTGATGCCAAGGAACCGGGCATACTTGACATAGTCGGCATTAAGTTCATAGATAGACATGGAGCGCATACCCACGGCCTGACCGCCGATGGAAACCAGGACAATGCTCCAGAAGGGCAGCTGGTAGTGAGAAATCACAGAGGAAATAAACTTCCAGCTGAAATTGGGAATCATATCAAAACCATAGCCGCCGGAAATGGGAGCCCATTTCAGTTTCACGGCGAAGAGAACAAGAAGAATCACTGCCATACCGAAAGCCGGGACGTTGCCCAAAAACAGGAAGGTCGGGAGCAGAACTTGTCAAAGCCCTTGCGGATGTACGCCGCCAGGGCGCCAAGCAGGTTGCCAAGCAGCCAGCCAACCAGGATCGCGGGCAACTGCAGGCAGATCGTCCACATGATGGCGCTGGAAATAATGTTGCTGACGGATCTGGGATACTGGCTGAAGGAAAGCCCGAAGTCGCCGTGGATGGCGTTCTTTGCAGAAAATCAGAAACTGCTCCGCCATAGGCTTATTCGTACCGAACTGTTCTGCATAACGCTCGTAAATTTCCTGCACGGCAGAGGCGTCGGACATACCGTTCGCCATTTTACCGGTGATGGCCGCGACAGGGTTGGCAGGCATCAGCCGGGGCAGAAAGAAATTGAGGAATACTGCAACGACAAAAGTAATAAGAAACCAGATTATTTTTTTTTCCAAAATATTTACGGTAGCCTTTCATGCTACTTTTCCCCTTTAGCATAAAAACGGGAAGGGCCATGCTCCATGAAGGAGCATGGCCGCTTCGAATTAACTATTAGCCGACCAGCTCCAGCTCGTACAGCGCGGCAATACCGTAGCCGTCGGTGCAGTCAGCAGGGGAATGTTCCGGCCGTCATCGCCGGCGGGGAAGTTGGTCCAGACAGACTCGTTGACGCAGTGGAACACGGAAGGACGATACATCAGGGAGAAGGAAGGCACCTCGGTCAGGTAGATCTCGGTCAGCTTGGTGTACAGATCCTTCAGCTCAGCAGTGTCAGTGGTGGTGGGGATCTTCTTGATGAGAGCCTCAGCCTCGTCATTGACGTACTGGCCCCAGTTGCCGGACCAGTTGTTGGCAATACCCACATAGTCCTTGCCCATAAACTGGTTCACACGGCCCCCAGGGATTGGAGGGAGTGGAAGCATCGGGAGAGACCACATGAAGATGGCGTACTCAGTCTGGTCGGGATCGACAAACACGGTCTGATAGATGGAGTACTCGGGATACAGAGTGGTGATCTCAACGCCAATGTTCTTACCGGCAGCGGCAACCACTTCCATGGAGGCCTGCCAGTCAGTCCAGCCGTTGGGGCAAACAGCGTTCAGGGAGATCTTCTCACCGTTCCACTCACGCCATCCGTCGCCGTCGTTGTCCACGATACCGGCTTCGTCCAGCAGAGCCTTGGCGCCTTCGATGTCATTGCCTGTCCACTGCAGATCGGCAACGGCGTCGTGATCGTACACAGAGCCTGCTCACCGTCGGTGGGGTTCATCAGGGAGCGGGGAACATCGGAGAAGCTGGGGACTGATTGGTCATGGCGTTGGCGATGATGGTATCGTAGTCAACAGCCATGGCAATGGCCTTACGAAGGGCGGTATTCTCAGCGATAACGGGAG
>VOFC01005627.1_pt1 | contig 33748 bp, 35 predicted proteins | sample 5384161 | NCBI WGS metagenome assembly VOFC01 (sample SAMN12384722, study PRJNA508395) | human gut metagenome | isolation source: healthy gut B | host: Homo sapiens
TCATCTATCAGAACCGTCTTGGTATGTACTGCATGGGCATTCATCAGCTCATATACCGTCGCACCTGTTCCAAGGATATTTTCTTTCTGGTTCAGATAATCCGTACATCCCCATGGATTCGAACCTTTTTCCACTGCATTGAGTACAATCTTAAGATCTGCCTTTTCCGATATCTGCTTCAGTTTCTGATACATATAGGAATTACAGATCACATACGGAGTCTGGATGACCACCTCTTCTCCCTGTCCGGCGATATACCCGATCGCCTGAAGAACTTTCGGACTTTTTCTAGCCGTCTGCGTTCCATTATCGATCAGTGTGATCTTATCTGCTTCATATGTATCGTCTTCCCAGTGCTCATAGTTTTCGATATCCGGATCCTTCTCTTTTTAATGAACGGTATCGTTCTTTCAACTGATGGTATTCGCTTTTATACTTTTTCTTCATAAGATGCAGCATATGTTTCTTCTTTTTTCCTGACCTGTGCTTCATTCCATATGGTATCAAAATATTTCTCGAGTGCCTGCAGCGATTCCCCTTTTCCTTGTGTCTCTTCATATACAAAAATATCCCGGTCTACATTAATTCTGGTCTTTTTATCTCCCAGAAAGATATCATTGGTATTGCGTCCTCCCAGCAGATACATCGATTCATCAATGATCAGGTACTTATCATGCATCCGGTAATTCAGACGCATAAGATTCGTGACTGGATTATAGATTCCAACTTCTATATTCTGATGTGCTGCCAGTGCCTGAAACACCGGACTCTTTTCCAGAAAGAGCTTCTGATAGATCCCGTCGATCAATATCTGTACCTGCACACCCCTTTCTGCCGCCGTATACAATGCCGCAATGATCTTCGTACCACTGTCATCCGGACGCAGATCAAATGTGGATAACACAATACTTTTTTTCGCATTTCCGATCATACGGAGCCGCCACAACAGAGCCTCTTCATTGTCATCAATACATCTGATCCGCTCTGCATTCTTTTTTCCCGCCTGGTTTCCGCCGACATCCTTCATCGTTTCTTCCGTAAATGTAGTCTGTTCCAGTTCTTTCTCATAAGCTGCATCCGGATTTCTTTTTATCAGCGGCAGAATGATATTCACCGCCAGAATCACAATCAGTATGAATCCTGTTATTTTTGCTAATATACCTATGTACTTTTTTTCATAACATTCCGGCTTTCCATGTTTTTTCTTTTTATATGAGTTGCTGCATATTCTTTTTCAATCTCCTGATTCTTTCACTTATTATAACGCAGAATATCCTGTCATAATATAAAAAAAGCATGAATTCTATGCCGGGATCATCTTTCGATATCCTCTGCATTCCTTCATGCTCTTTTTTATCGATCAGTCATTTAATTCTACTCTTATCAGATCCTGATGCGGATTCGTCTTCGCAAGTCCGATCTCTGCCACCGTCACTTCCATCGGCGCAAACAGTTCCTGCATCACCGAAAAGGCTTCCTGCATCTGTTCTTTTGAAAGCTTCTTTCCCAGTGTGATATGCGGAAGCCACTGCATAGGCTGATAATACCGGCTCATTCTGACCTCCGGAATGTGCTTTACCATATCATGTACCTGTTCGATCATATCTTCCAGATACAGATTCAGAACCGGTGCCGCATACAATACATACGGCAATAACACTCCGACCGAGACCAGCTGGATCTGCCCTTTGGTCAGGGGACCTCTCCAACTGTTCCATCACCTCTGGCAATTTTTTTTTCCTCTCTTGCCTCTACAGACATAATTGTCAGATGTGGTGGAACATGATTATCTGTCATAAACGTATTTCCCGTCTTTTGCGCAATTTTATTTATATAATTGGAAATTATTTTATTGCTTTTGTCATCAAAATACACCGATATCAGATACATTTTATCTCCTGCATCTTATCTGCTTCTTACATCCAGCTCTTCAGCCAGCTTTCAATCTCCGCTTTACCTGCTCTGTTTAACAGTTTCTCTGATACGAATTCTGCCGATTTATCCACAGAACCTTCCAGTCTGGATACTGTTTTCCCAAATCCGCTTCCACCTGATGTGGCAAAAAGTGCGATCTTCTTTCCAGCGAAGTCATAGCTTTCCAGGAATGTGTTAATAATTGTCGGTGCAACATACCACCAGATTGGAAACTAAAATGTAGCCAGTTCCCCTCATGCGTTGATTTTACTGGGTTTAACTGTATACAAAACTGTGTTTACTGTTACTATCTTTCATTCTTTTCCAAAATAGCTTTGAAGCATAGGCCACATTATTTTCATATATGACACAAAGCTCAGCTCTACTTGTGCTTCATTAAACCATCCAACCATAAAGCTATTTATCTCTTCAAATAATACTTTTGAAAGTTTCTGAATAATAATTGTGTTATCCACTTCTTCAGTATAATCTTTCGCATACATTTTACATATAGAACGCACTCCAAAATAATTATATAGCACACCTACCGTTGTTTTAATGCTTCAATATCTCTTGGAAAATCTGTTCTATTCATCATATTCACTACTAATTGATGTCTTGAGTTTAGGTAATTCCTAACTGTACTATTACCTATTTCAACATCAACTGTAAATGAAAAATCTTGAGTTTGTATACTATCTGCTCCTAACATTATCATCAATTCAACTTGTGCTGCATGATATTCTGTATAACCAGACAAAGCCATATATTTCAAGAATCTTGCTTTGCATACATTTCCGTATCTAAAATATGCGTAAATTCATGAAACACAATATACCTTGGTATTTCCGAACTTTTGCATATCCTTAATATATGTTCATCTGTTTTCGTATTATAGTAAGCTTGGGCGGCTGAAGCGAATCCTGCTGCATCGCTTTCCTCAACATTAATTTCAAAAAAATCTATCTTATACTGTGGTAATTTCTCAATTTCCATAAACTCAATATATTCTTTTTCATATTCTTTAATTAAATTTTTAATTTGTATTTCTGTCATATTGTTTTATACCTCATATCAAAGTTAGCATTTCACTTTTAGTATACCATAAAACAATCCCATTCTCATTCTATATATTTTATCCTCAACGATGAAAAGATGTGTCTGCACACATCTCTTCCATCTTATTATTTTCAATGTTATAAGTTCTTAATAAAATTCAAATCCTGTTTCCGTAATGCCTTCTGTAACTTTTCGTTCTTTCTCTTCAGTTCCTTATTTTCTCTGCTCAGAGCTGCCACCTTCTGGTTCAACAGTTCAATCTGTTTTTCCATCGCCATGTTCAGAATTTCTCTTCTTGGATCTATCATTCCGGCCTGTTGCTCTACTGCTTGGTTCAATGTATCCCGGACGGTTGGATTTTTATAAAAGAATCCTCTCGACAATCCAGTTTTCTTCATCAGCTTTGGAACGCTGATACGTTCTTTATTTGCCAGCATATCTTGTATTGCTTGCAATGCCAGTTCAATTTTCTCTTTACTTTTTCTCTGATTTTCCTCAATCATCTTGTCGTATTTGCTCATATTCTTCACCCCATCTTGCCAGACTCATATATATGATGTCACTCATCCTCTGTCTTACTTCTCTGGTTTCGTCTGCCATTCTTTGATTGCTCATTTTCCGGTAATGCTGTACATTATTCAGTCTTTTATGCCCCAATAGTCTCGCTATCGTCCAGTCATCCAGATGCATTTCTGTAAGTTTGACGCCATAGTAGTGCCGGAACATGTGCGTTCCAAACCCGAATAATTCGCCATGATCATCTTTCAACTGCTTTTCCTGTATCATGGACATGACTTTTTTTTTTTATAGCCATATACTGCATCGGGCGGTCAGGTTCTTTTTCATTAACAAATATGTATTCTGTATCACCGAACTTTTCCTGTGTATATTCAATAGAACTCTGTAACAGTTTTTGCAAGTTCTTTACTGATCGGTTTTTTATATCTTTTAGTTTTAACTTGATATATTTCAATCATATCTTGGCCATTTTCTCTCGTCAGACAATCTGGTCTCAGTGTAAGGGTATCTGATATCCTAGTTCCAAGCATCTGATGTATCAGAAGACATCTTGCAATCTGTACATCCATCTGTGTAATTTCCGCATTCAGTCGTTTCATTTCATCATCAGAATACACTCTAAATTCTGCATTTACTTCCGGTGGAATATCCGTATTAATAAATAAATGCTCCAATCTTTCATAGCTGTAAATTTTTCCGATTGTCTCTAACTGTCGTCTTAATGAAATTACATAAGAACTATTCGCACTATGGGAAGTATCTTTTGTTGACAGATGTATCAAAAATTCTTCCAACACTTCTCTGTCTATTTCACTGCAGCTTTTTATTTTGGAATACTCTTTTTTGGAGATATTCTGAGAATATCCTCATTATTGTCAATTCTCCCTGTACAGTTCCTATTGCTTCATACTGCAGATTCATATAAACAGCTTTCTTACATTCTTCCCTGATATCTGGCTGATATATTTTTCTGAAATCCAGTGTTTTTACATTATAAATTGGATTGGATCTGATTTTAATATCCAGATTTTTAGTTCCCAAACATCTTTTTCTATCTCATCCCGTAAATCTTCTGGCCCTAAAAATTTCAGTACGTTTCTGAAATATAATATCGTCACTGCTTCGCCATAGCTTACTGTACCATACACACTCTTCTTTTCTTTTACAATAGTTATTCCCTGTTCTAACATCCAGCCTTTTAAAAGTGATATCCATTTTTCTGGATTTCTATCTCCAAGGCTTTTGATTCTCCGATTTATTCTGCTGTTCAAAAACTTTGCAATATGATTATAAGCTGTTCGATCCTGAATCAATGCTCTAAACGTTCCGTTTTTGCAGCGATACATAATATAACCTCGAAACTCTTCCTTTAATTCTTGCGTTGGAAGCAACGTTAAATCAAATTTTCCATTATCCTTACGTGTCCCTGTTTCTTGTAAATTGGGGAAATCGCTGAAGTATATAATATCATTTTCCATCTTTTTCCTCTTTCTTTAGCCATGATGCTAAACTACTTCCCTTGCATTTCAAAGAACTCATCATTTGCCTTTGCAATCCTTTGTGGCATATAATCAATATACTGTCTTGTCATCTCTTCATAAGTATGTCCAAGATAATCCCTGATACTTTGCAGTGATACATGACTGTCATAAAACATAGTTGCTACTGTATGTCGATAATCGTGTGATTGAAATAAATATTCTCCATTTGCAATCTTATTTTCCCGGCACGCTTCTATCATCTGAGTTCGGAATGTACCATATAGACAAGCACCACCTCTGCTGTTTTTAAAAATGAATTCTTCAGGCTGAATTTCATGTTTTTTTCAAGTATACTTTCATAATCTGATAAAGTGCCTGTGGGATTGGAATCCTTTTATAATTCTTCATTTTGACCTGATACACCTGAATCCAATAATCCTCGCCCTGCTGATAATAAGCATTTCCTTTCAATGTACACACTTCACTCGCCCGTAATCCTAGACACCACAGATGTAGGAACATACATCGTAATCGCTCTGGAAAAAGATATAATTTTTTCAAAATTTCCATATATACTGTTTCCTCAACGCTACGATCATGATGTACTATTACTTCTTTTTGTTGGAAATATTCAATTCGGAATGGCATTCTTGTAATATACTGTTTAACTTCCATGAATTTATAAAAATGACCGATACCGAAAATTCTTTCATTAAATCCCTTTGCCTGTATTCCCCGTTCTCGCAAGCCGTCTGCATACTTTTTTACTTCTGCGACAGTTGCATGAATCGCCAGTATCTTTTCTTGTTCCAGCAGTTCAATAAAATTTCTAATACATACAAATCTTCGTACAATCGTGCTGACTGCCTGTCCAGTAATTCCCAGTTCATATTTCATGTATGCCTGTAAAATTTCTCGATTCTGTATTTCCTTGACTTCCATAAAAGAAATGCTAATTAAGGATTTACTTTCGTCTATCCGATGTTTTCCAAGATGTAATCGTTCCAGATACCATACATTTGCTTCCCATTGGATCTGTTCCTGCTGCATAAACGCATCTCTTCTGCATTCACCTAAAATACTTCGTTGACTCGTTTCGGGAAAATTCTTTAAAATAGTTTCCACTTGTTCCATTTCCAGCAATCCAATATCCGTAATATTTAACTGAACACAAGAATCATAAAGAAGTTTTAAGGATTTTAACCTGACATTTCTATAAGCCTTAGACATTGAAGTATTGGCAATGATACGACTCAACGTATAAAAAATTTGTTTCTTTAAAACTTCTGAACAATTTTGTGTAAAATCCCACACCAATAGGTTTGTTTTATAAGAAGTTTCAAAGGTCTCAGCTATTTCCTTTTCCGGATAATACTTCAGAAAATAAATTTTATTTTGATATTTCCATTCATATATCCGCTTTCCATTTAGCGTCTGCATTTGTTGATAGATATGTTGTTGTTTTACCGTATCATATATTTTCAAATAGAAAGATACAATTTGTGATCGTATCTGTCCTCTTAAATATTGTTCATACGAATTTCGCAAAGGATAATCCATTTCTTCCAGATGCCAGATTTTTCTATCTGCCAAGAACTTTTTCAATTTGTTAATTCTTGAATCGCTTTTTTTATTCCAAGTGCATCAATTTCTGAATATAGTTCCTGCTTTTTTTTCTTCTCAATATCTACTTCAGATTCTGTTATGTGTTCTGCCTGTTGCAATAAATATATAGGTATTTCTCACACCTCCCTACTCCAGCAGACGTTCCGCCCCATAAATAGCAGTGTGTTGTACATAAAACTCATTACTTGCTTCTATCAGTTCATCATCCAGCCAGTCCAGATACTTTATAGTCGTATCCAAATGTTTATGCCCCAATGCCTGACTGATCATTTCCAGTTCCCATCCTGCCTGCTTTCGCATATTTGCAAAATAGTGACGTAACATGTGGGGTGTGATTTTAACTCCGGTTTTCTTTTCCATTCGGTCCAACATATCATATACACTGTCCACTCTTAATGGCTTTCCAATGTTCTCACCCATGATATTCACAAACAGGTAATCCTGATGTTGCAGGATTTTCCGATATTTTGCCAGATAATCCATGAGAAATTCAAACGTATCATTACTTATCTTGGCACTTCTGTATTCCGCATTTTTGGCTCTCGCTTCATTTTCATTATCTTCCCGGAAGCATACCCTTATCATGTGATTCCTATAATCAATATCTTTGACATATTTTACTCCCAGTAGTTCCCCGATTCTGTATCCGGTTTCTGCTAACATAAGCAACAGAAGCTGATCTCTTCGGTTCGTACAGGCCTGTAAAATTGTAATAATCTGATTTTCTTTTGCTGTTCTCCCACGATGTTCCTCTTCCTTCAGATAGGCTTTAAAAAAGAATGATTCCGCAGTACCTTTTTTACTCCCACCTGATTAACCGCTATAATCTGGTTATACGATAAGGTTTTGAGACTTCCGTACTGTTCATATTCTGCCTCTATAAATAAATAGAACCTGAACACATCTTTTAAGTATGCGTTGCAGGTTCCTTCATTCGGACACTTCTTTTCTCCAGCCGTTTGCTCTGTATGGTTTCCGGCTTTAAGCCAGTATAAAAATTCCACAAAGTGTTCTGTCTGTTTTTCATAATCTAACTGATAGACTTCTGTGAGTTCCATTTCTTTCTCTGCCATATATTTCATATAATAGCAGATTGAAAATGCTGTGCGTTTCACTGTATTTGGTGAACGTTTACATTTAATCTTATGCATTAGATATTTACTTGGCAGTTCTTCAATACTCATTGTTTCCAGATTTCTGATGAAAAAATATTTTTCTGTTCCATCTTTTATCGTTTCCACCTTGTATATCATAAGCTGCCTCCTTTCCTCTAACGCTATACACAGTATACCCACTTCATGCCGAAATAGCTATTCAGCAATACCACCAATTCCACCGAAAACACCCCAGAAATACCACCAAACTTTTTCGTGCAAAATCTGCTTTTTCTGTAGCAGAACCACGAACGGTTACAGGTAGTATTCCACGCCTTTCCGGTTTCGAATAAAGTGCTGGACATCCTTGATATCTTTTGCCATCTTGCAGCTCGGAAGCGCACACATTACTTCCTCATGATACCTGCCACCTTCTCCTGCACGCTCGTCTAAAATGGACACGACACAAGTATCTGTCTCGGTGCGGAGAGCACGTCCGAATCCCTGTCTTAGTTTTTTTTCTGCATGTCTGGAACAATCACTGCCTGAATATAATCTTTCAGGCTGGCATATTCCTTCTTCTGTGCTTCACTGATGGGATCAGGAACAGCAAAGGGCAGTTTTACTATAATCAGCGAAGATACCATATCTCCAGGGAAGTCTACTCCTTCCCAACAGGAGCCGGCTGCAAAAAGGACAGCATTGTCCATCTGTTTAAATCTTGTGATCTCTTCCGGTGAATGTCTCCACACCTCTATCATCGGGAACGGAATTTCATCCCTTAACATCTGGTAAACGTTTCCCATCAAATGATAAGATGTAAACAGCACTAGCGTATGCCCGTAAGTCGAACAGATCAGTGAATGGATATGGCCTGCTATCATCTCTGCCTCTTCCTGACTTTCTCTTCTGCATGTCTTCAAATTCTTTGGCAGATATAACAGACAGTTCTTCTGATATTCAAACGGGGAGTCTGCCACATATTCCCGGACTCTCCGCACTCTCTGTAATCCTGTCATTTTCCGAATGTGGGAAAATCCCTGTCCGGTTTTTAAAGTTCCGCTTGTCAGAATCGCTCCCATTCCTCTGCTCCATAACATCTGGTCCAGATACTGTGGAATCCGTCTGCTGGATGCACACAATATAATCCGGTGGTCATGGTCCTGCTTCAGATGCAGCACATACTTCTTATCCTGATGGAAAAAAGCATTCCAGCACACTTTTGGTTTCTTCCAGCTTGTTTCTGATCCACTTTGGAATCTTCTTTTCTAATTTTTCTATGATCTTATTCATGGTCTGTATCCCCTCATATAAATACATTGCACACTCTTCTGTCATGTGGAATTCTTCTTTTATCCCATATCTGGTTCTGTGGTTTTCTCCTATGATGTCCAGCACCATCCGGATCGTCCCGGACAGTTTTCTTATCTCCGGGCCTTGGTACTCATTCCCAAGATAAAAGCAGATTTCTCGGATATCGTCATAACAGAGGCTCTTCCCAAACATCTGCTTTGCCGCATCCGGCAGCTTATGTGCTTCATCGACAATCAATGCTCGGTAGTCTTTTAATAACGGGCGGTAATCCTGCAGCCTGTGATAACCATCAGCCAGCAGATAATTGTGATTACAGATCTGAATGAACATTTCATGATCTCTGGAACGCTCCAGATACTGCTGATACCTGCATGAGCCTCTTTTCGGGCAGTCTCCCGAACAGAACTTCGGTACACTCACCATCCTTCTGTCAAACCCACTTAAGTTGGACACTTCGTCCATATATAATGTTCTTTCAACGACAGCAGAGCTTCTTTCTGCAACGCATTTTTGTTTTTTTCTTCGATTGCAACGATTCGGTGCTCCAACCTCTCATCGCAGACAAAATGCTCTTTCCCTTTTCGTATCACCGCTTTAATAGGGGCCTGAATCGTCCCGTTCTCCTGAAGAATCCGGGAGAGAAAAGGGATATATTCTGTAAGAATTGCTTTCTGGAGTGCAATGCTGGAAGTGGATATCACGGCCGGACGCTGCTCATAAGGGGAACATCCTTCTGCAAGGAGGGAATATTTTCTCATCAGAACACAGGCCACCAGATAGGCATACGTCTTGCCGATACCGACACCCGCGTCACACAGTGCTATGTTTCTTCCCAGCAGGTTATCCAGCATTTTGTGGCATAACATAATCTGTTCTTCCCTTACTGCCATTCCATGTTCCGGGAACAGCACTCGGAAAATAGTATCAATTTCTCGATGCGCTCTATTGAGATATTCTCTTGTGTCATACATAATTTGTTACCTGATATGCTTGCTGATATCACATCAATACGGCTGTAAAGGATTTCTCCCTACAGCCGTATGTATCTGATATCAACGACACATTCTTCCTTGATTTCTTATACTTTTTGATTTTTTGGCGTTGTATTTGTCCTCGACTCCCCCATTGCCTTACGGGAACATTACAGGCGGATGCTTGGCATTGCACCGCTCACGGATTTTCTAAAAGTCTTGCTGATTACAACCCAAAGTCCATCCTCTGCTCACTGGCAGTTCCTATGTATCATTATCCCCTCGTAAGTGATCCTCGCAAAAAGACCGCCACGGTCCTGTTTCAGTTAAAGATGATTCGCTCGAAACGAAAACGCCACAAAAAGAACTCTGCCTCTCACTTTCTGGTCTAATTTCTTCCATGCCCTTTTCATCTGTCCTCGCGTCTTCCTGCCACGCTTCTACTTACGGGAACGTACCTGTAATGCTGGTATGAGATTGTCAAAGTACACTGGCAAAATTTACCTGCCTATTAAATAGCCGACGAAAAGCGCCATAATTATTCAATTTTTGATAAATTTTTTAATTTTTTCTCAAACGGTTTCTTTTGGTATAAATCGTCTGTTCTGCCATTCCCATAATCTTAGCAACTTCTCTTCCCGAATATCCCCATGTACTGAGTAAGAGGATTTCCAGTGTCTGATGCTCCGTTTCTTTCAATAGTTCATAGATTCGCTTATCACCTATGTGATCCAGAAGCTCCTTTACATCCCTTTGCAAACAGCTCGCTGCCCTTTTCTTTTATGGAATCCATATCCTGCATCGTTTCATCCAGATGTTCCCGGTATCTGCGCTCTTCCAGAAAGTCTTCCCTGTCCATCTGGCGCAGCTTTTGGATCTTCTCTTCTTCCATTCCCAGTTCACGCAATTTCTTTTCTTCCTGTTCTTTCCAATAATTCCACTTTCGTTCTTCACTTGTCTTGTTATAAGCCATTTATCTTTCCTCCGATCTGATTTTTCGATATAGAAATCAAATCGGAGCATGGCGGTGACCGGATAGGTACGTTATAATGTTCGAAAAATGTCGAAGAAAAAAATGCTGCAACCTCTTCGATTACAGCACTTTTTTTCCATCTTACGTGAATATTTCTTGTTGGTTCATAGGAGATTCCTTCTTTTTCTCATAATGAATAAAAGACTCTTGTCATCCATTATTTATTATAATTTTTCTACTATTACAATAGCTTTTTTAACAAGTTTTCTTGTCTTGGAGTTTAAAAAGAAAGCTACCAGTTTTTTTTTCCTCTGATAGCTTTCCATTCATTCTTATTCTGTTGGGAACATCGCTGCTTCCAACTTATTCATCTCTGTATCCAAAAGACCATATTTTCCTGAGTTATCTTTTTCCACGGATACGTTTACAGTAACAGCTTTTCCATATCTGTTCTTTTCAAGACTCTTCTGGACACTTTCTGTTAATACAGCTGCAAAGACTTCCGGATCATTTCCATCCAATCCCTGCTTTATTTTTTCATTGCTTACCTCTGTAGAGCTTTGTTGCAATGTCTGAAATACATTGGATGGTTCAACTTGTACACTTACTGTATAGACTCCATCCTCTTCTTTCACATCTTGTACTTTGTATTTTGCCAGTTCATTTGGAATCGAATAACTAATTATTTTCCCCTCTAATGTTTCAAATCTTTCTGTTTCATCAATTCTAATTTCACATGGTTCAAACATTTTTTTTTTTTTATAAACAAGCCCAATTCATAATCCGACATTTCTATAAAATTAATATAATCTTTTTCTTCCGTTTTTCGCGAATATCCCCTCTATTATTCCGTTCCCATCTTCTAATTTCTAATTCATCTCCATTTTGTTTCAAATCAATTCTTTGATAATTCTTGGAAAATGTTGGAAAACTTTTTATATTTTGTTTGTTTCCAAAAATTGTTTAATTGAGATTCGTCTACTTTTGGGGAACTTTCTGCAATTTTTATTCCTTTTCTAATTGCACAGCCTATCTTATCTATTGTTTCTTCAGCCATAATTTCAATTGTAGGTTCGATAGAAATATAACATCCCATAAACCTTTCAATGGCATTAGGCACAATTAAGAAACCATATTTTTTGATTATAATATACAGAAATCATATCCGTTTTCTCCTCTCTATTACTTAAGGGGAATAAAATATTCCCCTTAAGCTATTTACTTTTTGCTATTATTTTCCTACTGTAATAATGAGTTTAACACCTTTATCAATACCATGTTTTGTAGCATTATTAACTGCATTTATCTGAGCTTCGCTTAATGTTACATTTGGAACAACTACTTGTAATTGTCTACCCACTATTTCTTCCGCATTAACAAATTTACCATTAAATGTTTCTCCTATAAATCCTGAAACTTTATTAATGTCCTTGACAATTACCTTTTCCAATTTATTACCATTTTGATAAGTCTTTGCACCTAAGTCTCGGCTTTTAACACTAGTCACAACACCATTTTCTACTTTATCTATGGTCGGGAAATTGTGTCCCAAGTTATTTCCCATAGCTTTGTCAATAATATCTCCTCGCTCTAATGGTGGTTTTTCCCAAGTGCCTTCTGGCAATTTTGTTTCGGTTACTTCTGCAACTAATTTTTTAAACGATTTATCAATCCCATCATTATGGGTACTTCCTGCACTCCTTACTACATTCAAAAGTTTCCCAGCCCCATAACTAAGGCCACCCATAACGCCACCTGTCACTGCTCCTGCAATACCACCGACTAACGTATCTTTTGCTACTTGTTTCAGACTATTTCCAGACAAACCTGAATTCACTGCACTATATGAAGCTCCACCAATAGCTCCAATAACTGCTCCTGAAACCATCGCCGTTCCTAAGCCACCCATTGCTGGCAATGCTGCCAGAACTGCTCCTGCAGCCAAACCGCCTGTTGCAGCAACTACAAGACCAGAAACTGTAACCGCAGTTATACCAATGGCTACTTTTTTCACCGCATTCCAGTCTACTTTTCCAAGCTTATCTGTAATACGATTTGTTGTCGTACACATATGTCGTACCACTTCTGAGCGGATTTCTGCCGTTCTTTCTGAAACATAGGATTTGAAAGATGTATAAGTTTTTCTCCAATTTTCTGTACCCCATTGCTTACAGAACGAATAAACTGACTTCCTCTGGATGTGATCTTTTGATATGTACTGCTACTGGTTACACGATTTTTCACAGATTGATATGTCTGTTTTGCATGTTTAGCTGCATTTTTGGCAGTTTTGCTACCCCCTTCACTGTGTTAACAATAGTTTTTGCTGCTTTCTTAGCTGTATTTACTACTGTTTTGACTACCTTTTTCGCAGTATTAACGATTTTCTTGCCGACACTCTTGACTGCTTTCGCTGCTTTTTTAGCTGTACTCTTAATCCTGCTCCACAATGAATGTCCTGTCGGATCACTGTAATTCAGCGGATTATTGGTCGTATAATCGTAGCGGTTTCTGGTCAATGGATTTTCTGTCGTTCCAAGGTCACTATCTTCAGTTGTAAAGGTTCCGTTCTCTGCGTTATAGTATCTTGCCCGCAGATACTGAAGTCCTGTTTTTACATTTGTGGACTCCCCATTGTAACCGTAGTAATTGACACCGTCTGCTGTTCCTGATGTAAGGTTACCGTATGAATCATACTGATAACTGTTCGTCAGATTAGCTGTTTCGGTCAGGATTCCGGTCACGCTGTTTCTTCCGTCATATAAATAATAACTGCTTTCTTCCGATTTATCAACGCTTACCCGTTCTCCGATTCCACTTTCTCCATAAGTATAAGCCTGACGTACTTTCTCGTCTGCTCCATACTCTGCAAGGACTTCTGTATTCTCGCGATTGATATCGTTGATATACTCTGTCAGTGTGTATCCTTTGGCATTGGAACCGCCTTTTACCAGAGAGGCAAGCTGCTCTTTCGGGCTGTTTCCATCTTCGGTACGCTGGTTCGCCGGGATCAGGACTTCATCGCCATAGCAGTCTTCCCATTTATAGGTGTTATCAAGTTCGAATACCCGGTTGTTATCTCCATCGTACATGGCTGCCATCAGGACTGTTCCACCCTGTTTTACTACTGCCAAACGATTCTCTGCTGTGTATTCATAAGTAACCGGATCTGCACTGTTTGTCTTATCACATTCCTGGATCAGATTGCCATCTTTATCATAGCTGTAGGTTGTTCCCGGATCGCCCCAGATCTTTGCATTGGTGCGTTTGATGAGCTGGTTGGAATCGTTGTACTTATAGTTATATTTTGCTTTGCTGACACCATCCTCGATCTTCTCGTAAGAGGTCCGGTTTCCAATCTTGTCATAAGTATAATTATGGACTGTCTTTTTACCGCCCTCTGCTTTTTCTGTACAGCGTGTCAGTTCCCAGTTGTCATCGTATTCATAGGTACGTGTCGTCTGGATCTCTTTTTCCTGATGCTCACAGTCTGCTTTGTCTGTCTCTTTCTGTGTATCGCCCCAGTTGTACCAGTCTTCCCAGCTTGGCGTCTTTCTTGTTCCAGCTTCCAGTTCGATTGCTGTCTCGCTGACTACATATCCCTGATCATTGTACTTGTACTCATAAGTGCTGATTACTTTGCCGCAGGAACCACAGGTATTCACAATCTTTGTGATATGATCTTCTGCATCGTAAGATACTTCCGTCTTTGTTCCATTACTTCTAGTAACTTCTGTCACACGGTTCAGTGCATCATGCTTGTAAGTGGTTACTTTTTCTATTACGGTCTGTCAATTTTACGAGGTTATCATTTAAGTCGTATTCATAGCTGACCTTTGTACCGTCCGGGTATACGATTGCCTGCAGATTATCTGCGTCATCATAGACGTAGCTGACATCCTTTTTTCGAACCGCTTGTCACTTTGATGATTCTTCCAAGTGCATCGTATTCGTAGCTGCTCTTACCAGTCTGATCCTTCATGGATACCCGTTCCCCGGCACTGTTATATGCGTAGGTCACGTCCTTTTCGGATGTCTCGCCTTTTGCGTCCTGATAAGATTTCTCCAACAGGTCATTCAGTTTGTCGTAATCATACGTGGTTTTCTTGCCGCTTGCCTGTGTATGTCCGGTCAGTCTGCCTTTTTCATCATAGTCGAATTTCTCCGTTCTTCCTGCCGGATCTTTGATGGATGTCAGGTTGCCTTCTAAGTCATAAGTATAATTCGTTGTCTTATTTGCTGCATTGGTGAAGGTCACCAGGTTATCCATGTTGTCGTAACCATAAGTTGTTACACCGCCAAGGGCATCAGTTACTTTGGTCAGGTTGTCATTCTTGTCATATTCCAGATGGCTCTTTAATCCGGTCTTATCTGTAACAACCTGAATATTCCCATGTGCATCGTAATCAAATCCCGTTGTGAATCCACGCTTGTCTGTAATAGAAGTTACCCTGCTGTCCTTATCATAGGTATAGGATTCCTTCTGCCCCAGTGCATCGGTCTCTTCTGTTACACGGTTGTCTTTATCGTAGACTGTCTTTGCAACATAGCCCATCGGATCTGTTACAGATGTAACATTATAATTCTTATCATATCCATAGCTGGTCTTTCTTCCACCCGGTTTGGTGATCTCAGTAATATTTCCTGCCGGGTCGTAAGTGTAAGCAGTTATCTTACCAAGCGGATCAGCTGCAGAAGTCATCTGACCTGCCAGGTCATAACTGTAGGTATTGCTCCGTCCAAGTGGATCTGTCTCCTTCACCAGATTGCCATACTTATCGTATGTAAAGCTGGTCGTTCCATCCAGCGCATTGGTAGAAGATTTCATGTTATGGAGCTTATCATAAGTATACGTTGTGGTACTCTTTAAGCTGTCGCTTTCTTTTACCACATTGTCCACTTTATCATATGAGAAATTCTTAGTATAACCCAGCGGACTGGTCATACTCTTCAGACGTCCGGCTTTGTCATAATTGTAAGTATATTCCCCGCCATTCGCCTGTGTCATCTTTGTGACATTGTCATTCAGGTCAACACTGTACTGTGTCTCATTTCCCTTTGCATCCGTTACAGAAATGACATTGCCATGCTTGTCGTAATCATATTTGGTAACTGCTCCCTTTGGAGAAATCTGTTCCGTCATGTTACTCAGGCTGTCATATTTGTATTCGGTAATGAGTCCCATCGGATCTTTTGATTTGGTAAGATTTCCAATGGCATCATAACGGTATTCATTTGTTTCTTTTAACGGAGAAGTCTCACCGATCTTGCGGTCCAGTTCATCATACTGGTAGGTTGTCGTATTTCCATTTCCGTCTGTCTGGGATACGAGATTGTCATTTTTATCGTAAGCATACTTGGTAACCGTACCGTTTTCATCGACAGATTCCGTCACATTATCATTTCCGTCATACTTAAAGGTGCTGGATGCTCCCAGTGGATTTGTCTGAGAAATAACCCGGTCTTTCTTATCGTAAGCGTATTTATATGTGGCTTCCTCTTCTTCTGTCATGGATAACTGGTTGCCGACTTTATCGTAGGTAAAGGTTGTTTTATGACCTTCCGCATCCGTTACCGCTGTAATGCGGTCCATAACATCATATTCATAAGATGTGATACTTCCGTCTGCTTCAGTAAGTTTCAGGAGTCTGCCGTACTGATCGTACTTGTATGTTGCTGTCCTGCCAAGTTCATCGGTCTGTGTCAGTACATTTCCGGCACCATCATAAGTATAATCCATACTGTTTCCACCATTGTCGGAGGAATGGATCAGGTTGCCTGCTCCGTCATATTGATAGGTAATTACGAGTCCCTGTGCATCCGTACATTTTACAAGCTGTCCGATGGCATCGTACTCCATCAGCACCTTGTCCCCTGTCGGCAGTATTATGGATGTGTTATTTCCCTCTTTATCATACACATAACTATACGCATTGCCGAGGGCATCTGTCATCTTTGTGCTGTTGCCCTGTGAATCGTATTCGTAAGTGGTCTTTCCTTTCAGGGCATCCACCGTCTGTTCCAGATTGTCGGTGGAATCATATTTCATTGCTGTAATGTTGCCCTTTGCATCGCTTACCGATGTCATGTTTCCATTACCATCGTAAGTCATGGTACTGGTATTTCCATTTTCATCGGTAGAGGATACCAGATTTCCATTTAAGTCATACTTCATGGATACGGTATATCCAAGGGCATCTTTGGATGTAGTCAGATTTCCTGCCTTGTCGTAAGCATAAGTATCTGTTCTTCCCTCTTCATCGGTAGAAGATACCAGATTTCCTGCTTTATCATAAGTATATGTGGTAGTTCCACTTTCTGGGTTGGTTTCACTTAAGCGGTTTCCTGTATTATCGTAGGTATAAGTCCAGGTTCTTCCACTGTCATCTGATTTTGATACCAGATTGTCTGCCGCATCATAAGTATAAGTGGTAACTGCACCTAATTCATCTGTCTCTTTAGCGAGTCTTCCGCAGTTATCATATTCCTTGGAATGGCTGCTTCCATCTCCATAAGTAATCTTGGTTTCATTTCCTAATGCGTCATATTCATATTTGGTTATATTACCAACTGCATCTTTGGACTGAAGCACCTGTCCAAGAGAAGCAAACTTGGATACGGTTGCATTTCCATTTCCATCGGTATATTTTTTCAGATTTCCTGCTTTGTCATATTCATAGAGCTTTGTTCCAAAATCTTTATTACTCTCTTCTATGACACGTCCCATGCTGTCATACTTATAAGTAATTGTATTTCCTTTTTGCATCGGTTGCTTTGACCTGCTGATAATTCTTATCATAAACGTAGCTGATCTGATTTCCTTTCGGATCTGTACCACTGGTCATGTTGTACATCTTATCGTAAGTATATGTGGTGGTATTCCCCAGTGCATCAGTACTTGCTGTAATATTTCCCACACCATCCAGTGTATAAGCGGTCACACCGCCATCGGCTGCTGTCTTGGAAGTCAGATTGCCATTCGCATCGTAACTGTTCGAGGTTACATGTCCAAGTGGATCTGTCATGGTAACTGCACGATTCATCGCGTCATACGTGAATCCCCATGCTGCTCCATTTCCATCCACATATCCGGTCATGTTCGGTCCGTCATACGAATACGTTGTTGTGACACCTCTGCCGTCTGTCTGGGATACCATACGATGTTTGTCATCGTAAGTATAGGTAATGGCTGTTCCATCCGGTTTTGTAGATGTGACCATATTTCCATTACCGTCATAACTGTAAGTAACCGTTGCTCCGTTATATCCAGTTGCACTGGTCAGCTTATTCTGCTCATTATAAGTATAAGAGGCTGTCTTTCCATCCTCTCTTGTCTCCGTTGCTACATTGCCAAATGCATCATAAGTGTAAGTTTTTGTTCCGGCTGCTGTCGTTTCGGAAGCAAGCTGATTTTCTGCATTATAAGTCTTTTCACAGGTTGTTCCATCCGGATATTCAATGGATGTTGTGCGGTACTGATCATCATAATGATAAACGGTCTTATTTCCTTCGTTATCCGTTGTTGTAGTAGAATTCTTTCCGTACTTGAAAGTCGCTGTTCCTTTTTCTGCATCGGTCTGCTCTACGACTCTTCCTTCTTTATCGTAAGTATTCTTTACAACCGTATTGCCATTCTCATCTTTCCAGCTTGTCATACGGCTGTCATCATCATATTTGTACTCTTTTGTTGTTCCATTCGGATCTGTTACAGATATCAGATTTCCCTGCTCATCATATTTGTAAGAAACTTTTCCACCATCTGGAAGAGACAGTTCCTTGATATGCCCGAATTTATCCTGTTTTACCCCGAATGTTTTTCCGGATGGTGTTGTAATCTTGCTCAGATTATAATCATCGTCATAATCTAATACTGTCTTAAATCCATTCACATCCGTTACATAACGTAAAATTCCATATTTATCAAATGACCAGACGCTCTGATCCGCATCTGTCAGTTCCCATCCGATGTAGTCATGGTCTGTATCTTTATAGCTGACTGCTTTTAAATCGTATACATAGCCATCCGGAGCAGTGTAGCTTCCATCTTCATTCTTATCAAAGATCAGATAACTTCCGTCCCCTCTCATATACAGAAGACTTCCGTCCTCCATTTGAGAAAGTGACTGGTCATAGTTAAAGCTCCATCCACGTCCGAACATGGAATGCTGGTCTGTTCCTTTGGAATTGTAGCTTCTTGTAATGGAGAATTCTCCATTCAGTTCATTCATCGTCGCATCGGACTGATCCATGTAGAAGTTACCAGTATTTAAGTTGACTGGTTCAAATCCAAATTCACAGTGCAGGCCTCTTCCCATCAATGCTCCGTCAATCCGCATCTTATCCTGATCGGTAAGCGGTGCAGGACTATATGGAACATTTGTCTGTGGGTTACGGATAAAGATCGTGTTATTTGCGACTACCAGTGCGTCCATAACCTGATTGTCTTTCATAATGTTCTTAAGCGGAACACCATAATATTTTGCAATCTTCGGGAATGTATCAAACTGCTTCACTTCATAGATCACAAAGCTGTCACTGGTCACTTCTTTTTCCTGTTTCCAGCTTTCCATCAATCTCTTTCGATGCTTTTGCTTTGATCTTATAAAGCTTGTCCTTCGTCAGCCCTGAATACAGCACACTCTGCCAGTTGGAATCTTTGCTGTAATACTTATTCGCCTCCGGGAACTGCTTATTATATTCAGTGCTATCTGGATAGGAATACAATGGTTTTGCATCTGTTTCGTGATGCTCTTCTTTTTCCTCATCCGGGAGCAGATAATACTCTACGGTAGATTTGCTCTTTGCAATTCCGTCTGCAAATACGGCATCAAATTTCAGTTTTCCATTGGTATTCTTTTCTGTCATCGGGCGAAGCAGGATGGTTGTCTCATCCAGTGACATATCTCGCAGATATGGATCTTCTGCCGGAGACCACTGGATACTGAGCTTCGGTCCATAAACGGATGCCCTGTTATTCAGTACCTCACACTGCATAGAAGCTCCAAGGTTATTTGCCTCGGCAATGGCTACCAGTGCAAATCCGTTATTCGCATGAGTTCCCTGCACCCAGTCATTTACCAGATCTTTAACGTCATAATTGATATAACTGTTCCTTGTGGTACTTGCATTCTGTACATCCTGGAATGTAAGCTGCACTGGTTTTGTTTTCATGTAATCGAGGTGTTCCACGACTGATCTACACGATAAAGTCCAAACTGGGATGCACCACCACTGTATGCAGTTTTCTGACTGACTGCAAATGTTGCACTGTCAATTTTGGAATCTTTCGGAATCTGACTAAAATTTGAATTTACTTTGATATAAGTCCGGCAGTTCTGGTGTGCAGTACCAAATCCTGCAAGGTTCCCAGACTTAATACCATCATCAAATCCGACATACGGATAATTGTTGTCACCAATCTGACTGGTAGGACTTCCCTCTTCCACACCGATCATGTTAAAGGAACTCTTCTGAATCTCTACTGGTGTCGGATCGATCCTGACCGGATACTGACGTTCTTCTGCCGAAAGCCAATCCCTATCTGGTTTTACGGTCAGGATTGTTTTCCATCTTCTTCCCGAAGTTCCAATGTGATCAGGAAACTGATTTCCCCGGCAGCATCTTCCATTGATGGCGTCTCCAGAAGATACTTCGCATCTTTGATTGTCTTCCCTTCCGGATAGATATAGACCTGATTGTCTTTTACTTCTGCCTGATACCCCGGAATCTGCAGCTCGTATTCATAGACTTCCCTGTCTGTTGGCTGCTGAAGTACGATATCTTCCTTAATGCTGGAATCCAGTACTGTATACTGAACATCTGCGCCCTCGTAAACTTCATTATAAAGGATCGCATTGTCTTTAATAACGGAATGTGTATAATCTCCATCTACCGGAATGATCCCGATTCTGGTCTTTCCATTTTCAATCGTTACACCATTCTCTTCTGACATCTGTTCCGGAAGAAGGATAGCATAATCGTTTGCCTTGTTCTGATAAACTTCTGTTTTCTCTTCCTTTTCTTCAGTTGCCACTACACTGCTGGCTTCCTGTGCTTCTTCGGATGCCGGAGTATCTGCTTCTTCTGGTTTTACAAGTGTATTATCAACCAGCTCGGTATCTCCATCCTCATTCTTATAAGTTCCGACATAACCTCCATAAACGGTTGTATACTGCTTGTCCCCTGTCTTATACGTCTTGGAGATGGCATCATAATCGATCAGTTCTCCTTCCGGTTCTTCCGAAATCGGATAATAATCCTGTGGTTCTTTTAGTTCCACTTCTTTTTCCTGCGGATTTTCTTCTGTTTCTTCCGCTGGAGTTGTCTGTTCTTCCTGCGTCTCTGTATCTTCTGATGGCGTCGTTTCATTTTGTACGTCCGCATCAGACTGTTGACTCTTATCTTGTTCTCCAGATGTGGAATCTGTAATCCCTGCTTCTTCTTCCGTCAAAGCCTCTGGTCTGGAGAAATCTGCATTCTTCTGTACATCCTCAATAGCTTCTTTAGCCTGTACAAAAATAGGCTCTGTTCCCTGTAGTGCCATCAGGAGTGCAAGTACTAAGGCTATAGCCGACTTTCGAAATCTCTTCATAGTCTCTTTCTCCCTCTTGTAATCTTTTTTCTATAATTCCTTTACAAAATAACCGCTACCCTCCTTTTTTTCTGACTTTGGCACTACTATAATCTAAAAAATCACAAAATTTTCATAAATGGTAAAAATGCCCCTTGAGGTGGCAAAAATAGACGAAATCGGTCGAAAAAAATAGTAAGACACCATCGCCTTACTATTTTTCATCTAATTTCATATATAATAATATTTTCACTTGAAAGGATTTTCTCCGTATGGCAGATCTCCATCTGACCATGATATTTTTCTACTACGAGTTTCACATTTTGTAATCCTATTCCATGTCCTTCTTTTCCTGCTTTTCGTTGTCAGATAAATTCCATTCCGCACTTTTTGGTGTATCTTTTATGCTATTCTCAATCTGGATATTCATGATTCCTTTTCCATAATACATCTGAAACGATAATCTCCTTTCATCTGAAGCTGCTGTCCCACGAATAGCATTATCCATAAGATTTCCCACTATTATACTTATATCAAATAATTCTTCCCCTATATGATTCGGTATTTCTACAGAAATCTCCGGATTTTCAATTATGATTTCGAATCTTCCAAAATATAATTCAGCAGATTATTCATATTACGGTTTTCTGTATATAAATGATGACATAAGGCTGTTCCGGCTATATTCTCCATTTGTTTCAGATACGATAGAATCTCTTCATTTCCTCCCGTTTTTTTTGCCATTGCCCCTATTGTTGTAAGATGGTGCTTGTAATCATGATGTATCTTATTCAGCCTGTCCTGTGATTTCATCATCATCTCCAGTTCTTTTGCATACTGGCTCATCTGAATTTTCATCTCTTCCTGTTTTGCTGTTTCAATATAACTTTTTTCTGAACCTCATCGTGCAGATAGAAAATAAACACATTGATAAACAGTAAGAATAATACAATCGTAGACCGCACACCTCTTCTGTCTGGCAGCAACACGATTGGAATCCCATCACATAAAATTCCCATAATATATACCATAAGTGTATTCCAGACATGATGTTGCCAGTCTGCCTGATATGCCACTGTTATAATTAACAGAGCTATCAGCTCAAAGATCAGATCTCCGTACATCGTTCCCCACTGCATGCTTCCCCAGCATGAAAGCAGATATGCACAAAAATATGCAAATAGCTTTTTGTGTATCCTCATTTTTGGATACAGGATGGTATTGTAACGGAACACAGTATAAATCCAGAATAATTTACTTGTCAGATAAGTGATCAAATGGATATTCATAATCTTTTCTTCTCCGTTTGTAATAGTCTTTCCCTGACCTTCTTGCGATTTGCTTTACTGATACTGAGACGTGTCTTGTCTTTCATAACCACGTTGTCATATTCGTAATGCTCCACGTGTTCCATATTGATGAGATAGGACTTGTGAATCAGTAAGAAATATTCTTCTGTTACATCCGCTACATCCTTTAATTTTCCTCGATATTCATATTCTTTTTCCGATGTCACGATATGTACTCTTTTTTCCCAGACTATAAAAATACAGGATCTTGTCATAAGAAATCTTGTGGATTCCTTTTGTATCCGTATATTCAAATATTTTCTTCCGTTCTTTTAACAGTTCCGTAATTCACCTATCACCCGGAAAAGTTCTTCCTCTCGGATTGGCTTTACAAGAAAATCAAATGGATGAATACGGAATAATTTCATAGCATATTCTGATATGTTGAAATATAGGTAATCCGCAGTTCTTTTCCATAATTTTTCTTTCGTATCTCCGTTCCGATATCAATTCCATTCTCATGTTCCAGACAAATATCAAGGAATAACATATCGTAGGATTCTTCTTCCAGCCTGTTAAGAAGCTGCTCCGCAGAATAGTATATTTCTATAGATATCTGACAGTCATTCGCTTTCCCATAATGGAGCAGCTTCTGTTCTAACCAATTACATAGGATGATGTCATCATCACAGATTGCAAGTTCTAGCATATTTTCTTACCCTCAGTCTTTCGTAACACGACAAATGGGGAAAAAGAATCCCCTTCAATTCTTTTCCCGAATGGACATCACTAATTTTGTGTCATTTTTCCGATGCAACAGCACCACTTCCTTTGCTGTCTTATTTTGTCCTCTATATAATAAACACTTGAACAAGAAAAAACTGTCGCCATTTTATAATTTATTTATATTTTTATGTTTTATTTATATTTTATCCAAATATTACAGCGATAACTAATAATGTCACCCCTGCATTATTCTTTTTTTATTTTTAGCGTCATTTGATAAAACATCAACGTTTTTGATGGCAAAAGGGAACCTGCAAAACCAGATTCCCTTTAAAATACATGCTCTTCTCTAAAAGGATGATAAATCCACCATCCTCTGCTTATTTTTAAAAACTTTTTCCTTTTTTACAATACTTATAAATATTAAATGGTTTTTTTTTTTTTTTTCAAATAAAATCCCTGTTGTTTTAATAATTTTTATAAGTTCATCCGACTCCATATCTGTCGTTTTAAATATAAATATTTTCTTTTCATTTGTTATGAAAAAAAGAAGTTTTTATATAAGAACATTCTATCAATATTTTTAAATTCATAAATTTGATCTTCATCTATTTTAATTGCGTTTTCATCGATATCCACCGTTTCATATCCTGATCTACCCCAGACAAATTCATGAACATTTTTTTCAAAATTTTTACCAATCATTTGATACCAAATAATCCAAGCCACACAAGCCACACAAGTTCCAATCCCTATTCCAAACATCAAATAACTTTCCGACAGATAACAATTAATCGACAGTAAAAATTCTACAGGTGTAAAAAAAATATAGATAATCATTCTACTTTTCTGTCTTGTTTTAAATAATTGATTAGGAATTATAAACCCAAGCGAAAGCATTCTTTCTAATTCTTCCCTATCCTCATCTGACACAATTGATTTAATATGCATTCTTCTTAATCCCCCTTTTGCCAGAGGTCCTCTTTATAAAATCGAACCTCTGGCCATTGTCTCTTTTATTCTTTTACAATTTACAGCGCTTGAATCAACAAACCAAAAACAGTACCTGCTCCAGCTGAAAATAAAGCAATAATTGACGGAATTGCATTTACAACTAATGCACCCGCAAGAACTAATATTACGGCTCCTGCCAGTATATTTACTATGCTCTTTTGTGAATTCTACAACATTAAATTCAAGACCACTATTAGAATTTAATGTCATTGTAAAAATCAAAGCAACCGATATTGTCCACTCTTTTTTTTCCTCTTCTGGCAGCAAATCTGATGTACTAAATACAATGGAAAACTCTACACTATTGGCAAAAACATTATTTATTTCAAAAGCAATATTACCAGATTTAACCGATAAAGCAATTTTTTCTATCGTATTTCCAAAGTTATCTGCTCCCTCTATACCTGTATCTGATAAATTTGATGAAATCTCCATAATTTGATTTTTTGCAAGTTTGTGTCAATTCTCCATCATTTCCTATATCCACTTTTATATTATAAATTTTACCAGTTGAACTTTCAAGCGATGTGGATATTTTAGTAGAAATATCAATTGCTCCTTGAGGACTCATCATTGTTCCCAGTGAAATTTCCTTATCATACTCCACACCCACATCCATAATTTTATTCAGATAACCAAGCGGCTCCATTACATTATAGACATATTGATTTCGTGCTATTTTTACCTTTGCCCGAAGATTTTCTTGCGCTATTTCCTCATCTGTTTTTGTCGATACGGCATCGAACTTTTTAAATCCAGTATCTCTCCCTGAATATGCATCTTTATCCAGTGGGAACGAAGGTGATGAAGAAAATGAGTTCAACTCACAAAATTGATCAAATGCCCAGTTCTTCGGCATCGAATATCCCAAATTACAGCTAAATCCAGTTGACATATCTGCCACAAATGATTTACTTGCCAATCCTGCTTCATAAACTTTAGTACATACATATCTTGGTGCATAAATGCCGACTTTATAATTTTTATCATTTGTCGAACTGAAAAAGATCATGTGAATCTGTTCAAAATAAGGTATAATAAATGTATCAATCTGATATGAATAACAATCAAAATCCACTGCAAAGTATATAGTCGTTCCACTTGGTATACCGATTCTCTCGGCTGCTAAAATTGCTGTCTGTGCATCAACACTTCCCTGGGACGGATCCTTAAAATAGTTTAATTCATATCCTCCATCCTGATATATCGGGAATACCGATAATCCTGCATTTTCAATGTTTTTCACTTCTGTTGATGTCAAATATTTCGGTGTATGTTCTTTTCCAACAGAACCTGTCAGATAACGTCCTACATGAGTATACCCTGCATTTTTTATATCTAATGCCTGTTGTTTATTTATACTGTTGCACAGTCACACGCTTTTGCTGCCCTGTTTGTATCGCCTTTACTCGTAAGCAATGATTTCATAGTAGAAACATTTACTTTTTTCCTTTTGTTACAAGTCCAATTCCTGTCAGACCATAAAACTCCTGAAATTCTGACACCTTTGACTCTGTAGTCGAATCAAACACGCCATCGAATCTTCCCGGATTATATCCGTTAAAATATAGTCCGTATTGAGCAATCTTATTAAATGGAACATATTTCGTCGAGTTCTGTCCGTTCTGTAATGTACCCGGAAACGCATTTGTTGTTGCATCGCCAAAATTAACTGAATTCAAATCTGTAATTAATTCAGTTGTAACTCCTTCAGCCGCCTGCAATGCACCAACTAAAGACAAAATTGTCTGTCTTGAGGCAATTCCATCACAAGGTCCAACACCAATAACATCTGACCAGTCACTATTTAATTGCTGTTGAATAAGAACAATATTGGAATCCCCACCAGAAACCTTTGTAAACCAGTTTAGGGATAACAATCCAGACCAAACTTTCCAATCAATTTTGCCCGTAACTTCCAGTCCTGCATTTTCCTGCATCTTTTTAACTGCATTTACTCCTGATGTATAATAAATTCCAGTAATTCCTCCAGCAGCATATCCTTTGCAAAACAGAGCACACTGAATCAAGCATACATTAACCTGCGGAGTATCATTCGGATCCATTTTTGTAATAATGGCTAACTTCTTCATGGTATTAATAGTAAGTGGTCCAACCGTTCCTGTAATCGTTGAGATTCCATTCTGAATCTGAAATGCACGAATGATTCCCTGCATCACGGCTGTTCCGGTCTTTCCATCTTCATCCAGTTTTACCCAATCCTTATGTCCACCAAACATCGCATTTAAATATTTTTGTGCTGCTTTTACATTCTGATCACTCATATTCACTACCTCCTAATTCAAGTCAATTATAAAGATTTCTAACTCTTTATATGTCTATCACTAAAAGTTACAATAACAATTTATCAATCAACTGTGCCTATTTTGTGACTATTTTCCAAAGGATTCATTAACTCCCTTATAAAATCCTTAACAAATTATGAAAGAAACCATCAATTTATCACCCCATATCCCATTATAGAACTGTAATCTACTGCATAATTTCTCTGCCGTACCTGATCACTGGAATTTCCCTCAATCGTGTAAACTCTTCCACCTTCACACTTTTCTACTATTCCTACATGATCCGATGTTCCATCATGATCCCAGTCAAAAAAAGATGATCATTCCAGCTGTCGGAGTTGTTCCGCCACTCTGCCACTTATTCTTTCCCTGAAACCAGGACACTCCATCACTGCACAATGAGAATTTAGGAACATTCCCACTTGCAATCAGACCGCTCTGATCCGCACACCAGCTTACAAAACAGGCACACCATTCTACCCGACTGTCAAATCCGTACCAGCTCCAGAACTTCTGACCGCCACTGTTTCCAAGCTGCCCCATTGCAACCGACACAATCTGCTGATTACCAAACAAACCAGCAAACAGGCTGCCACCGGAATAATACCGCATCACATGGGGAACGTATTGGGGATCTCCGTAACTGCTCCATCCATGCGAAGCTGCCTGTTCCTGTGAAAACTGCAATGCATTGGCTTCTGTATAACCGCCTCTTTGCAATGCCCATCCTATGTAGCCATTTCCATAGTTATATCCCTGCCATGCAAGTTTCAGCTTGTCCAGATCCTGTGGACTGCTGCATCCTGCCTGTCTGATACAGTCTGCAAAGGTCTGTACTCCAACCTCTATCGAATAATCCGGATCAGTAATAGAACCAGGAGTGTGTGGGAATCTTGTATTATATGGACTTTCCGAACACTGCATCGGGTCTGTTCCCCTGCCTCCAGATTCCTGCATCATGATGGCCTGTATCGCAGACACATATTCCGGAATGCCATATTGGGATGCATACTGCTGTATCACAGAAGTATACGCAAGCACTTCTTCACTTAGGGATTCGGAGCTTTCCGAATTACTGCTGAAAGCTGCTCCTGCAATGATTCCCACAATCAGAATAAATACCAGAAGAAATGCACTACCTCCGGCAGCAATCCATTTTCCCATTTTTTCAAGAGCTACTACCCCTTTTTGAATCGCTGCTGTAATTCCCTGTACGGATAACTTTGAACCCTTTCCAGTTACCTGAAGGACTGCTTTTCCACTTTCTGCCGATGCCTGTGCTGATTTTCTTGCCATCTGGGCTGCTCTTGCTTTCTGCATCGCCTGAAGACTTTTTTCCATCTGCTGTTTCTGCATGGATGCCTGTGTCTTTATTTTTTCTTGAGACAGACCGGATACTTTTACCACTCTCGGTGCTGCTTTCACCTGCCGTTTACCATTCTCCTTGGCAAGTGCTGCCTGCTCCGGTTTCAACTTGATTAATTTCTTTCCGCTTTCTGCCCCCTGCTCCATTGCTTCTTCGGCAGCTTTTCGCTTCTTCCTGTCTGCTTTTTCTTTCCTTTATCTTCCTGTAGGTCACTCCAGCAAGTTTTTTTCCACCTTGATATGTGGTTTTCCCTATACTTTTTCCTGCCACACTCGCCGCTCTGTACTGTACGGATTCTATTTTTTCAGTTCCATACTGTGTTGGGGATTCTGACTGCCCACTGCTTTTTTCATGTAGTTCCCTTGGCTTTTCTTTTTGCTTCCAGAACCGCTGAGCGAACCAGTTCTTTTCGGAAGTCGGGCAGCCGGATTTCGAATCTTCAGATTCTTATCCCTTACCCGTTCCTTGATATCTTTCATCCGGTCACCCTCTTTCCGTATCTCTTATCTCATCGGGCAACATCCCGATGTTTTTTTTTTCCTGCTGTTTCTGCAACTGCTCCACCTGTCTGATTGCCTCATTTACCAGTGGATGTTCGTTGTAATATGGCACAAGTTCCAAGTCTCCCCTGTCTTTTTGATGACAACGGTAATGGATATTCCATGTCTGAATAAATTGATTCTGGATCATGAATAGAAAACTCAATAGCCGGACACATATTGGCAGATGTTCTACAATATTTCTGGTACTTTTTTATATGCCTCTTCCAGCGTTCTGCATTTTGTATATTCTCTAAATCATGGAACTCACCGCACTCTGCAGCATAAAAAGTTATCGTTACTTCTTTTTTTTTCTTCATTATGATTCTCCCGGTTTTGTTGTCATTAGTTTATAAAGGTCTGTATTCTTTGGGAACGTATTCTCAAATGGTACGATATTCCCAGAGCAACGGATTAGGCCACTGCCAACCGATACATTTGTAATATAGGACAGTTGGTTTTCGGAAATATTCAAAAGAGCTGCCAATTCTTCCCTGTCTGTACTTGCCTGATTCAAAAGAATCAAAAACTCACTGTTTGCCAACATCAGTCTTGCAGTGTCCGATTTCAGAAGTTCCTCAACATTTTGGGTTAAACCTGTCACGAATCCATTGTATTTTCTGATTCTCTTGTACAGTCGGTAGAAGAAATTTGCACTGTATTCATAGCGGAACAGCAGATAAAACTCATCCGCAAAGATCCATGTCGTTTTTCCCTTCTTCCAGTTCTGAATTACCCTGTTGAAAATGCTGTCTAAGGTAACCAGCATTCCCAGTGGCATAAGCTGTTCCCCAGTTCCCGGATATCATAATCCATGATCCGGTTCTTCTTATTCACATTAGTTGGCTGTGCAAAGGTGTTCAGGCTTCCATTGATAAAAAGTTCGGATGACAGTGCAAGTCCCCTTGCCTCTTCTTCCGGCTGTAACATCAACTGTCGGTACATATCTTTCAATGTCGGAACTTCTCCGGTATAACCACTTCGGATATAATCCCGGTACACATCTGCAGCACAGCGGTCCAGGATTGACTTTTCTTTTGCCGACAGGTTTCCTGCTCCAACCAACTGTTCAAATACAGACAGGATAAACTCCGATTTTTCAATCAGTGGATTCTTTTTTTCATTGCCGTAGGCTGCGTCCATATCCATTGCATTCAGGTGATTGTCTGATGTCGCAGATACTTTTACAACCTGTCCACCCAGAGCCTCTACTAATTTTGTAAATTCGGACTCCGGATCAAGAATCAGGATATCGTCATCTGTAGCCAATGCCAGATGCACAATCTCTTCTTTTGCCGAAAAGCTCTTTTCCTGATCCACTGACGCCCAACCGGAAACTGTTTCCATTCATCAGTTTCTTCCGGTCGGCTACCAGAAGGTTCTTGCTGACTGCATTCTGCCCATAATAGATACCGCCCGGCTGCAGGATTTCCTGCGTATGGAATGGAATTAAGACAGCCGTAGACTCCGTTGTCAGTGTACGCAGCGCATTGATCTTTCGCAGTCCGTAAAGGAAGCACTGTATTGAGTCCGTCCACTTGCTGCCACTTTAATGTTGCCATCTGACACAGATGCTTTCTTGCGATTGACAGAATCAGTTCCGTATCGGAATCCAGTTGCTTTTTGCTGTCTGCCAGATGTACCATTGTCAAAATCCCGAACATCATACGCTGGTCTCTGGTTGTCAGCTCATCGAGCATTTCCTTGGTTTCTTTTTCTCTGAAGTTCCATATCGTATGGTACGATTGCCGAGAAGTTATTATTAGCGTTCTGCCTTCTCTGCCAGTTGGTCACGTTAGTTTCCACACCAAGCAGTCGGTTCTGGATTTCCCTTACCGCTTCATCCGTAGGGACTGGCAGGATGTCAATCGACAACATCAGATTCCGGCTAAAGTCACACAATTCTGAAATCATGTCATCTTTGACATAACTTGCATAATCCTGCATATACAGGACTCTTCCGTATCTGTCACCGATTTTAAAATGGTCACGTTCAAATTCCATAGAATCCGGACACATCCAGTCCTTGAAACTTGTTCCCTTCTTGGCAAATTGTTTCAGATCAAACGGAAATGCCTGTGGGACATCTCCCTTGAAGAAATCCCTGAAAATCTGGAGCCGGCTCTCTGCGTCCAGTCCTTCTGCTGTGGACGATAACTTTGCCAGATGTGTTACGATGTCTGTTCCGATACGTGCAAAATAGGTTCTTGCATCGTCAATCGATCTTTTATGTACACTGACAGTCAGATACCGTTCCTGATAGATGCTGTTGTTTGTTCCTGTAATCTTAGACAGGAGCATTTCGTTGTATTCTTCCCGATAGTGGTCCAGTCCATCTTCCTTCATTGGAAGCAGAATAGACTTTTCGAATTCTTCTTTATTGATTCTCCGATTATTGATGGTAATTTGGGCAGAAATGCCGGAATCCAGTGAATTTAAGAGTTCAGAATAATCCAGAAACATTTCTGTCTTATTGTCCTTACTCGCAATATAATAGTTGATATCTGTAAAACGATATGTTTTTGAGAATTTCGTTCCCTGTTGAAAAATTCCATCCGGCCAGATTCGCTGGATGGGAATTGCCTGTTGGACGGATTTCGGAACTTTGAAGCGTTCCTTATCCATCCGAAGTGCCTGACTTAAGGTTTTAATCAAAGGCATCACTCCTTCCCTTGCGTTTCTTTCTCTGTTTTGCTTCTGCTTTTTGCTCCCGCTCTTTTATGATTTCCGCTCCATCCTTTTGATTCTTTTCTCCCAGCGAGATGGTCTCCTGCATGCAGGAGTAGTAGATATCTTCCGACTGAAACACCAGTTTCTTCGGATACAGCAATTCGGATTTGATCACTGCCCATAAAAACTGTTCGGCTGTCATACCATGATATTTGAAAAAGCCACAGGCAGCAAATGGAGCAGCACCAAGCACACACAGCCATCCGGTTATTTCCTGTCCGGTAATATCACGCATTCCAAAGTAAATTCCGATTGCTGTAAGAATCGCAAGAACAGAACACACACATTGTCTCAGGTCCAGTCCCATAAACATGGATTCTTGATAGTCCCTGATTTCTTTGTTCATCTTTACTTCCATAAATTATCGTTCCTCTCCCTGTTTTGTTTCTTCGTTTTCTGTGGTTTTTCTTTCGGTACTTCTATCCCGGCAAATCTACAGTGTTCCGCAACGCCTTCCGGATCAAATTCCGCAAGTCTTGCAAGGTCAAACGCTACCTTCTGATAGGTTGCATATCCTGATCTTCCTGTTTCATTCAACACTTTTCCAAGTTTATGTTCCTTGATAAAATGAAGCATATCCTTGGTAAAATCTCCTGTTATAAAAGCCTCATTTGGCTCTAAGAACTGATAGGGCAGATTAATGGTTACATCTCCAAAATCTTCCCAGTCTCTCCCTTCCTTATGGCAGAGTCCTACATATAAATTCCCATTGTTCCGATAAGAGCTCACTCGTATCGCTACTGTCTCACGTCCGAATTCCCAGTTATATCTTAATGTTGTCTTTGTATACATATTTTTAACCTCCAAGTCCCATCATTTCTCGGACAATACGGTCAGATGCCTTAATTGCGCCAACAAGTACCAATAAATTGAATACCAGTTCTCCTACATAGTTCCACACGATTGTAACTGCACTCAGCTCCGTATCTCCCACTGCCGGAGGACTTGCCGCATAAGCAGAAAAGATAATACACGCCAGTGCAATAATTGCCCCTTCCAGACACACGCCTATATAAGAACGGATAAAGTTCTTTCCAATAGACTGCGTGGGTTCTCCTGCAAACGAGGAAATCGGAATCGGGGCGATTGCCGTATACATATAGATTTTGAACATTCTGCCATACACTGTCAGGATCATAATAAAAGACAATACCGTGATCAGCAGACTGCCAAGCAGTGTTACAATCCACAATGGAATGGATTCCAGCATTCCCACACTCTCGATCTTATCTACAATCTCCGTTGGCAGTTCCGTCACGCTTCCTGCCATACTGGAGCCACTCATTACGGTTGTCACGATTCCTTGCACAATGGAAAACAGTGCCTGCATAAGTTCCATTCCATACGTGATTGCTCCCTGAGCAAGTGCAAACCGGATAAATGCTTTTAGCACATGTTCCGGCTTTTTCAGATCTGTAAACTGCCACACGTTTTAATGATTCCGGCTGCAAAAAAAACAACACCAGTAATCCATAGGCAATAGCTGTCAGTGCATCATTGATATTGGTCATAATCCGCCAGATGCCGCCGCCTTTAAAAGTTGCCGGATTTTCAGTAAGCAGTGTCCACAGTTCTGCCATCTTTTCACTCCATGTGGATAGTGCTGAGTTTAGATTCTGTACAATCCAGTTATCACTCAAAAACTCTCACCTCCTTAAACATACTTTTTTGAATACAGGAGTACCTTCCGGCACTCCTGCTGTTTCCTGATATATTTTTTCAAAGAGGCTTACGCCATAATCAAATCGAGGATTTCTTTGGCGAACGTAATAATTACCCCTCCGGCCAGTGTCAAAAATCCATTTGCCCTCTGGCTTGGATCATGGCTTTTAAAGACAGACCAACCTGCACAACACCAAATCCAAGCAAAATCAAACCGATTGCACGAATCAGGGAAAAAATAAAAGTAGACAGGTTATTGATAACGGACAACGGATCACCGGCTGCGAATGCGGTCGTTGCTCCAACCGTTACGGTCAGTACCAGTGCCATGTAAAGGCTCATCCATTTTTTCTGTTTTCTCCCCATCGGCATCGGGGTTGTCATTTTTTCAGTTGTATTCTTTTTTTGTTCTATTTTTTTCTCCTGTGAGAAATTTCTTCAATACACATCACTCCAATCCATCAAAAACTGCTATTCACCAAGGATGTCTTCGGTAGACAGCAGTTCGTAGTCGTCTAATCTGTTAATGTCAATCTTTAGGTCGTCGTGAGCCAGTGGTGTTTTCGCATAATCATAAGGCGATGCACCACCGTCC
>VOFC01003041.1_pt1 | contig 33703 bp, 54 predicted proteins | sample 5384161 | NCBI WGS metagenome assembly VOFC01 (sample SAMN12384722, study PRJNA508395) | human gut metagenome | isolation source: healthy gut B | host: Homo sapiens
CACCTCGGCCATGGCAAAAGCCGTAACGAATCATGACATACAGGGTGATGGACAGGCCATCCTCCTCCGGCTCGATGACAACGCCTTTGGCAGACATCTTGCGCGCCGGCTTCAGGTCACCGCTGGCGGGACCCATCATAGCACTGACGCCCTCGGTCTCCAGGGCGGCCGCCGTTGCGATAGAGGCAACCACATCCTCGGAAATCTCGAATGGCTCCGGCGGATTCCTGCTGCGTGATATATTCTTTATTTTCAGCCATAGGTTCAGCGCTCCTTGCAAATATAATGATACATTCTATTCTTTAGAAGTATACCATCCCGCAAGGGAAAAAATACAACCCCTTTTATAGGCCCTTTAATCGGATTCCAAGACCTTAATCTGTGTAGGCTCATAGCCGGTCTCCTGAACCACTATGTCCATAATGCGGGCCACGTCCGTGGCGCGTCAATCCGGTCCGGATCGTCCACCACTACGCTGACGCTCTCGGCGCCCATGAAGGCCACACAATCGACATAGCCCTTGGCCGTGACCAGGTTCTCGATCTGCGACTCGCCACGGTATAACTCGCCAACACCTGCAGCGTTTCGAGGCCTCGTTGAGCACCGATTGATCCGCATTTTCATCTGTGGACGCATCCTTGAGCATGTTGATGGCGTTGTCCGGCCTGCTTCGGCTGAGCCGGGCTGTGGCAAAATAGTCGTTTTCCTTTTCTCCGGCAGCGCGGCAGTGGCCGTCTCGCCGGTTTTTTCCCGGATACCAGGGTGGATTCGCCCAGTACCTTGGAGGTATCCTCCAGGAACCGGCATAGCGCCAGTTCATATACACTGCTGCACACACGAAAAGCAGCACCGCCCCCACGACTGCCCGTTTTCTCAATTCTTCTTCATTCTATGTCCTCCCGTTACGATGTCCACTTTGCCACCTGGATCCGATCGGACGGCAGACCGGTCAGCGCTTGCACCGTTTCCGTGACGGCCAGACGAACGGCGCTGCTGTCTGCGCCCTGACACACCACCACGGCGCCCTGATAGACCGGATAGTATCGATTTGTGACCACCACCTCCTGGCTGCTGCCTCGGTTCAGCGTTACCGTCTCGCTGCGTGCGATCCTGGTCTTTTGGCTGTCCTCCGCCAGGGTCAGCCGGGTCCCGCTTTGCAGCGTCAGCATCAATCGGAGCTTCCCAACGCCATCGATCCGACCCAGGAGCTCCTCCATGCGCCGCTCCTCCGCCTCCAGGTCGAAGCTCTCCTCCGAGGCCCGTGCTTCCGCCGTCGGTTCTTCCGTCCCGGAGAGACCGGAAGAAGCATCAGCATGACGCCCACCAGAACCACCAGCAGAACAAATTTGTACTTTTTCCATAGCTCACTCCATCTTACCTTTCCCATCATTTTTACCCTTCCGATGTCAACCATTTCTGGTGCTGTGCATCGATCCCCATGTCTTCCGCCACGATTTGAGACAATCCGGCGTGATAGGGGATATCCATGGTGACAGAGACCGGGACGAAAACATTTTCCTCCGTCTGCTCCTGTTTCCACCTGGGGACTGCACACAAGGCCGAACGTCTGCGCCTGTTCCGATATATATGCACTGCACCGCTCCTGTATGAGCAGATCCATGTCCTGGGAATTTTTTCTCCTGAAATGCCTTGATCTGCTCGTTAATCTGCCGGGAATAGTCATCGTAGGATAGCTGTAGCTTTCCCCAGATCCAACCGCTCGGCTCCCTGCAGGATGACCATAAAGCAGCACCAAGCCACCGGTCACCCCGGCAATCTTCTTAACACTGCCCTCCGGTAGGACAGAAGACAGCACCGTGAGGATCAGAGCCACCGCCATCAGACCCATCAGCCAAACTCGAAATGCATCCATCATACGCTCACCACCATCACAGACGATGCCACGGAGATCAGCAAAAGCGCTGCCGCTGCACCGGTCATCCCAAGTACTAAGCCAAAGGCGGTGCTCAGAGCTTCCACCAGCTTCACTAATGGCTCCGGTGCCACCGTGGCCGCAAAAAATACCGAAAGCTTCAGCAGCAAATACTGCACACCCAATTTCAGAAACGGCAGGATACAGGCCGCCAAAATGGTCAGTGTGCCGAGAACGCCCACAGATTGCTTCAGCACGCCTGCCCCGGCCAGAATGGTATCCGCCGCATCGGATATAATGCTGCCAACCACGGGGATCGCCCCGCCGATGGCTGAACGGGTCATCCGCAGGGTCAGGTTATCCGCTGATGAAGCGAAAGCTCCGGACAGGGTCAGATAGCTCGTGAACAAAACCAGACTCCCGGACAGCAGCCAGGTAATGCCCTTCTGCAGCCCGCGGGCTATACCGCCCAACCGCCCGGAGGGCAGTATGGCATCCGCAGCAGAGAGCGCCACGAAAACCCACACCAGCGGCAACAGCAGGCTATGGATTAGGCTCATGAGGAGGTCTGAAAAAAACACAGTAGTCACTTGGCGCACACGCTGGCGGCCACCGCACACCCCCGCCGGCGGCTGTGGCGGCAGAAAGCGTTGGTAAAAGCGCTTTGGAGAAAACGTTCAGCTCCTGGATGGTCTCCTCTCCAAGACCCATGAGATTTTTCATATTGCTCCCCACCGCCAGAAGAATCACCAGTGTGCTACCAAGGGCACCGGATTAAACAGCTTACCGCCTCCGGCAGCGCTGAAGCAATCCTCCGCAACAGAGCAAAGTAAAATGGCGGACAGCACCAGGATTATCCGCCCAGACTATCCTGCACGGTCACAATCAGCAGCTTGCAGGTCCGGTTCCATAGGCCGGATAGTCCATCGTTCAGTGATGTAAAGCTATCGCCCTTGTCGGTATCATCCAGGAGCTCCCGGGCGCTGTCCGGGATGGCATCCGTCAGATCCTGGGGGATCTGCGCGGCACTAACCGGCACGATACACCACATCAGAAGCAGCAAAACCAGTATTTTTCGCATTACAGCATCCCTCGCAGCAGCTCCCACACAGCGCCTAAAGCGGAATAGACACGACCACGGCGCTGAAAGCGCCGACCGCTTCCACCACAGAGGCTATGGCCTTCTGATTCGCATCCCGGCACAGCTCTGCACCTGTGCGGCTGATGAGAGCTATTCCAACGGTTTTCATCAACGGCTGCAGCAGATCGGATGACAGGCCCCCGGCCTGGGCCATCTGCTCCAGCATAGCCAGGGACTCGTTTCATATGCTCCAGCCCGAAGACCAGTACACCCGCGCAGACCGCCAAAGCCAGTAGAATAGCCAGCTCGGGGTTATTTTTCTGCAGCAATAGCGCAAAGCAAGATGCCCACAAGGCAGATGGCGACTATCTTCCCCCAGCTCCGTCATGGCTACAGGAAAACAGGGACTTGATCAGGTCAAACAGGTCGCTGATCTGCCGCACCAGCATCATCAGCACCACCACCAATCCCGCTAGAGTAGTCATCATGGCCTGCTCCTCACGGCCACTGCGGGCCAGCACCAAATTCAGCACCGCCACCAGGATTCCCACGGCAGCAATCTTGAAAATCAAATCAACATCCATGTGTTCTCCTCACAGTAAAAGAATCACCAGTAGTCCGCAGCAGGAGGCCGTTATAGCCAAAGCCATTTTTGCCGCTGCTGCTTGTCGGCCTGCCTGCACCTTTTTGATACCGCATCCAGGGAATCGGCACAGGCACGCAGGTTTTCCCCGAGCCGTTGCCCATCACCGGATAGTTCCAGAGCGCAAAGCGTGTCCGCCGCCTGCGTCCACGGTATGGATCGGGCAGCCAATGTCCAGGAGTTTTTGTAAAGTTTTTCCCCTTTTCATATTCTGTATTATTAGCAAAAAATAAACCTCCACAGCATGGCCTTGCCACCTGTTCCCGCAGAAGCTCCGGCATGGGCAGGCGGCGAAAGCGGATGGCGGCTTCCATCTGTTCCAGGGCCGACGCCATATCCTGTAGGAAGAGGATTTCCGCCCGGGATTGACGCCAAAGCTGCACAAGCAGCCCTCCTCCCGCTCCCAGGATAAGCAGCGCGCCTATCACCTTGCTGCTCATAGATCCTTGAGCCGGTAGCGGCGAAGCCTGTCCGCCATTTGTATACAAATGGCTTTTTCAAAAATCTGTGTACGCTGCAGCTTGCGCAGCAAGGGCCTCCCGCTGCAGGTCGGCGTCTGAGTCCGCATGGATAGTGGCCACAAAAACGAACGCCGCAGTGGGCGGCTTCCTCCATGGCCAAAAAGATCCTCTGCCTGGGTGATCTCGTCCACTGCAATGATCTGCGGATTGGCTGAGCGCAGCAGCATCGGAATGGCCACGGCCTTGGGGCAACCATCCATGACATCCGTATGGCAGCCAATCTCCATTTGCGCCATGCCCTGCACCATAACTGCCACCTCCCCCCGCTCATCCACCAAGGCAACCCGATGGGCCGGGATATTTTCCGCCCCATCGGATAAACAGCGAACTAAATCCCGCAAGAGCGTGGTTTTGCCAAGGCCCGGCGGAGCAATGATGAGTGTGCTGCGAAACGCGCCATCCTGAAATAGTTGGGGTGCCAGGTCATCTGCCAGGCCCGGCATTTCCCGGGCAATGCGAACGCAAGCGGAGGACAGGCTGCGAAGATTGGTGCTCCTGCCCTCCTGCATCACCGCTGTGCCGCACAGGCCGATGCGGAAGCCGCCCTTAGCGGTTATATAGCCCCGGGCCATGGTCTCCGCTGCGGCATAGCGGGAATAGCCGGTCACCGTGTCGCACAGGAGCTCTATGTCTCCCTGAGTCACGACGGCCTCCTCCCCCACGACCTGCTCCCCCCGGGCAGCAGCACCGTCATGGGATGGCCCGCTCGCAGACGAAGCTCCTCCGCCTGCTCCTTCTGCCAATCCGGCAAGCGCAAGGCTATGCGCTGCCACCGCACCGGCAGCAGACGAGCCGCCTGCTCATACTGACTAATTGCATAGCGCTCCACCAAAGCGATCACGCCTCCTTTTTTGGTTGTCCTACTGTATGAGAGGCTGTCCGCTTTTTTATGAAAAAATCCCCCGTGCCAGCAGCACAGGGGATGTAAGGCATATATTATTGCGGGCTAAACAAGGCGTTCATAAGCTGGGTATAGACTTGCTCCGGATTTTTTTGGAAGCGTGCAGCCAGGTCTCGCCAGTTCCTCGGTGGCGGCCATTAGCTCCAGGTGCATCAGCTGATCCACATCATCGCTGAAACGCAGCTCCACGGTGAATGTACCGTTCTCCCGGGGACGACCGGGAGCGGACCTGTGCCCGACGCAGCAGCATTTGATTATAGGCGGCAACGTTGCGATCCGTCAGCAGGCGCACGGACATAGGAAGGCTGCTCTCGCAGATCTCACTGTTGCGCAAGCCCTTGGGCGTGATGGCATACAGCCCCCTCCGGAGAGAGTGTCAGATGCTCCGTCTGCACCAAGTCGTTCAGGCACTCGGAGAAAGAAAAATAATCAATACCGCTGTCGCACAGGGTCAGCTCCTGCATCCCCTCCATGGGGATTGGCCCGAAACCCGGGCAGCAATGTAAAGGATCAGGAATTTGATCTCCAATTTATCATGAATGAATGATGCGTCCATATTTCCGCCCCCCTTTTCTATGCACATTATACGGCAATCCGACCATTTGTACAGGGAAAAAATCAGCTTGCTGTTTCCTTGGCACACACTCGCGTTCCCGCTGCATACACTGAAGTGAAAAGAGGCTTCTTTCAGTACTTAATAGGAGGTTATCTGGATGCCTGAAAACGGTATGCCCGGCCCGGTCTGCGATCTGAGCAGCGTGAGAGAGTCCGTGTGTATTCACACTAAGAAAATCTTTGACAGCTGTAGGGATAAAGACTGTGTTGAGAGTCTAAGATTTTATCCCACACAGGCGGCACAAGAGGTGCTAAGCACCGCGCAGATCATCAAGGAGGGTGCGCAGAGCTGCTGTACGTTTACACCGATGTAGAACCGATCACCTTTTAACCGAGGATTTTACTCCATCGATATGCGGTTTTTCTACCGGGTGACGCTGCAGGTAGGTACCGGGACACCTCGATCCACAGAGGTGGAGGGCCTGTGCGTATTTGACAAGCGCTGCATCCTCTTCGGCAGCGAGGGGAGCGCCAAAACCTTCTCCTCCGATACCGCTCTGGAGAATATTGCGCCGCAGAGGAGTCTGCCTGCGGCTGTGGTGGAGGCTGTGGATCCCATTGTACTGGACACCCGCATCACGGAGGACGGAAGCTCTTCCGGCACCGGCGAAGGGAAGCGTTTCGGAAATCCCGGCCGCTATTGCCGCAGCATTCGCCAGTCCGCTGGTTTTAGACCCAACCGGGAATCGGCGTTACTATGTGACCCTGGGCCAATTCTCTCTGGTGCGGCTGGGCGAGATACGCAGCTGCTGATCCCCGCCTACGACTACTGCATCCCGCAATCCGAGTGCAGCGGAGGCGATCCGGAAGATCCCTGTGGATTGTTCAAGAACGTATGCTTCCCCATGAGCGAATTTTTCCCACCCAACACTGTTGAAATGCCTAAGGACTATAATGGCACCCTGAAGCTACTGCGCCTGCCACTAATAAAGAAAACCGATGGAACTCCATCGGTTTTCTTTGATGTATTTACAATATGTAATTTGCTGAAATGGCTGTTATTATTCTATGCATAGAATTCTGCCTACAGGCAGATACTGAAAATGGTGCGAGCCAACAAAAGGATAAAGCAATAATGAAGAACACTTTATATTATGCTGGTAGTAATTTTTAGGGAGGATATACCGATGAAAGCCATTGTAAATCAAGATTCCTGCATCGGCTGTGGGCTGTGTATCAGCACCGTGCCGGAGGGTCTTTGAGGTCAATGCCGACGGCAAAGCGGAGGCATCCGGCCACACCACCACGGAAAACAAGTCTGCTGTTCAGGAAGCCATTGACGCCTGCCCCTGTGCAGGCCATTTCCTGGGATGACTAATCTGTTTGTAAAGAAAGCAAACCCTCCGGTAGACGGAGGTGCTTTTCACTCTATATAATTTGTTATCCTACGCTTTTGTCCGAAGGACTACATTATCTTTACCAAGCCATTCCCGCACTCCTGCACAAGGGCCGGATGGTTCATACAGGTGGTACCCAGCAGCTTGCCGGTGTCCGCCAGACGGATCTTCACGGGCATCTGCCCTTCAAACATAGTCATCACCAGCTTCAGGTGCCGAAACTCGGACTATCCTGGCTGGGGACCTTCAGATACAGGACCGATTTCTCCTTTTTAATATCCGCCTTGCCCGTCAACTGCTGCAGAGGATCCTGCTGGTATTCCAGCGGATAGATGGTGTCACACAGGATCTGCGGCGGCTTTTCATCCCGCACGGAGAGCCGTCCGGTCACCAGCACCGGGAGATTGACCTGCATATAGGAGCCGCACTGGTCAATGGAACGTTGGAAGCACAGCACTTCAATGGAGGCGATTTCGTCCTCCACCACCACATAGGCCATGAGGGAGTTGTTCTTTGTGGGCCTGGTTTTATTGGAGGTCACCACGCCGGCCACCCGGATACGCTGATCGTCCGCAAAGCGGGTGGGACCGCCCTCCTGCTCAAAATCCTCCAGAATATCATGGATAGGCACAGCGTGTGCCGCCTTGGCCAGATCCCGGTAATCGTTCATAGGATGGCCGGAGAGATACAGACCGGTGGTGGTCTCCCTTCTCCATATTCATCTTTTCCACAGCAGAATACTCCGGAATATCCGGCAGCTGGATCTGATGGAGCTTGGTTGAAGCCGAGGGCCCCATGCTGAAAAAGTCCATCTGCCCCTCCAGATTTTGCTTGCGGGAGGCGGAAACGCTATCCATCACCGTTTCAAACACCGCCACCAGCTGCGGAGCGCTTTGCACCCAGAGAATCAAAGGCACCGCTGCGGATCAGGTTCTCCACCGCACGCTTATTCATATCCGTGCAGTCATCCATGCGCTGGCAAAAGTCCAGGAAGGATGTAAAGGGGCCTTCCTGTTACGCCGCCGGATCAGCGTTTGTATAAAGCCCGGCCAATATTGTTTTTAATGGCCACCAGGCCAAAGCGGATATTCTCCCCGTCCACGGTGAAGCCGTCGTAGGAATGGTTGATATCCGGCGGCAGGACCTGGATGCCGCAATCCCGGCACTCGGCGATATACTCGGCCACCTTGTCCGAATTATGCAGCACTGAGGTCAGCAGGGCCGCCATGTACTCCTTGGTATAGTGGCACTTGAAATAGGCCGTCTGATAAGCCACCACCGCATAGCTGACGGCGTGGGCCTTGTTAAAGGCGTAGTTGGCAAAGTCGTAGATTTCGTCGTAAATAGCCTCGGCCGTGGCCTCGGGAATTCCGTTTGCGATGCAGCCCTTGATGCCCCGCTCCGCATCGCCGTGGACGAAGGAGTAGCGCTCCTTTTCAATCTCCTTGGCCTTTTTCTTGGAGATGGCACGGCGCACCATATCTGCCTGGCCCAAAGAGTACCCGCCCAGCTGCTGGAAAATCTGTATGACCTGCTCCTGATAGACAATGCATCCATAGGTCACGGACAGAATTGGCTCCAAGGACGGGATGCCGTTAAGGTGATGAGCCCGGGGTCTGCTTGCAGGCGATAAAGCGGGGGATGGAATCCATGGGGCCAGGACGGTATAAGGCTATGATAGCGGTGATATCCTCAATGTTCTGGGGCTTGAGGCTCACGCACACGCCGGTCATGCCGTGGATTCCAGCTGGAACACACCGGAGGTCTGGCCTGGGTGAGCATCTGGAAAACCTGCGGATCATCCATTGGGATCTTCAGCAGGTCAAAGTGCTCGCTCTGGGGCAGCATTTTGATGGCGTCATCCAGCACCGTCAGGTTTCGCAGACCCAAAAAGTCCATTTTCAGCAGGCCCAGCTCCTCCAGCGTCACCATAGTGTACTGGCAGACGATGGACTCATCGTTCCGGGCCAAAGGTACATATTCATACACCGGCTTCTTGGTAATGACAACGCCGGCAGCATGGGTGGATGCGTGGCGGGCATGCCCTCCAGGGCCTTGGCCATATCGATGAGCCGGCGGACTTTGGGTCAGCCCTCATACTGGTCTCTTCAGCTGCTTGGACAAGCTTCAGGGCATCGTCCAGCGTAATGTGAAGAGTGGCCGGCACCAGCTTGGCCACGGAATCTACTTCGTTATAGGGTATGCTCAGCACCCGGCCCACGTCCCGGATGGCGGCACGGGCAGCCATGGTGCCGAAGGTGACGATCTGGGCCACATGGTCATCGCCGTATTTGCGGCGGACATAGTCCACCACTTCCTCGCGGCGGGTATCGCCGAAGTCCATATCAATATCGGGCATAGACACGCGCTCCGGGTTCAGAAAGCGCTCAAAGTACAGGTTGTACTCGATGGGGTCAATGTCCGTGATGCGCAGGCAGTAGGACACCATGCTGCCGGCGGCGGAGCCGCGGCCCGGGCCCACAGGGATCCCCGCGCCCTTGGCATAGTTGACGAAGTCCTGGACGATGAGGAAATAGTCGGTAAAGCCCATTTTCTCGATCATATCCAGCTCATAGGTCAGCTGCTTGCCGATAGTTCTCCCCTTTTTCCGCCCTAGCTCGGCAAAGCCCTCGTCGCAGAGCTTGCAGGTAGGTAAGGCGTCATAGCCGGGGGTAGCTTGAATTCCGGCAGGTGGTACTTGCCGAAGGTGAACTCCATCTGGCAGCGGTCAGCAATGCTGGGTGTTTTCCACCGCCTGGGGATAGCCTGGGGAAAAACAGCGCATCTCCATCTCGCTGTTTGAGGTAGAAGTTCCGCGGCTCGTAGCGCATGCGATTTTCATCATCCACAGTCTTACCGGTTTGGATGCAAAGAAGAATATCGTGGCTCTCGGCGTCCTCCTTACGGATATAATGGGCGTCGTTGGTACAGACCAGGGGATGCCCGTCTCCTGATGGATCTTCACAGGCCCGGTTGACCTCCGCCTGCTCAGGGATGCCGTGGTCCTGGAGCTCCAGATAGAAATTATCCGGCCGAAGATCTCCTGCATCTCAGGGCACGCCTTGGCGCCTTCGTAATTGCCGTGGAGGATGCGCTTGGGGATCTCCCCGGCCAGGCATGCGGACAAGGCGATTAGTCCTTGGGAGTGCTCCACGCAGCAGATCCAGGTCGATGCGGGGCTTTATATAAAAGCCCTCCACAAACGCCTGGCTCACCATGTATGACAGGTTTCGGTAGCCCGTTTCGTCCTTGCACAGCAGCACCAGGTGCCGGGACTCGGCGATCAAACTCATGGAGTTTATCAAATCGAGTCCGGGCCGCCACATAAACCTCGCACCCGATAACCGGATGGATGCCCTCCGCCTTTTGCAGGCCCGATAAAAATCAATGGCACCGTACATGACGCCGTGGTCGGTGATGGCGCAGGCGGTCTGGCCCAGCTCCTTGATGCGCCGGGGCAGATCACGGATGCGGCAGGCGCCGTCCAACAGGCTATACTCCGTATGTACATGAAGATGTACGAATGACATATTATTCCCCTTTAAGCTCTGCAATATAGTCGCACAGGATCTCCACGGCTGAGACGATGAGGATACCGCAATGATCTGCTACGCCCAGGTCCCGGGATTGTCCGGTGGGCATCAGATCCTTGCGCTTGAGCAGGTCGGCACAATCGCGGTCAACGAACCGCTCCCGGAAGCGGCGGATATACTCCTGGGTCTGCTGGGTAATACGCCGCTTCCCCGCCGGACCCTCAGCCGCTGTGGCAGGAAACAGCATGCCCAGCACCAGGATGCCGCCGCTGATAGCGCCGCAGATGCTGCCGCAGCGCATCCCGCCACCCAGACCTCCAGCCAGGGCCATACACTGATCCTCGGTAAAGCCCATATCCTCATGGAAGGCGGCCAGGATACTCTGGGCACAGTTGCAGCCGTGGGTATGATAGTCCCGAGCTGCCTTGCATTTTACGATTTTATTCATAGCAGTTTCTTTTGCCTCCTCGTTGAGCTTTCTCATACGGTGATTCATGCAGGATTTGGAGACCGGTGGGTCACACAGCTCCGCCAGCTGGGCAAGAGACAGCTCCGGATGCTCCAGGCGAAGCCGGGCCGTCTGCTGCAGCTTTTCCGGCAGGCGGTCTAATTGGCCGCTTTAGCCAAGGCTTCAATAGCGGATTGCTGCTCCGTGGCAGCCTCCAGAATTTTATTCACATTGGCAATGTCGCAGTTCATGGCGCGGTTGGCGCCGTTTCGGATGGCCTTGTCCACCTTTGTGGTCATAATGTCCATGGCGGCCACCGGTGCCCCCAGCTTGGTCAGCAGATCCTCGATATGCTCGCTCTGCTTGAAATAGATCACCGTGGCCGCACCCCGGATCACCATCCGGGGCAGAAATCCCATCTCCGTCAGTAGGGCGCATAGCTCCCGGCTGGCCTGGCGGTGATTGCCGGCAAGCTCCAGGTGGTAGCGCTTTTCCGGGTCGGTGACGCTGCCGCCGGATAGAAACGCCCCCCGCAGGAAGGAGGTGCGGCAGCAATCCTCCTCCAGCACACCGAAGTTGATGTGCAGCGCCAGGGCCTGCTTTGCCTCATAGCCGAACTGGCTGATGATACGCTCCAGCTTGGCCGGGTCTGTGATCTGAAAGATCAGCTTTTTCCCTCCCCGCCTGCTCCTGGGGCAGGCGGTCAAAGCGCAGGCTGAAGGCCCGATGAAAGAGCTTGGGCAGGCGCCTTGCAAACTCGGGGTTTTCCGTAATGATGCGGATCTCCCGGGCATTGAAGGTATTGCAGTAGAGCAGCACGCCGTAGGCCTCCGCGCCCGGGCGCAGCAGACCCGCTGCACCGGCACCCGACACAATTCACTTTTCACCTGATAGGAAAAAGGATTGCATACTTCCTCCTATTTCTCCATTCGATTGCACGAAGCCGGTATCCTCCTCCACCACACGGATAGTCCGCTGGCGGTACAGAGCCATCAGCTCCGCGGCCACATGCCCCGGATTATGGCGGATAAGCTGGTTTTCCACCGCGCAGATGGGCCGGGCGATCATCTCTACACCCAGATGTTCACACGCCCGCTCATCGCAAACACGGAGATGCTCCCCTCTCGGGCGTAGTGCTGGGCGATCAGCCGGGGCAGCGGTGCTGAATTGACTAAGCACAGATCAAATAGCCCCGGGCAGGAATGGTTGAAAATGGCTTGGATATGGTCGCTGGCCGTATACCCCTCAGTCTCGCCGCTCTCCGTCATCACGTTGCAGATGTATATTTTCATGGAATCACTGGCAGATATGGCGTCTACAATGCCGTCCACCAGCAGGTTGGGGATGATGCTGGTATACAGGCTGCCAGGGGCAAGCACGATGAGGTCTGCCTGACGGATGGCCTCCACCGCCTCCGGCAGGGCCTTGGCCCGATCCGGATGCAGCCTGACCCGGCGGATACGGCAGCCCTCCTGCCGCTTCATTTGGCAGATGCTGGATTCGCCCTGAATCATGTGTCCATTTTCAAATTCCGCCTCCAAGCGGAGATTGGCATTGGTCACCGGTAGAACCCGGCCCGTGATGGCCAACACCTGACTCAAGCCCGCAACCGCTTGATCGAAGCTGGGCATGATGCCATTCAGCGCCGCCAGGAGCAGATTGCCAAAGCTCTGCCCCGCCAGGCTCCCCTCGGTGAAGCGATAGCTCATGAGCCGGGTCATAATGGGCCTCAGCACTGGCCAGTGCCTCCATGCAGTTGCGAATGTCCCCTGGCGGCAGCATTCCCAAGTCCCTCCGGAGTATGCCGGAGCCGCCGCCGTCATCAGTAACAGCCACAATAGCTGTGAGATTCTTGCTGTATAGCTTCAGCCCCCGCAGGAGGGTGGATTGTCCGTGTCCGCCGCCGATGACCACGATCCGCGGCCCGTTTTCCGGCGCGACACGATAGTAATCGCTTACCATAGGCCGCTCCCCTATCGGGTAATATCCCGGTGGATTTCCGTAACGGATAGCCGATGCTTTGATATACTCAGATAGGGGCGTGGGCCACAGCCACAGAGCGGTGGTGCCGCCGGTGCAGCCAATGCCAATAACCAAGATGGTCTTGCCCTCTTCGCTGTAAAGCGGCAGCAGGAAGGACAGCAGATCCTCCATTCTCTTCATAAAGTCGTTGGTTTGGCTGAAGCTGAACACGTAGTCCCGCACTGCATCATCCAGACCCGTCTTGCGTTTGAGATCCTCAATGTAATAGGGATTTGGCATGAAGCGCACATCCATCACCAGATCCGCCTCTACGGGGATGCCGTTCTTAAAGCCGAAGGACAGCACATTCACGTGCATCCCATCCTCCAACGTAGCATCACTGAACAGGTTTAATATCTCTGCGTGGAGCTTTGTGGTGGAGAATCCTGAGGTATCCAGCACATAATCTGCGTGATCCCGCACCGGCTGCAACAGTATGCGCTCTTTCTGCAATGCCTCAGCCACGCTCACTCCATCCCCCCGCCAGGGGATGACTGCGGCGTGTCTCCCTTATAGCGGTTGATGATCGACTGGGTGTCCGCCTCCAAAAACAGCATACGGCAGTTTATGCCAGCTGACTTCATATGCTCCAGCGCATCGATAAGCTTTTGCGCCGGCTCACCGGTGCGCACATCGTACACCAGCGCCACCCGGTCATATCGGCCCTTAGATGCGGCGCAAAACTCAGCGAACACGACCATCATCTCTGCCGGAAGATTATCCACGATATAGTAGCCGATGTCCTCTAAATAGGACGCAGCCTTGCTTTTTCCGCTGCCGGACAGCCCGGAAATAACCAATATCTCCATATCTGACTCCTTTCAATTCTCTATGATACGGACCTCCGGTTCCAGGTGTACACCGCTGCGCTGCATCACCGGTCCTGCACCTGAGCAATCAGCGCCATCACATCCGGCACAGGTAGCTCCGCCGGTATTGATGACGAAACCCGCATGCTTTTCGGATACCTGCGCGCCGCCTACGGTAAGGCCCTTTAGCCCCGTCTTCCTGAATCAGCGTCCCGGCGTAATAGCCCTCCGGCCGCTTAAATGTGCTGCCGGCGCTGGGATACTCCAGGGGCTGGCTGGCCTTGCGCTTTGCCATCAGCTCTGCCATCTTGTCCCTAATCTGCGCCGGATCTCCTTTTTAAGGTGCAGCTTTGCGCCGAGGATCACCGTCTTTCCATCGGAAAAAGCACTCTTTCGATAGCCGAAGGCACATTCCGACCGGGAATATGCCGGATGCCGTCCTCCGTGAGGACGACGACCTCCTGCACCACCTGCTTCATCTCCCCGCCATAAGCACCAGCGTTCATAAATACTGCGCCGCCCAGGCTCCCGGGGATTCCATGGGCAAATTCCAATCCGGTAAGTGCCTGGCTCTGGGCAAAGAGCGCCAGCCGCGACAGAGAAATACCGGCGTCCGCTTCAATAACCGTCTCATCTGTCAGCCTAACATCACTCATCTCCCCGCCGTGCGGATAACCAATCGGTCCAGTCCCCTATCGGGAATCAGAAGATTCGTCCCGTTTCCCATAATAAAGGGCCGTGCGCCGCACTCCCGGGCCAGGCCCATAAGGATCACCAGCTGCTCCCGATTCTTCGGGCAGGCCAGCCGCCGGGCAGGGCCACCAATGCGGAAGGATGTGAATCTGTCCATAGGCACATCCCGCCCATGGGCAGATCCGGCAGATAGTCCCCGATGACTTTGTCCAGCTTTTCATACCAAGTCATATTTTGCTCCTTCAGATTCGCTTCTTCTTTCCCAGCAGGGCGGCACCGATGATCCCGGCCGCCGAGCCAAGCTCCGCCTTGACGATGCGCGTGCGGCGCTCCGGCTCACAGGGGATGCTCTGCCGGGCCACGATACGCCGCACCGGGAACAGCAGCTGCTCGTCCTGCTCGTTGCTAACACCGCCGCCGATGGCCAGCGTGTCCGGCTGGAAAATATTCACCAAATTCACTATACCCGCACACAGATAGTCTATGTATGCGTCGCACACGAATTGCCCGACGGGGTCTCCTCGGCGAGCGGCGATGAAGGCCGATTGGCCGCTGACATGACCGTCGTTTTCGTCCACCACCTGGCGCAGAATGCTCTCGGGATTTTCCTCCATCACCCGCTGGGTCAGCCACTTGAGGGCCGAGGCAGAGGCATCCCGCTCCCAACAGCCCTTTCGACCGCAGGGACAGCTTTTGCCGTTATACTCAATGCTCATATGCCCCACCTCACCGGCCATGCCGTTGGAGCCGTGATAGATCTTGCCGTTGTGGATGATGCCGCCGCCGATACCCGTGCCGAGAGTGATGGTCACAAAGCGCTTGCTGCGGCGGCCTGCTCCGGCATAATACTCGCCAACAGCAGCGCAGTTTCCGTCGTTTTCCAGGTAGAGGGGCTTGTTCATATATTTGTGGAACAAGCGCCGCAGCGGCACCCTGCGAAATGGAAGGTTACAGCTATACTGCAGGGAACCGGAGCGGATCTCCACCACGCCGGGCACACCCACGCCGATGGAAAAAATCTCGTCTAAATCCACGCCAACCTCCGCCGCCAGCTCCTCCGTCATTCGGGCCAGGTGACGCGCCAGTAAGTCCGGCGTCTCAATCTGCGCGATCTTCATTTTTGTTTGGCCAGGATCTGCCCTGCGTCATCCACCAACCCGGCCTTCAGATTGGTGGCGCCGATGTCAATGCCGATGTATTTCATTGATTTTTTTCTCCGATTTGCCTCATTCAGTGCGTCATAGTGCTGATCAAGCCGGGTCACAAAGTCCCGGGCCGGGTTATAGCCATATTTCATTTGGCGGTTTTTCATGGTGGCAATCTCCACGATGCCGGCCAGGTTTCTGCCCGGACGAACGGGGACAATCATGTACGGCAGCTTCACACCCAGTATTTCGAAGGTCTCCTCACCCAGACCCAGGCGATCGTAAAATTTGCCGTCCTTCCACTGCTCCAGCTGGACCACCAGGTCGATCTCCGTGTCAAACTGCACGGCACCCATGCCGAAAAGCTGCTGCACATCAATGACGCCCACGCCGCGGATCTCAATATAATGGCGAATCAGCTCCGGGGCAGTGCCGTAAAGAGAGGTGGAAATGCGGCGTATCTCCACAGCGTCGTCCGCCACCAAGCGGTGGCCGCGCTTGAGAAGCTCAATGGCGGTCTCACTCTTGCCGATGCCTGACTCGCCCAAAATCAGCACGCCCTGGCCATTGATATTCATGAGCACACCGTGGCGGGTGATCTGCGGGGCAAGCTTTTTATTCAGATAGTCGATGATCTCACTGGTAGCATCCACCGTTTTCCGGTCCGTACGCAGCAGAGTGCGGCCATGCTTCTCTGCAAGCTCCAGCAGCTCCGGCGGGACCTCCATATTCCTGGCGATGATGAGGGCGGGTATCTCGCAGCGCAGCAGATCCTCCAGTACCTTTCGGCGGTGCTCGGTGGTCATGCCTTGAGGAACACCATCTCGGCCTTGCCTAAAATTTGCAGGCGGATGGGCTCTCAAAATACTCATAAAACCCACCAGCTGCAGGGCCGGGCGGTTGACATCGGAGATGGCAACGGTTTGAATATTGAAATTAGGGGCCTTATTCAGCACCTCCATGTTAAACTCCGCCACCAGCTCCGGAAGCTTGGCCGGGGTACGCTTGACCTTTTCCATGGTTGATCCTTTTCCCGACCGCAATAGTGTCTTGCAGCGGTCACAAAAATTTCTGCCCTTGTTCACCTATATTAATAAGTTATTATAGCCCAAAGGCCCTGTCTGCGCAACAGTTTCCTTCGATTTGAAATTTTTTTCATTTTTTTGTCAAAAGTACTTGCTTTTTTCTGTAGCATCTGTTAAACTATCAAATGCTTGCGAAAGCAAAGCAGTAAGTCACACACAGCAAGGAGGTGCAACGGATGGCTAAGTGCGAATTTTGCGACAAGGGTGTGGCCTTTGGCATTAAGGTTTCACTCTCACCGGCGTTCCAATCGTCCCTGGAAGCCCAATGTCAAGCGTGTTAAGGCGATCATCAATGGCACGCCCCGCCATGTATATGTTTGTACCCGGTGCCTGCGTTCCGGTAAAGTAACCAGAGCGATCTGATTTCAGGACAAACAAACGCCCTGCTCATTTTGAGCAGGGCGTTTTACATTTCCCTTCATTTTTTCCATCCACTGACCACAGGCAAAAGCGCGCGGAAAAGCTCCTCCCGGTTTTCCGGGTTAATAGGGACCACCTCTGCCCGGGGGTGTGCGCATACCTGCCGCAAAAACTCCACATCCATCCGATTCTTCACGGCAGCCAGCACCGGCGTCTCCCCGTCCAGCGTCTGCAGCACCGCACGGCGAAACGCCTGGGCGTCGGACTCCATGAAGCCCAGCTCATCCATAACGATTACCTGGCAGGACGGTGTGCCTTGCAGGTAAGCTGTCCCAAAAGCATCGAAAACCTCGGGAAAAATCTCCTTTTGCCGACCGAAATTGCCACAGCGTCCCACCAAATTCTCCTTTCCCCTTTTGCGCTGATCCGTCGGCAGTGATGCGGGATAGATGTAGATAGGGCGCATGGCTCCCTCAGCATTTTCATCCATTTTCGTGCAAAATCCGCCCACTGTTAGCTGGGCTTCCTCCACCAGACGGCGGATCAATGTAGACTTGCCCACACCCTTTTCGCCACAAATTAGGATGCTTTTTTCATATTTTTCTCCTTAAATGGAGATACCCGGGCTCTGCCGGGTATCTGATACTGTCGAAAAAACTCCGGTTTTTCCGACAAAAGGTTTGCAGTCTGCTGCGCGCATAATTTTGAGCCTATGGCTCAAAATTCAACACTGGCAGCCTGAGCGGTATTTTCTCTCACGCATATGTCGCGAGAAAATGATTGTTTCTTTGCCGCCTGCGGGCGGCAAACTTGCGAGGCTTTTTGACACGGTGAGATGCCCGGCTCTGCCGGGTATCTCTTTACCACCAATAGCGGGGCATCTTAGGCCGCTCATAGGGTGTTTTCATCAGCGGCAGGCTACAGCGCATTTCGCCATCCAGCGCAAAGTAAGCGCCGGCCACGGCAGGAGCTGTGGGGATGGTAGTGATCTCGCCGATGCCTATGGCGCCGCAAGCCATATCCTGGCCCTTTTTTCTACCAGAATACTGTTTATGGGCGGAACCTGATTGGCCCGGAATAGGCCCAGTGTGCCATATTTGACATTGGGGATGCAATCATACAACGGATAGTGCTCCGTCAGTGTAAATCCAAGGGCCATGGCCACGCCGCCTTCAATCTGCCCCTCACAGTTCAGCGGATTTATGGCCTTGCCCACAAAGTGCGCTGCATCAATCTCCTTTATAGTGCCGTCATCGTTCAGTACACAGACCTGTGTGGCGTAACCGTAAGCCACATGGCTCACGGGATTTTCCACATTCTGCGCACCCAGGGGGATCTGTCTTGGCCAAATACTCGCCGTAGAACTCCTGGCCCTCCAGCTTTTTCCAATCCACCTGAGCATTTTCCGCCAATTCAGTCCCCACAAGGCCATCACCGCAGTTTTCACCGGGCAGATCCTTCATTTCTGCAATATTAGAAATACCTGTATAGTCGGATACCTTTACATCCGCTCCGGCGGCTTCCAGCAGTTTCTGGCAGGCGCGGCGGCAGGCTTCACCGGTTACAAGCGTCTGCCGGGAGCCGGATGTAGTACCGGAATCCGGTGAATCCACAGTGTTGGCCGCCTGGTAGACGATATCCTCCCGGTCGCAATGAAGCATGGTGCCCACGATCTGAGTCAGCACCGTACCAAGACCCTGACCAATGCAGGATGCGCCGCTGCGTATATGAATTTTGCCGTCCTGCACCGCCACGATACAGCGACCGGTGTCGGGAATTCCCACGCCCACGCCGGCATTTTTCATGGCGCAGGCAATGCCCACATTTTTATTCTTTTCACAAATGTCCTTCACGGCCTCCAGCGTCTCCACCAACCCTGTGGAGGGCGGTGCGATCTGCCCATTGGGCAGCGTCTGACCGGGCCGAATGGCGTTTCTATAGCGGATTTCCCAGGGGGAAATGCCCAGCTCGTGGGCCATTTTCGTCAGCGTCATCTCCATGGCATAGCAGGTCTGCGTCACGCCGAAGCCGCGAAATGCGCCGGCAGGCGGGTTATTGGTATAGTACGCCCGACCGGTAATCTCAAAATTGTCATAGTGGTAAGGCCCGGCGGCATGGGTACAGGCCCGCTCCAGCACGGGGCCGCCCAAGGACGCATATGCCCCAGTATCTGCGGTGACCTCTGCCTTGACTCCCTGAATCAGACCGTCGTTATTGCAGCCCATAGTGATGGTCACCTTCATGGGGTGGCGCTTGGGATGGACGAGGATGCTCTCTTGCCGGCTGAGCTTCACCTTTACCGGCCGACCGGATAGATATGCGATGAGCGCCGCATGGTGCTGCACGGTCATATCCTCCTTGCCACCGAAGCCGCCGCCCACCAGCATATTGGTCACATGAACATTTTTTCCCTTGGGAATACCCAGCATAATGGAGTCTCTCGGGCGGTGTCGTAAGGTTCCCTGGTCTGTGGAAGAGGATCGTCACACCGTCCCCATCTCGATAAGCCACGGCACACTCCGGCTCCAGAAACGCATGCTCGGTATAGGGTGTCTCATAGTGATACATCAGCACATAATCCGCATCGCGGATAGCCTGGTCGGCGTTGCCGCGGGATACATGCTTTTCGCACAGCAGATTACCGGATTCATGGACCAGCGGTGCAAAGGGCTGGGCGGCATAGGTAGGGCTGAAAACCGGCTTCAGGGGCTCATACTCCACTTCCACCAGCTTTTTGGCTTTTTCCAAAATCTCCGGAGTTTCCGCCGCCACCAGGCAGATGGCATCGCCCAGGTAATGTGTAATCTTCCCCACGGGGATCATAGTGTCCCAATCCTGCATCAGGTGGCCCACCTTCACCTTACCCGGGATATCGTCGGCGGTATACACGCCCACCACACCCGGCAGGGCCTCGGCCTTCTCCTTATGGATGGCCAGCACACGGGCCCGGGGATATTTACTGCGCACGGCGCTGCCATGTAATCATACCGTCCAGGTAAATATCATCCGGATATTTACCTGTGCCCAGGACCTTCTTCTCGGCATCGATGCGCGGCATGGCCTCCGACGCCATACCCGTGCACAGATCCTTTTCCTGGGGAATCCTCCGCCATTGCGGAAACAGCTCCGCCGCCAGCAAAATGGCGTCAATGATCTTTTTATAGCCGGTGCAGCGGCAGATATTGTTCCGGATGGCAAATGCCAGCTTGTCCTGGAGGGAACCTCCCGGGTCGGGGCCGGGTTCACATCCAGCAGCGCCTTGGCTGAGATGACCATACCGGGAATGCAAAATCCGCACTGCACCGCCCCTGCTTTGGGCTGCATAAAGGCCCAGGCATAGACCTCTTTTTTCCGTATCGCTGAGACCCTCCACAGTGATAATATGCTTCCCCTCCAGCTTGTCCGCACATGGTCTCGTCATCGGCGGTGGGCTTGTGACGCGCGTCCACGATCAGGACACCTAGGGTAATGAGCTCCCCGCCTCGAAGTAACGCTCCATCAGCCGGCCCCAGCGCTCCCGCTCCTCCTTGCTGACCTTGGCGTAGCCGTAGCCGGGCAGGTCGGTAAAGTATAGCTTGCCGTCGATATCAAAATAGTTGACCTGGCTGGTTTTGCCGGGGGTAGCCCCCACCCGGGCGAAATTCTTCCGGCCCAGCAGCCGGTTAATGACGGAGGACTTGCCCACGTTGGAGCGTCCCGCAAAGGTTACCTGGGGCCTTTCCGTCGCGGATAAATGTCTCCGCCCTTACAGCCGAGAGCACGAACTCCGCCTTATTAAAGTTGATCGCCATGACGCACCTCCTGCATAGCCGGACTGCCCATCACCGCCAGATGCTCCACCGCCGCGGCAAATTTTCGGCAGCGGCCATGGTCTTTTCCTTCAGGCCGCCGATGGGCAGCACGCGGCCCCGGAGTGTCACCTCGCCGGTCATAGCCACATCCCAGCGGACCTTCCGTTTTGTCAGGGCGGAGAGCATAGCCGTGGCTATAGCGATACCGGCGGAGGGACCGTCCTTGGGTACCGCACCCTCCGGGAAGTGAACGTGAATGTCCTTCGTCTTGTAAAATCCTCCTCGATGCCCAGCACTGCAGCCCGACTGCGCAGGCAGCTCAGGGCTGTCTTGGCGGACTCCTGCATTACATCGCCCAGGTTGCCGGTCAGCTCCAGCTTGCCGGAACCCTCCATCACATTGACCTCTACCTCCAGGATCTCGCCGCCCACCAGCGGTCCAGGCCAGGCCATTAACTACGCCCACCTGCTCCCGCCGGTGCCTGGTAGGGTATGGGCGGGGCGCTCCCAGCATTCTTCCAGGTCCTTTTCTGTAACGGAAACACCCGCTTTTACATGCTCCCTCCACCAAGCTTCATGGCGGCCTTCCGGCACAGGGGTGGCCATCTTGCGCTCCAGCACCCGCACTCCCGACTCCCGGGTGTAGTCGCCGATGATGGCCCGCGGATGGCATCGTCATCGTCAGGCGCAGCTGGGCCCTTTTGCCAGGCCATTCTCCTTCAGCTGCTTGGGCAGCAGATGATTCTTGGCGATTTGCAACTTCTCCTCATCGGTATAGCTGGCGAGCTCAATGACCTCCATGCGGTCCAGCAGAGGACGGGGGATGGTGTCCAGAGTGTTGGCGGTGGTAATGAACATCACCCGACTCAGGTCGACCGGCACCTCCAGGAAGTGATCCCGGAAGGACGCGTTCTGCTCTCCGTCCAGCACTTCCAGCAGCGCGGACGCCGGGTCACCCCGGAAGTCATAGGCCAGCTTGTCGATCTCGTCCAGCACCAGCAGCGGAATTCATAGCGCCGCTGCGGCTGATGGCCTCCACGATCCGGCCCGGCATAGCCCCCACGTACGTTTTGCGGTGGCCCGCGGATGTCGGCCTCGTCGCGGATGCCGCCCAGCGAAAGCCGGCTGAGCTTGCGGTTCAGCGCCTTGGCAACAGACATGGCGATGGAGGTCTTACCCACGCCCGGCGGGCCCACCAGGCAGAGTATCTTGCCCTTGGCCTCCGGGTTCAGCTGCCGCACGGCGATAGTCTCCAAGATCCGCTCCTTCACCTTCTCCAGACCGAAGTGGTCCCGGTCCAGGATCTTGCGGGCCGGCCACACTCACCCGCTCCCTCGTCTATGTACCCCAGGGCAATTCCAGACACACGTCCAGATAGTTGCGTATCACCGCACCCTCGGCGCTGCCGAAGGGCTGCTTGGCCAGCTTGTTGATCCTTTTCATCAGCTTCTCGGGGTCTCCTCATCCAGCTTCGGTTCTGCAATCTTCTGGCGGCGGTACTCCTCAGTTCGTTGTCGTCGCCGTCCTCGCCCAGCTCGTTGCTGAGGACCTTCACCTGCTCCCGCAGGATCATGTCCCGCTGGTTCTGGGCCACTTCTCCCGGACCCGGCCTGGATCTCCTGCTTCAGATAGCCAGGACATCCACCTCCCGGGCCAGAAATCGTTGAGCAGCCGCGCAGGCCGCACCATGGGGGACAGCTCCTCCAGAATCGCCTGCTTATCCATATGCCGCAGGGCGATGTTCTGCGCGATGAGATCCGCCAGATAGCCGGGGTCCTTGCTGTCCAGCACGGTGGCATGACCTCGTCCGGCCGATCTTGGGGCCAGCTGGGCGTATAGCTCCTGAACATCTCATCCAGGTCTGCCGCAGCAGCCTCGGTGCTGTTGGCCGAGGCGGTTGTTCCCTCCTCCTCCGGGACCATGCTTCTCCACCTGGGCCTGCAAAAAAGGGCTCCGGTCTGCCACAGCCGCTTCAATCGCGCACGGCGGCCGCCTTCCACCATGACCCGCAGGGAATTCTGCCCCAGACGCAGGATCTGCGTCGCATAGGGAGATGGTGCCGATGGCGTAGAGGATCCTCCGTGGGCTTTTCCACGTGATCTCGCGCTGGGTCACCAGGAAAAGATCTCCTGACCGCCCTCCATGGCGTTCTTCCAGGGCTTTGATGGGATATCTCGCGCTCCACGTCAAAGGTCAGGTTGGTATGGGGAAAAACCGTCAGGCCCCGGAGGGCCAGAACGGGAAGATTCAAAGTTTCAGGTTCCATAATCTTGCTCTCTCTGGGAAAGTTGGGAAAAAGGGGAGAGGCACGGAATCCCCCTCCCCTCCCCTGTTTCATTTAAGATGCCGCTGCGGCAGTCACCGGACCGCCCGCCTCGTTTCTGCCGGATTCTTCAGCTTGGGGAATAGGATCTTTTGGGATCGCGGGTCAATCTCCGGCTCCGCCCGTCCGTCCACGCAGTCCGTGATGATCACCCTTTCACGATGGTGGGGTCGGAGGGAATGTCGTACATGATCTGGCGTCAGCATCCCTCCATCACCGCCCGGAGGCCACGGGCGCCGATGTTCCGCTCGATGGCCTTGTCAGCGATGGCGTTCAGGGCATCCTCGGTGAATTCCAGATCCACGTCATCGTACTCCATCAGCTTCTTATACTGCTTCACCAGTGCGTTCTTGGGTTCTGTCAGGATCCGCACCAGATCCTCCCGCCGCAAGCCGTTCAGCGGTGCGATCACCGGCAGACGGCCCACCAGCTCAGGGATAATGCCGAATTTCAGAATGTCGTGGGGCTGGACCCTGAGCAGAAAAGCTGGCTGACATTCTTTCTCCTTCTTGCTCTGGATATTGGCACCGAAGCCCATAGTCTTCTCATCCAGCCGCTGCTCGATGATCTTTTCCAGGCCGTCGAAGGCGCCGCCGCAGATAAAGAGAATATTGCTGGTATCGAGCTGGATGAACTCCTGATGGGGATGCTTGCGCCCGCCCTGAGGCGGTACATTGGCAACCGTTCCCTCCAGTATTTTCAGCAGCGCCTGCTGCACGCCCTCGCCGGACACATCACGGGTAATGGATGTATTCTCGCTCTTGCGGGCGATTTTGTCGATCTCATCTACATAGATGATACCGTGCTCGGCCCGCTCTACGTCAAAATCTGCCGCCTGCAGAAGGCGCAGCAGAATATTCTCCACATCGTCGCCCACATAGCCGGCTTCCGTGAGGGTGGTGGCATCGGCAATGGCAAAGGGGACCTTCAGAATCACGGGCCAGCGTCTGGGCGAACAGCGTCTTGCCGGAGCCGGTGGGGCCCATCATCAGGATGTTGCTCTTTTGAAGCTCCACATCCTCTCCGCCGCCGAAATAGATCCGCTTATAATGATTGTAGACCGCGACAGACAGCGCCACCTTGGCAGTCTCCTGTCCAATCACGTATTCATCCAGCACCGCCCGGATCTCCTTGGGAGTCGGCAGCTGGTCGGGGATCTCTTCCCGGCTCCTTTTCTCCGGGCCGTCGAACCCTCATCCAGGATGCTCATGCAAAGCTGCACGCACTCGTCGCAGATCCGGACGCCGGGGCCCTGGATCATACGGTGGACCTGCCGCTCCGCTTGCCGCAGAAGGAACAGCGGATGGGGCTTTTTCGTCGTTTTTGCCTTCGTCGCTCATGGTAATACCTCTTTATCTCTTAGCAGTGATGATCTTGTCCACCAGGCCAAACTCCTTGGCTTCCTCGGCGGTCATCCAGTGGTCCCGTTCGGACAGTCGGCCTTCACCCTGCTCCGGGGTCTTGCCGGTGTTCTCGGAGAGGATGCGGTTCATGCGCTGCTTGATCTTCAGGAAATGCTCCACATCGATCTCCATGTCCGTGACCTTACCCTGGGTACCGGCGGAGGGCTGGTGGATCATCACCTCCGCATTGGGCAGCGCGAGCCGCTTTCCCTTGGTCCCGGAGGACAGCAGGAATGCACCCATGCTGGCGGCCATTCCCATGCAGATGGTGGACACATCGCACTTGATGTACTGCATGGTATCGTAAATGGCCATACCCGCGGTCACACTGCCGCCGGGGCTGTTGATATACATCTGGATGTCCTTGTCGGGATCCTGCGCCTCCAGATACAGCAGCTGTGCCACGACGAGACTGGCGGTGGTATCATTCACCTCCTCGCCCAGGAATACGATACGGTCGTTGAGCAAACGGGAGAAAATGTCATAGGACCGCTCTCCGCGGTTGGTCTGCTCCACAACATAAATTTTCCACCTCGTCGTCGGTGGCATCCAACTTCTCGGCCATCGATGATCGCCTTGACGGCCAGATCCATCTTCACCTGCTTGCTCGGCAGGGCCATGGATTGCTGCATAAAGTCGTCCTCGGTGGTGCCCGGTCATCTTCAGATACTGGTCAAAGGGGATGCCCTGAGCGGCCAGCTGCTGCTTGAAGCCCTCGGTCATCTGGGCGGCCTGCAGCTCCACCATCTCGGTGGGGATCTCGGCCTCGACGCTCTCGGCCACCTTGGCATCAGCACATCCTCAAAGGCGCGCTGGGCAGCCTCGGTGCGCTCGACGGTAATCTTCTTCTTAATATCGGCCTTCAGCTCCTTCAGCGTGTCGAATTCGGACACGTCCTTGGCAAACTCGTCGTCCATGGCGGGGACCTCCTTCACCTTGACCTCGTTGACCTTCACATGGAACACCACGGGCTTGCCGGCCAGCTCCGGGGTGTAGTCCTCGGGGAAGGTGATGTCAATGTCCTTCTCCTCGCCCACCTTCATGCCCATGAGCTGGTCCTCAAACCGGGCACGAAGCTGCCGGAGCCAATCTCCAGGTCAAAGTTCTCACCCTTGCCGCCATCGAAGGCCACGCCGTTGTCAAAGCCCTCGAAGTCGATGTCGGCGGTATCGCCCTTCTTTACGGCGCGCTCCACGCTCACCAGACGGCTGTTGCGCTCCGCCATCTCCTTCAGGCGGTGCGTTGACATCCGCGGCCATGACCTTGACCTCCGCCTTAGGCGCCTCCAGGCCCTTGTACTGGCCCAGCTTGACCTCGGGATACGTACGGCGACGGTGGCCTTGAAGGTAACCACCCGTCCTTGCCGCAGGACTCCAGCTCCACCTCTGGGGGTAACCCACATCGTCCAGGCCTGCTCCTTCACAGCGGCCTCATAGGCGCCGGGGAGAATGATATTCACGGCCTCCTCATAAAAGACCTCGACACCGTACATCTCCTCGACAATCTTGCGGGGGGCCTTGCCCACGCGGAAACCGGGGTACGTTGATCTTACCGCGCATCTTGAGATATGCCTTGTTCAGGGCGGCCTCGAAATCCTCGGCGCTGACTTCAATGGTCAATACAACCTTGCTCTTTTCCAGTTTTTCACAGGTATTTTACACTCATTTTTGTTTTTCCTCCGTTCAGCATTAATAATTGTGAATCAATGCAATTAAATATGATAACAGAAAAGAATCTGTAATTTCCACACCTTTTTACTATTCTAAAATTTTTTTGGTTTGAACCGCAGATAGTCGGCGGAGACCAGGGAAAAATCCGTTCCATCCCGCTCTCCCTGCACCGCTCGGCTGTGGCCATGCCACCATGAAGGTGTCCGTAATAGCACCTTTTCACGCCGTACTGCCGCAGAAGACCGCAGCATTTCCTCACAGCGGTACGCCGGTATAGAGGGGCGGATAATGCAGAAAGCAAATCTTCTCCCGCTCCCCGCCGCCTTCAGGGACGCCTCCAGCCGGATCAGCTCCCGGTTGAAGATCTTGGCACTGTGCCCGCCCGTTCCTCCAGCTCGTAGAACCAGCCCCTTGTGCCGCACAGGGCCACAGTCGCCGTAAAAAGTGCAGTTGTTGTGGAGAATTTGCAGGAGTCCAGCCCGTGCTCGTCAAAAAAACGCTGCATTTTCGTTGGCGGTGTTCCACCAGTAGTCAAAGTGTACCTTTGAATTTTCCCGATTTAAACAATCAATCATAGTCGTAAAATGTCGTAAAATTTAGAACATACACCTTTTTGCGATTGGATCGATGCCGGTAAGACCTGCACATGGCTGCAGATGTATGGCTCTAATGCACAAAAGGCTTTTTCATTGATAACCACCGTACCAATTGTAACCGGGTATACATCTCCAATCGGTTTTCCAACTTCCGTTCTATGTTTGCTCGGATATAACTCGATCTCCGTCCGGTTTTCTATAGGTTTTCCTTAAAATAGAAACGCCTTGTATCCGTGCTTATCTCCTGTTTCAAAGGCTCGGTAAGTACGGTCGGACCGCAATTGATAGATGTTCGCTTATAATATCCTCTTTCTTATAATATCTTATTATAATATACTCCGCAGGTTGTTCCAGAAAATATCCTCCAGCAGGGCCTCACTATAGCCCCGGGCCTGCAGGGCCGCATACAGCTTCGGCACATCCTGCACCCCTTGCATCCCGGCGGCCAGGGCCTCACAGCCATCCAGGTCGCCGCCTATGCACAGAGTCTTTTCTCCGCCCAAATTCAGAAAATGCTCCACATGGGCCGCAAGCTCCTCTATAGTTCCCTGTGGTCCTGCAAAATCCCTGTAGAAGTTCAAGCCCACAACACCGCCACTATCCCGGATAGCTCTGAATTGATCATCCGTCAGATTCCGCCGATTTGGGCAGAGCCCGGGCATCGGAGTGGGGAGGCTACCACAGGCCCGTGGGTCGTTTTGATCACATCCCAAAAGCCAGTATCGGAGATGTGGGACATATCCGGGTAAATATGCATTTCTTCCATTCGACGTACGAAAAAGCTTTCCCTTTTGGGACAGGCCCGGTCCGGCTCCTCACAGTTGGTGCCGCAGAGGCTGTTGGCCCGGTTCCAAACGGGATTCAGCAGTCGAACACCCCAAGTCGGGCTATTTCCAGGTTCCGCTCCTCGCAATCCAGCAGATCGGCCCCCCTCAATGCTCAAAAGAGCCGCTATCTTTCCCTGCCGCACTGCTTCGTCTACCTCCGCGCCTGTGCGGCAATGGGTGATGCAGTCCCGGTTTTCGTCCATTTCCCGCAGAAAGCGCTTGTGCAGTCTTTGGCACTGGGCGAACATCCCGTCCGCCGGGGCGTTTTCGCATCCCAATACAGGGCGAAAAACTGGCCGTACCGGGCAAAATTCCTTCCTCGCACCAAGTCAATATGTCCGCCGTTTTCCCGCAGGCAGCCGCAGGCAGCGTAATATGCCTCCTGTGCTTCCTGATCCGTCCCCATTTCCAGGGCCGCTTCGCTGCAGCTGGTTTCCTCGCAGCGGTAAATAGTGTCGCAGTGGGCGTCAAAATAGGGTATCTTCAATTTGCTTCCACCTCAAATGCGTTTTTCATATAAACTATGCGCGCCAAGCCACCGTCAGTACCCCGATAGACCTCCGCCACATCAAAACGTACCGGGCAATCCAGCTCCTTCTCACTGAGATAGAAAAGAGCCGTCTTACGAATGCGCTCCTGCTTAGCAGCCGTAACATAATCCCTCGGTAGGCCTACGGTCAGATTGCTCCGGGTTTTCACCTCCACGAAGCAGAGGGTATTTCCGTCCATGGCGATGAGATCAATCTCTCCGAAGCGGCAATGATAGCTGTGCGCCACCAGGTGAAATTTCTTTTTGCCGCAGGTAGTTTGCCACCTGGTCCTCGCCCCAGGTCCCTATGCAGCGGCTCATATGCGCTTTTCCTCCCACTTCTTCAGGAAGCTGCGCCGGTGCTCCGGGCAGGGGCCGAATTGATCCAGCATTTCATAGTGCAGCTTGGTGGCGTAGCCCCTTGTGTTTGGCAAACTGGTACTGGGGATAACGCTCGTCCAGCTCACCGGCCACAAACCGGTCCCGGCTCACCTTGGCCAAAATGGACGCGGCAGCGATGCTGGCACTCTTGCCATCGCCGCCCACCACCAGCTTATGGGGCGTGGTGATGGCTGCGCTGCGGCCCTTGTCCCGATTGCCGTCGATGAGGGCTATCTCGGGCTGAATGGTCAATGCGTCCATGGCCTGCTGCATGGCTTTCATCCGGGCACTTAAAATGTCCGTGGCGTCGATCTCCGCCGCCTCCACCCGTGCCACCGACCAGCAGACGGCCTGCTGGGTGATGGCTTCATACAGGGTCTCCCGCTTTTTCTCCGTAAGCTTTTTGCTGTCGTTGAGGCCCTCGATCCGGCAATAGGGCGGCAGGATCACCGCCGCGGCGTACACCGGCCCGCCAAGGGCCCGGCACCGGCCTCATCGCAGCCGCAAATAATCGCGATCCCCTGCTCCATCAGATCTCGCTCGATCTGCCACAGGTCTGTATTTTCGGCCATTTATTTCACATCCTCCACCGTTTCCAGTGTAAAGCGTCTAACTTGCCACCACGGAATTCGTCCAGCAAAACCCGGCTCATACGCTCAGTGTCCACTTCGGCCCCACGCATGAAAGCCCCTCTTGCGCCCGGCCCGAACCAGCAGGTCGTAGCCCATTTCCTCTTCCTCCAGGCTCTACCTTGTACCGCTCCCGAATGACCTCGGCATAATGCCCCCCCAGGTAGTCCATCAGGCAGCTGCCCAGTTCCTCGATGTCCATCACATCGTCCTTGATGGCGCCGGTGAAGGCAAGGTGCATCCCCCATTCACATCCTCAAATTTCGGCCAGAGCATGCCCGGTGTATCCAGCAGCTCCAGGGGTGCTGTCCACCGGCACCCACTGCTTGCTGCGGGTGACGCCGGGCCGGTCCTCGGCCTTGGCGGTCTTGCGCTTGGCCACCTTATTGATAAAGGTGGATTTCCCCACGTTGGGGATGCCCAGCACCATCACCCGCACCACGCGGCCCACCTGGCCCTTTGTCGGCGTAAGTCTGGAGCTTATCCTTCAGCAGCTCCCGCACTGCGGCGGCAAACTGGGCTGTGCCCACGCCGTTTTTGGCATTGGACTCCAGTACTGCGTAGCCCTTTCCCCGGAAATACGCCGCCCAGCGGGCCGTCTCTCTGGGATCAGCCTGGTCCACCCGATTCAGCACCACCAGCCGGGGCTTCCCCGCCGTCATTTCATCCACATCGGGGTTGCGGCTGGAAATGGGGATCCGTGCGTCCAAAATCTCGCACACGGCATCCATGTGGCCCATTTCCGCCACGATCATCCGCTTGGTTTTCGTCATGTGTCCCGGATACCAGGACAATCCTTCTATCTGCATGGCTGCCTCCCAATTTGGTCAGATGGGCCCCGGCGGCCTTGAGCATCAGCTTCTTGGTGCCCACCTTGTCAAAGGCCACCTCAATGAGTGCGTCGCCGCCCATGGGCCGCACGCTGAGCACCATGCCCTGGCCAAAGGCGCTGTGGCGCACCTGGTCCCCGGCGCTTAGCTGCATCAGCGGCGCGGAAGCGGCCGCAGGCGCCCTCCGGGTCGCCGCAGAATTCTGTAAAGTCTTTTGCCTTGTCTGCTGTTTGACCTCCTGCGCTTTATATGTCCCGCGCGTGGTGCTCCCCCAGCCGCCGGACCAGCCATCATTCCAGTTATCGTCCCACTGGGCGCCCTTCTCGGCTCCGGCTTTCCGAGCCAGCGCATATTCTCCGCCGGGATCTCTTCCAGGAATCGGGAGGGCATTTTTGGCTCCGTCTGGCCAAAAAGCATCCGCTGTCGCACATTGGTCATGGTCAGGGGTCTTGCGGGCCCGGGTCATGGCCACATAGCAGAAGCCTGCGCTCCTCTCCATTTCCTCCTGCTCACCCATAGCCCTGTTCCCGGGAAATACGCCCTCGTCCATCCCGGTAACATACACCCGGTCAAACTCCAGGCCCTTGGCGCTGTGCATGGTCATCAGAGTCACGCAGTTGTCGCTGTCGGATTGTCCGTCCAAGTCGGTATACAGGGCCACATCGTTGAGGAAGCCCGCCAAAGATGGGTCATCGGGGTCGTTGTCCAAAAAAAGCGCTGATGCTGGAGGCCAGCTCCTGCACGTTCTCCAGCCGCCCCCGGCTCTCCATGTCGTTCTTTTCCTGCAGCATCTGCACATAGCCGGTCATTTCGCAGACCCTGCCGTAAAATTCCACCAGCTCCAGCTCATCGCACAAGCTCCGCAGCTCCATAATCAACTGACCGAAGTCTTCCATCCTCCCAGCGGCGGACTTCAGCTCCGGGTATTTCCGGGCAACGCGGATAATATCAAACAAAGGTCTTCCCTCCGCCGCTGCAATGGTCTGGGCCTTTTCCAGGGATGCCCCGCCGATTTTCCGGGAGGGCACATTGATGATCCGCCGCAGGCGCAGGTCGTCCGCCGGGTTGCAGATCACGCACAGATATGCCAGCATGTCCTTTACTTCCGCCCGGTCGAAGAACTTCACGCCGCCTACAATTTTATAGGGCACACCGTTGCGCTTGAAGGCATATTCCAAGGCATTGGACTGGGCGTTCATCCGGTACAGAATGGCGTTATCCCGCCAGTTGGCGCCCTGGTTATAACGGGCCATAATGTCCCCCACAACGAAGTTTGCCTCATCGCTCTCGTTGTAACAGGTCTTAATGGTTACCGGATCCCCGGCGCCGTTTTGTGTCCACAGGGTCTTGCCCTTGCGGCCCTGGTTGTTGCGAATCACCGCGTTGGCTGCGTCCAAAATGTTCTGGGTGGAGCGGTAATTCTGCTCCAGGCGGATGGTCCGGGCGTTTTGATACCGCTGCTCGAAGCTGAGAATGTTGGTTATGTCCGCACCCCGGAAGCGGTAAATGCTCTGGTCGTCATCGCCCACCACGCAAATGTTCCCGTGAGGGCCTGTCAGCAGGCCCGCCAGGAGAAACTGCAGGTGGTTGGTGTCCTGGTACTCGTCGATGAGTATGTAGCGGAACTTATTCTGATAGTACAGCCCGCACTTCCTTGTCGCTCTGCAGCAGGGTCACCGTATGCAGGATGATGTCGTCAAAGTCAGGGCGTTGGCCGTCCCGGAGCTTTTGATTGTAAAGCTTATATACTTTACCGATCCTGGTTTTTCGCCAATCTCCCCGCTGCTCCCAAAGCTGGCAAAACTCCTCCGGAGAGAGCATCTCCCCCTTGGCGGTGGAAATCACCGACAGCAGCTCCCGAGTGGGAAACTGCTTTTCCTCCAGCCCCAGGTCCTTGAGGATGTCCTTGATGACCCGCTTGGAGTCGTCAGTATCATAGATGGTAAAGTTGCGATCGTAGCCCAGCTTATCAATATCCCGACGTAGGATGCGCACGCAGGCAGCATGGAAGGTGGCTGCCCACACATCCAGCGCCTCCTCTCCCAGCATCCGCTCCAGGCGCTCTTTAAGCTCCCCGGCAGCCTTGTTGGTAAAGGTGATGGTCAGCACCTCCCAGGGCCGGGCCGGCTGCACGGCACACAGGTACTGCATCACGGGCCGCATTTCCTCCTGGGGATCCTTGATATACTGCTCAAGAAACGCCGCCTCATCCTCGGAGATGGGAATGGGGATCTCCTCCGTGTCGCTGCCCGCCCATAGCGAAGCAGGTTTGCAACCCGGTTAATGAGCACCGTGGTTTTTCCGGAGCCTGCCCCCGCCAGCAGCAGCAAAAAGGACCCTCGGTGGTCAGCACACCCTCCCGCTGCATAGGATTGAGCCGCTGATAGTCCAGCTCAATAGCCTTGGCGCCGGGCGGCTATAAATCGTCTTTCTAATTCGTTCATATAGGCCTCTCTCTATTGAATTCTTTCCTATTTTATATCAATTCTTTCCTTCGGTCAACCGCCTAAATAAAAATTAGAATTTTTGTTCGATTCCCTATTGACAAGAACTCTTGTTCGATTTATAATCCTTAGTAGAACAAAAAGGTTTTATACGGAGGAGCTTACTATGACGACTTTCGGATGGATCATTACAATTATCGGCGTGGCTGCCTTTTCCGGCCAGCTCATGCGTCTGATTGAGCGGGTAGATCAGCCCCGCAGGCGGCGCAGTGCCACCTGAAATGAATCTGCTGGATAAGCTGACAGTGGCTGGAAGACTATCTCAGCAACATTGAACAGACCGTACTCGTAGTATCTCACGACCGTCACTTCCTCGATGCTGTAAGTACCCAGACCGTAGATATCGACTTCGGTAAGATTACGATGTTTGCAGGTAACTACTCTTTCTGGTATGAGAGTTCTCAGTTGGCTCTCCGCCAGGCTCAGAACCAGAAGATGAAGGCTGAAGAGAAGAAGAAGCAGCTGGAAGAATTCATCCGCCGATTCTCAGCTAACGTTGCCAAGAGTAAGCAGACAACATCCCGCAAGAAGATGCTGGAGAAACTGAACGTTGAAGAAATCCGTCCTTCAAGCCGTAAATACCCAGGCATCATCTTCCAGATGGACCGTGAACCAGGTAACCAGATTCTGGAGGTAGAGGGACTGAAAGCATGCGACGAAGACGGAACAGTGCTCTTCGACAATGTAAACTTCAACATAGAAAAGGGCGAGAAGGTAGTATTCCTCTCTCACAACCCTAAGGCGATGACCGCACTCTTCGAAATCATCAACGGCAACCGAAAGGCTGACGCAGGTGACTACAAGTGGGGTGTTACTATCACAACAGCTTATCTCCCACTCGATAATACAGAATTCTTCCAGAGCGACAAGAACCTGGTAGACTGGTTGAGCCAGTATGGTCCAGGTAACGAAGTTGCCATGAAGGGCTACCTCGGAAGAATGCTCTTCAGCGGCGAAGAAGTACTGAAGAAGGTAAATGTCCTCTCCGGAGGTGAGAAGATGAGATGTATGATTGCACGCATGCAGTTGCAGAACGCCAACTGCCTGATTCTTGATACACCAACCAACCACTTGGACCTGGAGAGTATTCAGGCATTCAACAACAACCTGGTAGGTTTCAAGGGCAATATCCTCTTCTCCAGCCACGACCACGAA
>VOFC01005509.1_pt1 | contig 33696 bp, 63 predicted proteins | sample 5384161 | NCBI WGS metagenome assembly VOFC01 (sample SAMN12384722, study PRJNA508395) | human gut metagenome | isolation source: healthy gut B | host: Homo sapiens
ATTACGCCCTTCGATATTACAAAAGCGATGTAAAATTTTGCTGGTAACAACATACAATGTGATGACATCATTATGTATGGGGCCAATAAGAATATTAACTCAATAACACGGGAGAAACAAGCCTGCTATGAAATGATACTAATTGAAAAACAAAGAGCAATATATTATTTGCCCTATCTATCAGTTTCCTGCCTAACACAATTTTTATAAAATCGTATTAATAAAATCAAGTTATAAATATAAGGGAAAATATTTCTTTTATTGGATTTTACTGCAAAAAAAAATCCAAAATCAAAACAATTATTTAGAATTATGCTTAAACATTCCTTTTTGTTATTTCTGCCTATTTAGCTTAATGGCAAAGAATGCAAATTTTCAAAAATGCCAAAGTTACAATTACTGCTAAAGATGTCAGACTGGAATCTATATTGAGTGAAATTGAATCTCAAACCAATTACTTATTCATTCATAAAAAAATGTAGATGGGCTCCACTTCCAATACTACTACTTTCATAACAGTCCTTCTTTAATAGGTGATCTCCTTTTTCTGTGTATTTAGGTAAGTTTATTCGTTGATATAGGTTTTGAAGCTTTCTAGTTTCAGTACATCGGGGGACGGCATCTTGTCAAGGGATACCAGACCCGAGCTGCATTGATCACATCCGGAATCCGGTTTACGATGGAAGAGCAGATGATAAATGGCGGTTCCAGTCCAGGAATGACCTGTTTCACATTTGGCTGCCCCTGAATCTCCCACCCATGGAATTTCTTCGCCTTCCTTCTCGCAGATTTTGAGATGAATTCACAGCGGAAGGTAGTTCCTTCTGCAGTCTCGATTCAGTAATCTGATTCCATCCGGCAACTCTTCCGGCAGGAATGGTCATATCTCCGCCCGGTAGTACACATCATGGTCGACGACTACCGGCTCCAGAATATCTTTGATGCTGGTAGGAGTCATCTGAAGTCTGGAGATGATTGCTTCCAGTGTCATGCCAAACCAGTTCGTGGGATCAGCCTCGCCCAGATTGGTGCGGGCGTTGAATTCCTCAACTGTAAGTCCAAAACCGATACCTTTGGTTGCTCTGATTCCATATGGGCTCTGATCAGCAACTGCGCGGCCAATGACCTTATCCATCTTATGTAGGGCAGCAGGCGCTTAAAAGTACAAAAATGCATTTAACCATACCACATCCTGAATACCGCAGGAAGTAAGGGTGACACTATGGTCTTTTGCCAGTTTATCCAGTCTTGCACTTGCTTCCGGCTGAATCCGCCACGGCCAGAAGGTTTCTTCTGCAAGAGATACAACATTAAAGCCGTAGCTAAACATTGGGCAAAAATAGGTTCCATATCTTTCAGAAGGCTTTTTGCACAGATAGATACAATATCAGCCTTGGTGGAAGATAAAACAGCATCCGGATCATCGCTGACTGTAAAACCAAGTTTGTGATCCAGTCCCAGAACATCACCGAAATCTTCACCTACATGTGCATATTTATCGATTGCTGCGACAATCTCATATCCTTTTTTCAAGCATTAGATTCGCAGTCATACGTCCCATGGCACCAACGCCATATACAATTACTTTTACTTTCTCAGTTCTTGCCATCTCTTTTTCCTCCTGCAGATGTTTAAGCATTACTTTCTGCCCAAGATTTTTCATCCATAGACATGACGCCGATCCGTTCTCCATCCGGTCCTCTGTACTCGTAGATCGTACAGGTAACATCCGGAGAGTAAGGCCCTTTTACTCTTGGATAACCTTCTGCATCCAGAACGGGAGACTACTTTATTAAGATTATCTACAGTGAATCCGAACAGTTCACCGGACTGTGCAGTCGGCATATTTGGCATACCACATACCAGCTCGACCATTGGCTGCTGTACCATAGGAACAGCTCCCGGCTGAACCATGAATGCTGTTTCAACGCCATCTTCTTTCTGTATACCGGCGTTCGCATTCCAGACCGATGATATCACGGTAGAAATGTACGGATTTCTCCATGTTGCTACAATATAATACTACATAGGAAAATTTCATTATATTAACCCTTTTTTTGTTTTTATAGAAAATTTTCTATGTTCTCTTTGACAAACAGATTATAATACAATACAATACAAATGTCAATAATATTATATAATGTTATAGATAAACAAGCAAAGTAAAGGAGAGAGGATATGAAAGTACAGGTTGCATTGTTTTGGAACAATTGACGATGCAAAAGCAATTCTGGAAGACATTGTCGACTATGTTGACATTGTGGAAGTGGGGGCATCTCAACCGAATTTGGTTTTGCAGCATTGACGGAGCTTAAAAAGGCATTTCCGGGGCCAGAGTATCTTTCGGATAAGATAGCAGACGGCGGTGGATATTTTGCAGATATGGCTCATGGCTACGGAGCTGATTATGTGACAGTTCTGGGATGTGTGGAGGATGCAACGATCATCAGTGCACTGAAAGCAGCAGAGAAGACCGGAATCAAAGTAGTGGCAGATATGCTTGGAGTTCGTAACTTCTATGAAAGAAACCAAAAGAACTGGATGCAATGGGAATGCATTATATCAGTGTTCACACACCGGCGGATCTGCAGGCATTGAACCATACGCCATTTGAACATCTGAAGATCGCTAGCCAGCTGGTACATCAGGCAAAAACTGTCTGTCGCAGGTGGAATCGGTCCGAAAAATGTAAGAGAAGTTCTTCCTTATAAACCGGAGATTATCATATCCGGATCAGCACTGACCACGGCTGCCAACAGAAGAGACAATGCAAAAGAGTTGAGAGACATTATTGAAAGCTACAAATAAATAACAAAGGGGGTTATTATATGGATACTGTACTTTACAGAAAGGAAACAGCGCGGGGAATCAGCGTATCGCTGGACAGTGTCAGCGCTGAGAGTATCGATCAGGTGGTGAAGCTGTGGAGAAAGCTCCGAGAGTATTCTTTTACAGGAGCAGGAAGATCATTTTTGATGATTCAGGCCATGGCTATGGCGATGATGCAGATTGGGGTGACTGCTTATGTGACAGGAGGCGTTACAACACCGGCAATTGAGGAAGGTGATCTGCTGATTGGGGCTTCTTGTTCCGGAGAAACAAAATCTGTAGCGCTTTTTCATGGAGCAGGCCAAAAACAGGGTGCAAAAGTTACGCTTATCACTGCAAGACCAGATTCTACCATGGGAAAAATTGCAGATATTGTAATCCAGATGGAAGCGAGACCGGAAAAGCGGGAAGCGTTCAGGAGACATGGATCACAGTGAGACAATCGTTTTTGAACAGTCCATCGTTCCGTTAGGGGGATTGCTTTGTGGGAATATCTGCCAGACAAAAGGTGCATCAGAAATACGATTTCCGAACATCATGCAAATATGGAATAAAGAACATAAAAAAAAAAGGGATTCGGTCGGGAACGGTCGAATCCTTTTTGTAAATGTATTAACTTTGCAGGACCAGCTTGTACAGCTCGGAGCGGATGATCTGCTTGGAGACCTGAACAGGTCTCATGTTCTGATCCTGATCTCACTGTACACATAGAGAAGCGGACTGTCTTCGATGCCGAATAACTGCGCTTCTCCTCGGTGGCGTAGCAGATGCTGATTGTGTTAACGCCGTGTAGCGGGAAGATGTTAATGTCGATTCAGGATCTCATTGGTCGCCACTGCCAAAGGCTCCGCAAAATCAAAAAGATGGAGGAAAGTCCGTTTCAGAATGATTTCCGGCAGTGCTGTCAGCATGTAACGTAAAGTCTCTTGATCACAATGGAATCTTCTCCATCCTGAAGATCCAGAAAATCGGAGATGCTGGAAGGCACATCCATGGAATAGACAAAAGCCTGGTGGATGGTGCATAGTCCGCCTGTTGCACGGCATCATTGAACAGCATAAATGGATAATTGGTCGTGATACTTTATCTACATTAACAAAAGTGGCCTTGCCCTGCTTGCGGACCAGAAGCATTCTCTTCGTCTGTAGAGATCTTCCAGTGCTTTGCGGACAGTGACCGGCTGATCCCGTACTTCTGGACTAAGAGCTGTCTCGGTGGGAATCTGGGAATCATGTCTGTATTCGCCGTTATTGATTCCGGTCTCGAATAATATTGGCCAGCTGGCGATAGCGGAATGGAGCTGAGCATTCAGCTGATGGATAAGTTGTTTGTGTCAGCCATATATTTTACCTTTTCTTTAAATATGATACAAATGAAAATCAAAAATGAAATTCCTTTGAAACATTATATAACAAATATGGTATAAAAATCAAGTTGTTAATCTGAAAAATGAACGAAATTAGAACATGATGATAAGGAAAATGCTGAAAAACAATGAAATATAGGATGCAGCTTGTGAAAATAATAAAAATTGTTTTTGCTATGTGTTGACATTTGTATTAAGTTGTTATAAAATGTATTCAACATGAAGGGGTAAACAAAACGACTGGAGGTAAAAACACTGAAATTTTTTTCTTATTTCATGTTATATGTGAAAGACATTGACGAACACATTTATAGAGATTCCTTGGATTAAGAGGAGCAGACTTATTATGAAGAAGACGGTGGCATGAACGGCGGAAAAATCAAAGCGAAGCGTTTATGGTTCAGCCGGGGTATGGATCAGCCTATGATCGAACTGGTTGCCAAATTCACCGGATGATGCACCGAATCATTGTGGATATCAGATAGGAGTGACCGTTGATTCCTGCGAAAGAGTGGCAAAGGCTTCTCAAAGGAGGGCCGGATACCCGTTGATCAATGGTCCATTACCTGATCACGATTATGGGTATCAGGACGGAAGGAACCAAGTACTGGATCATGGACGGCTGTGAGGTAGAATAACAGTATGGATGTATGTATCATTGGATGTGGTAATCAGGGGGGGATGTTTGCAGCGCTGCTTGCCATGGAGCCGGAAGTAAAGAGAGTGGTTCTGGCAGATATGGATCTGGACAAGGCAAAACATGTAAAAAATTAATTGAAGAGATAGGTACAGAAGCGGCGAATACGGTAGTAGAAGTTGATAAAGTAAAATGCCATGGATCCTCAGGATGTAGCCAGAGTGGCAAAGGAACAGGATTCATCTTTAATGGAATCCTTCCATTCTGCAATCTGTCCGTGATGAAAGGGCGCTTCTGGCAGGAGCACATTACATGGATCTGTATGCAATGTCTTCTGATCTGGAAGGTATGAAGTACGAAGAAACCATTGAAGCTCAGCTGGCGATGGATGAAGAATTCAAAAAAGCCGGACTGGTTGCACTTCCCAGTGAAGGGGTTTCACCGGGAGTTGTGAATCTGGCTTCACAGTATATCACTGATCAGATGGACAAAGTGGAGGAGATCGGAATCGAAGCATCACCTGGTTGGAAGCAAAGAACTGGTAGCCATGGGACCGACAGAACTGTCTATTGAGATGACACTGCATCTGGAACCCTGAAGCTACTATAAAAATGGAAAAATCGTTCCGCTGGATGATGAATGCAAAAGCTTTTCAGAGGAATTTGAGTTCCGGCACCGGCGAAGAAAAAGAAATCTTTGTGGAAAAGTGTTTCATGTGTGGAAGTTACGGATTCAGAGATATACCGGAAAACCGGTAAAAACGGATCTACCACAGAGGTGCTATTTTCTCCGGTGTATCAGATGTAAAAGAGGTGATCTACCGGGCAGTCAGACAGGCAGTGATCAATCATCGGGCAAAGAACTTAAATTAAAGGAAGCATTGGCTGAAACGCTGAAACCGATGGCAAATGTGGATTACAAAGCTATGGTGGAATCCGGAGAACTGATCGATGGAGCGGATACGGCAGCCGTGATCGTATATGGAAGAAAGAACGGTCAGAATGTGCATTTTATGAACTTACATTCAGCAGTTCACTCCATGAAGCAATCAGACATCTGCCGTGGGTAGGAAACGGGCCTACAGTACAGTCGGAAGCCTACCAATTATTCTTGCCAAGATGCTGATGACTGGCGAGATGAAAAAACTGGTGTCAATTGCGCCGGGACAGCTTCCAATCCGGAAAAAATCTTCCGGATGATGGAAGAACAGGTGACATAAAATCGGGGAAAAAATTGAGAAATACACATGTGAGGGTAGTACTCACATGAAAATATAAAACATGACCAAAGGAGGATATCATGAAAAAAACTTATGGGGAAATTGTTGGCGGCTGTATTATGTGTAACCATGACTGCATCTTTTGTGAAGGATGCTCATCGGCATCTTTAAAGAATCCAGAAGCAGCAGATGAGACGACCACTGCAGGGGAATAGAATGGGAGCAGGGGATGCAGGTGAGACCACTCAATCCGACAGGGAACCAAAATAAAGAGGTGCTTGTTCTCCGTTAAGATGGGCGAGGAAAACTACCATATGACGGAAAAATGTGTTGCAAAATTCGGTGAAGATCGGATCAGAAGTCAATACCCTTCCGGAGAATACTGATGTACAGACTATCGTATCACTGGCAGCCAATATGGCAAATGAAGAGACAATTGGTGCTCTGGTCATCAACGAGGCAGTTCCTGCTGGATCTATCGCGGCAGCGGTCGCAGCAAAACCGTCAGCGAAATAGGATCTGGTGATGAAGTTGTTAATGGTCAAAATCCGATGCAGAGGAGCCGCCAGAGTATCACCAGATCTGGCAGTTATGACTGTCTTCAATGTGAACTGGAGGCAGAAGCCGCTGCTGAGCAGGCTGCAGAAAAAAGGAGCAGCCAGCGTGTTATGGTGCCTGAGTTCGGTAAGACCAGCTTGGTGGCAGGTGCACCGAGGAGCCGTATTGCAGCATGCCAGACAAATGGCGATGAGCACAAGGGATTGAACTGGTGATAAAACTCTCTTCGAGTGAGTCCTGATCACCAACTCCCGTCGGCATGATCCAGGCTGCAAAAGAGAGATGTTTATATGGCTGAAACTGGATAGTATGGCGACAATGTGAAGTTCATGTCTTTTAGTTCCTTCTATTGCAACTGCAATCTTCACTGCAATCTGTGATGAAGGAAGAGGATATGGTAGCGGGAACTCGGACCCAGGACGTTTTGCTCCTGGTTTCATGGATGCATTTAACATTACTGCAGATGCAGACCATATCCTTTGATATGGACTAGGACCAACAAAGCAATTGCAGACGCACTGATGCCAGGGACTGAACGGTCATTTCTGTAACTGGGAGATCCCGTACTCCAACCATGATGTATGGAAGTATCGTATACCATCGCTTATCTGATGGAACTGAGAATAACGATCGATATCGATACTTGGATGAAATATGCAGCAGAGAGCTATAACCTGACCGTAGGTGATCAGTTACAGTACTTCCCATATAGAAAAAGACGGCACAACTTATAATAACTTTGTAATGGTTAATTCTCCGTTCAAAATTGGTATGGAAGAAATCGGTAGAGTAATCTGATGTATTGTAGATGGTGGAGGGCGGAGACACCCCTTCCCCTTATTCAGCAGTAAAGTACCAGAAAGGAAATGAATTTATGGAAGAAATTGCATTAGAACATATTTCCAAAGCATATTCAGGGGAATCCTGTTTTTGAATGATATTACAATACGTCTTCATAAAGGAGAAGTGGTTTCGCTGGTAAGGCGAAAATGGAGCCGGAAAATCACGCTGATGAATATTCTGTTTGGAATGGAAGTAATACGTGCAACAGGCGAATTTGAAGGAAAGATCCTTTACAATGGACAGCCGGTGGATATTGATTCTCCGAATAAGGACTGTCCATGGAATCGGCATGGTTCATCAGGAGTTCATGCTGATGGAAGACTATTCTGTAGCTGAAAATATCAAGTTAAATAAAGAAAATACAAAAAAAGAATGTATTAAGCAAACCTTTTAAAGGACAACTGGATCTACTGGATAAAGAAAAGATGGGTCAGGATGCCAGAAAAAGCACTTGGCCGGGTAAAATTATCAATTGATGAATGGCTTCCGGTTGCAGGACTCCGGTGGGTACCATGCAGTTTGTAGAGATAGCCAAAGCCTTGATAACGAGAATGTTCAGGTGCTGATTTTTTGATGAGCCGACAGCAGTTCTGACAGAATCAGAATCAGCAGTCCTGCTTGATGTAATAAAAAGAACTGGCAAAAAAGGGTGTTGCCTGCCTGTTTATCAGCCATAAGCTGGAAGAGGTGCTTGAAATCTCAGACAAGATCATGGTACTTGGGACGGATTTGTAGTAGGAGAATTCAATCGTGGAGAGACCACTGCCCATGAATTGGTAAAAAACTGATGGTTGGCCGTGAGATGGCAGATGGTACCATGGATGTAAGAGACAAGACCGGCGAGCCGGTGGTGATGTCAGTAGAACATCTGAAAGTGGAGATGCCGGGAGAGCGTGTGCAGGATGTGTCTTTGAAGTACATAAAGGGGAAACTTGAATCTGCGGTTTGGCAGGATCTGGAAAATTGGGTATTTCCAATGGAATTCATGGTCTGTATCCTACATCAGGAACAGTTATTTTCAACGGTGAAGAACTGAATATCAAGAGTACAAAGGATGTTCTTGCAAAAGAAGATCGCCTTTCTATCAGAAGATCACAAGAAGGTGGGACTGATGCTGGATGAAAGCATTGAGACCAACTGTATTATGACCAGTCTCGTGTGGCACATGGTAAATTTACAAAGAGAGTATGGAATCCGTATGCAGGATAAAAAAAGCCAGTCAGAAAGCCACGGAAGAGATGATTGAAGCACTGCACATCAAATGTGCTGCCAGGCGGATCTCAGCCGGTAGGTGCTCTTAGTGGTGGTAATCAGCAGAAAGTCTGCGTGGCAGCCATGCTTTTGCAGCAGTTGGAATTTATCTTTTGCATCAGAGCCAAGCCGAGGTGTGGGATGTAGAGCCAAGAAGCTGATCCTGATTATTTGAAGAAACTTAACCGGGAAGACGGTATTACATTGTTGTTACTTCCCAGCGAACTGAATGAGCTGAGAAGTATATGTGACAGAATCGCGGTTGTTGCCAACGGAAGAATCACAGGAACGCTGCAGGCAGATGAAGCACCCGAAATGTATGGTATGACATGATGAATACGATAAAGCATGAGAATGAAGGAGGTACAGCGTCATGAAGATGAAATCGAAGATTAATATTGTACAGCTTATCATTCCGGCGTTTATTGTTCTGATGATCATTATGCTGGTGGCAAATCAGCTGTCAGTTAGTGAGTATATCACCCTTTCACTCAGAAGAACCTGTATGCTGTTGGTGATGGTACTGGCAGTAACCCCTACCATTTACAGCGGTGTTGGAATCAACTATGGTGTCACAGTTGGATTTTGTCTGCGGTCTGGCAGCAGTAGTACTTGGTATCAGCACAGGACTTACGGGTATTCCGCTGATGCTTGCATGTATCTTTTTCAGCCTTCCCTTTGGACTGGTAGCAGGAATCGCATATGGCTTTCTTGTTAAATCAGGTAAGGGAGCGGAAGACCTGATTGCAACCTATGCAGGTTATGCATTTGTGGCATTTGGTTCTATCATCTGGGTTATGTTAAAACCGTCCAGCGAGGTATTGAGATTTTTGCCAATGGTGATGGCATTCGTGTGCAGGTGGCACTGGATGGACTGTTTAAAGATGTCTGACTTATTTCTTATCTCTCGAAGTTTGGAAAACTGGAGCTTCCCATTGATTTTTTCTGATTGACTGGCATTCTGCGGCGTATTTGCACTGTTTATGCGCTCTACCATGGACTGAAGATCAAAGTAGTAGGACACAATCCGACATATGCAACAGCGATTGACTGAATGTGAATCACAATCGAATGATTAGTGTAGTGGTATCCACCCCTGATTGCAACGGTTGGTGGCCTGTTTCTACGCGCAGACATTTGGCTTCTATGAGTTTTTTACTCCAATATCTGCAGCTGGATTTACCTTGTGTTGCCGGTGTTCTGATCGTGGAGGTGCATCGGACTGAATGTTTTGTGGAACGTCTATGGATGCTTCCTGTATGAGACAATCCTGACAATCAGTACACCTGTTGCCAATAAAAATGATCCCTTCAGGATCTATGCTGGAGATCATCCGTCTGTTAGTAACAAATGGAGTCATCTTGTATGCACTGACAAAGCAGGGAGGTAATGAGAATGAATGAGAATGAAATCAAGAAAAGTTCTTGCATTGGAACCTGTAGTTGATTTCTGAAAAATAATTCCATGGTTCTGATCTTCCTGGTGTTGGCTGTATTTCTGGGAGCGTCCCCAGGTAATCTGTTTTCCTCACTGGGAGCAGATGCCAGCAGTCGTTTCTTTAGAAATATTCTGCTGATCGCAGCGCTGGTGTTGCCGGATTATGTCTGGTATTGGTCTGAACTGGTATTACACTGGGGAGCTATGGCGGCAGAATTTTCACTGGTTGTGATCATGATCCTGCAGATCGACAATCAGCCATTGTCGATTTGTATACTGGGCTATTGTAACAAAGTTATTGTTTCTGCAATATGTGGAAAGCTTCTGGCAGCGCTGTTTAACCGGAGTAAAAGGTCATGAGATGATTGCAGGCTTTGGTAGGGATTCTTTGCAAATGGTATCTATGATCTGCTTCGATGGTAGGATGTGGTGATATCTTTGAAGATCAATGTGAATGGTCTGACTTGCAGAAGGGACCGCCTATAAAGCAACGGTTGGTCTGTCAAGTTGCCGGACTTACTTCAGTACTAGATAAAGCATTTCCGATGGCGTATTACTTTGTCGTAATTGGCTGGGGTGGTAGCTGACAATTGCTTATTTTTTGATTCGGCTTGTGTATGTGCAGGTAAAATCAAAGGATGCAGGACGAAAAAAATTACAGCTTTTCGATGAAAAGCGTTGAGGAATCGTGATTGCAGTAGCTTATCACAGATCTTCATAGAATGTAAAGCCAGCTCGTAAGATGATTATCAATGTAGATTTTCCGGGTGGCAATAGCAGCATTCAGTACCGTGGTACTTGTATTTATCTGGTTTCTGATGAAATCAAAGCTTGACGATTTTTACTTATCCGCAGAACATTATCCTGTCAACGATCATTGCCGGACTTGGACAGATCCTGTATATTCAGAATCTAGGGGAACCATGAATACCTATCTGATGCACAATACGGTTGGTACTTATGCGATTGCAGCGATCCTGATTGGAGGCGCAACGGTAAAAGCGCCAATATCAAAAATGTACTAATCGGAAACATTCTGTTCCAGATTATCTATGGATGTGCGCCGAATGCGGCAAAGGTGCTGATGGGTAATTCTCAGCTTGGTGAATACTTCCGTGTATTCTTGTGTTATGCGATTATCGCAGTTGCAATCATCAATAATGCAATTCAGGAAACAGCGGCAGCAAAAAGAAAAGCAGACAATATTTGATGATATAAAGATTATGTATGAATAAAAAGATAAAAAGGTTCTCATGGAGTTGTCCATGAGGATCTTTTTGTTAAACATAAAAAAGGACCGGAGCGTTCAGAATGCGTTTCGGTCCTTTTTTAAAAATGGATTTAGAAGAGAACAGTTTCTTTTTTGTATTCGGTGCCATGTTCAAATGCACCGTTCATCATAACGGTTGTTGCAGTGAAGGCGCTTTGCGGCATCCAAAGCAGCGTAGACAGCTTTTTCTTTTTCTGCTGGATTGCTTTCGTTGCCGCCATTTTTCAGCCATTCAATATAGCTGCTGAAGAATGCGGTCAGGAAGGAATCGCCAGCACCCTGCGTGTCAATGGTTTTTACAAGATTGGCGTCTCTGTGCCAGGTCGTTGTCCCATCTGAGAACCAGGAACCTTCTGGCACCGCGGGTTGCAAGTACGCTTTTTGCAGCCAAATTCGATGGCTTTTCTTCATCTGATACGCCATCTGCTCCATGGAAATGCAGAGAGAGCAGGACATGATGGCGTAATCAATATATCGCAGTTAGCACGAAAATACATATCGCCGTATTCTGTATTTGAAAAATCCATGATGATCGGCACACCGGTCTCCTGCAATGCTTCCAGATGCTGTTCAGTTCCTGCATAGGTGCAGGTATGGATCAGATCAAATGTGGAGATGTATTCCAGATCCTTTTGCCTTCAATAAGAGAAGACTGTTGAAAGCACCGGTCATTCCTTCCATCTCCGGATAGGTTCGCCTGCCGTCTACGATCAGAGTTACCGGGCAGGAGTTTCGCCGAACTGCACATGGCAGCGGCTGGTGTCGATTCCCATCTCATCTGCAGTGGCCATAATGCCGGGGGCATAGTCATTATTTACTGCCCAAGATAAGCGGACGATTTGAGCATACTGGAGTATGCAGAGAAGTTAAAATGAGCATCCGCCTGGATAAATCGTGTTGCTGTGTTTGTGTAGTAGTCCACCACATTGTTCCTACTCCGATAGTTCTAATTCCCATAAAAACCTCCTTTGATAATAATACAAATATAAGTTGACATTTGTAATATAATGTACTATGATAAGTATATCAAATAACGAACAAATTGTCAAGTATCAAATAGGAGGTTTTTGTAGGCGACAATCGCCATGTAGTTATTTGTAAAGGACATGGAAAAGACACTTGAGGTATACCGTGATGCAATTGGTCTGGAAGTGAGTACCCGCTATCAGGAAGGTAACGATGATGATTTCTGGTGGAAAAAGGAAAAGAAACCGATGAAGGATGACACGCTGCTGGAGATCGTGTGCAATCCGGAAAAGCAAAAGTACTGGATTCTGTATTTCTTGGATTTGAAGTGAAGTCTCTGGAAGAGACTGCAGAAAAGCTGAAAAAGCAGGCATGAGAGTTATCAATGAGCCGTATTCTCCGGGACCGGATGTTTCGATCATTACCATGAGTGGACCGGATGGAGAGACCATAGAACTTATGCAGAATCTGTAAAGGATAACAGGGGATGTTTTTGTGAAGGTATGTATTGTTGGAACTGGATCACAGGGAACCGACTTGCTGGATTGCTTGCAATGGAAGCAGATGTGAACTTTGGTTATTGCTGATTACAGTGAGAAGAATCTGGAGATTGCCAGAGGACTGATCGACAGTCTGGGAGATAAAAAGAAAGTAAAAAGGATATTCAGACCAAAAAAGGTCAATGCTGGGGACACGGACGATGTGGCACGAGTGATCGCCGGATCCGATGTTGTATTTAATGGTATTATTCCGAAATTCAATATCAGTATTATGAAAGCATGTATTAAAGAAAAGTGCCATTATCTGGATTTGTTTGCTTCCCCTTATGAGGGTGACGGAATCAGTAAGGAAGAGACCATTGGCGCACAGTTTGAACTGGATAACGAATTTAAAAGAGATCGGGAAGGCTGGCACTGCCAAGTATCGGAATGTCACCGGGATGGACGAGCCTTGCATCCCAGTACATGATGGACACGATGGATGAAGTAGATGATGTGGTTATCCGTTGGGAGATTTATTGATACGGATGAATTCCTGGCAACCGATCTCACCGATCACGGTTTCGAGGAATGGTTTGGATCTCCATCGCCGATCCAGAGAAGATGGTAGGCAGCAACGGTAGAATCTGCTGGGGAAGCGAGGAAGAGTTTGTATTCCCGGATCCGATTGGAAAGCGTAAGATCTACACGGTAACAGCTCATCCGGATATTGTACTGATTCCCATGTTCTCTCAGATAAGAAGATCCATATTTGCGAGGAAAAAGGGGCATCTTCCTTGGCAGCAAAGAGATGAAAGATGTGGGTAAAGGCAATTCAGTCAGCAACGGCAAAGCAGGGCGATGAAGTTGGCGAGATCAATATGATGAAAGAGTTCTCTAAAGAATTTGTGTGCACCTATGGAGTAATGGTCGTCTTCTGGAAGAAGGAAGATCAGAAATCATGCAGTATGCTTCTCTTGTGAGGTGACAGGAAAGAAGGACGGTGCAAAAATCAGTCATACCTGTTACTATACATCAACGTTAAAAGAAGCAATCAGCCATCTGCCATGGGCATCTCCGGCTGTATATGGAACCATTGGCGGAATGCCGATTGAACTGGTTCTGGCACTGGGAAGGAGAGAGCTGAAACAGACAGGTGTATGGTCTGTAGGAAATCTTGGAATTGCAGATTCACTGAATAAAGCAATGGCAAAAAGAGAGGACAGATTTTTAACTGAAAAAATAGAACGGACAATTTCTCTAAAAGACAGAGGGGAAGACGCTGCATAGTAATGAAAAGATTATTATGCAGCGTTTTTTGAGAAAAAGGATAAGTAAAATTATGGAAAGAAAAATGAAAAATCAGCCTGGTGGTAAAGATTGCGATTCTGTCGGCATCTATGTGTACTATGGCTTCAGATATGGTGATTGTTCCGATTCTGGATCTTCTGTATCGTGCGTTTCCGGATACAAAGCCAGACAATCGTAGGAATGGCATATACGATTGCTGGTATTGCATTTATACCGGCATCACTTGACACCTTTTATGTAAAAATATAAATGAAATCTTTGATGATCGGCGGAACGGTACTGTGCAGCATGATTGGAGGTGAATCATGCTGGGCGGAATCATTCATAACATTTATTATGTGATCCTGATGCAATTTTATAGAAGGAATCGAGCTGGAATTGTACCAATTGATTCCTATCTATATTGCAAAGCTATGTGCAAATGAGAAGGAGATCACGGAGATGAATGCCTGGAATGGAGTGATCGGCACGTTCTGCGGTCTGATCAGCATTGTTTTTCGGAATGGCTGCTGCAGCATTTGGCTGGCAGGCAGCTTACTATGTGTTTTTTGTTGAACTAATCGTGCTTTCTTTGCGATGCAGATCCTGTTCCTTCCAGGAGAAGAGCAGGTTTTGGGGAGAGAGTGAACAAGAGCAGACTCAGAAAAACAAGAATGCATGGATATTGCATCCGCTGGGTTGTTAAGTGTTTGTGATCGCTCTTCTGATCATCATGTGGACAAATCAGTCTCAGTATCTGGCGAAAAGGGACTTGGTGGTGCAGATACAGCAGGGACTTGCATCGTCCTGTCTGCAGCTTGGTGGAATGGTCAGCAGTTTATCCTTGCAAAAGTTATGCAGAAAACAAAGTCTTAATATCAGAACCTGGTCTGCCTAATCTTTGTGCTGTCGCTGGGAATGATGCTGAGAGATCCACCTGGGGCGCATTTTTGACAGCCAGCTTTGTGTGGGGGAATCGGACGGGATTGTTCTACCCTATATATGTTTGCGGAAGCAACGTTGATCGCAGATAATGACGAGGTTGCAGGACTTATTTCCTGGACAACAATCGGTTGGTATTTGGCGGTTGGATTGACAACGATCTGTTATCGTCCGGTAGAATTGATTTTCCATAATCAATAAAGCGCATTTGCATTGACATTTACAATGGTGGCATTTACTCGTGTATTTGTATATCGTATTTTTATGGGAACGAGGGAAAGAAAGTATGAAAAGAAAGCAATTATATTTGACATGGATGGAGTCTCGTGGATACAGAAAATGCGTATCTGAATATGTTTCTGTGATTTTTTGCGTGCGCACATGGAAAAAGCCTGTCGAGAGAGGATATTCTGTTAAAATTGTTGGAGCTGATTCAAAAAAAGACATGGAAGTATATATGGGAAAACTATGGGGGAAGAAGACACGGAGAAGATACGTCAATTGTTTTATTAGCGAGTACCCAGATGGAACTTTTGACTATAGAGAATATCTGTTTCCCGGAGTTCCGCAGATGCTTCGGACATTAAAAATGAAAATTATTTGTTGGCACTTCGGCGTCTTCTTCTAAAAAAGAAAGACATCAGACGTATGTTAAAGGAAAATGAACTGGCTCCTATTTTACAGTAGTTGTGAGTGGTGAAGAGTATAAGGAAAGTAAGCCTGATCCAGAGATTTATAAATGATGTGAAAAGACAATTGGGATTAAATTCGGAAGAGTGTTTGTCAGAAGATTCCACTTATGGTATAAGGGCTGCAAAAGCCGCTGGTTTAGAAGTGATTGCAGTAGATGATCTCATGATTCTCCTTTGATCAGTCGGAGGCAGATGGGTTCATAATTTGTTCATTTATCTTTCAAAAAAGGTTAACGAACTTATCATGATTCCTTCACGATTGTTGCATATAATAAAAATCATCAAAACAAAGACAGCTAGTTAAATACTTTAAATAAAACTTTTTTCATAATATGCCGAGTGAGCAGCACTCGGCATCCTCCCTTTTTAAGGCCCTTCCAGTTGCAGGAGGGCTTTTTGCAGAGAAATCTAAAATTTTTTTGGCGAAAAACAGAGTTGATAAAAGAAATATGGAAATTTGAAAAAACGTTGACTTTCAGGCCTTAAAACGTATAATAGGACTCAACAGGAGGAAAACTCCTGGAAGCCTAAAACGAAAAGTTATCAATGGAGATAGCACCAAGCCCGGTACTGTCTTTTTTTCGTTTTGCTTTTCTCTATCCCCTTAGTAGTTTATACATTTCAACGCAAAGATTCCAGGTTGTCCGGCCTGGAATTTTGTGTTCGGAAAACACAGAAAAAGAAGCTGGCCATGTACGAACAGGTATTCCTGGTCTTATGGCCTTTAAAAAGACCGTAGATTACTGTAAATCCAAAGATCTTGTTGTGATCGGCGATATCAAACGAGGCGATATCGGTTCTACTTCTGCAGCTTATGCAGTCGGACATCTTGGAAAAGTCAAAGTCGGAAACAACAGCTTTGCAGGCTTTGACGAAGATTTTGTTACAGTAAATCCATATCTTGGAACTGACGGAGTTAAGCCATTTGTAGATGTCTGCAAAGAGGAGAAAAAGGTCTGTTCATCCTTGTCAAGACTTCCAACCCGTCAAGCGGTGAGTTTCAGGATCGTCTGATCGACGGCCGTCCGCTCTACGAGCTGGTTGGTGAGCAGGTTGCAAAATGGGGCGAGGACTGCATGGGTGATGATTACAGCTATGTGGGAGCCGTTGTCGGAGCAACTTACCCGGAACAGGGCAAAGTGCTGCGTAAGATCATGCCGAAGTCCTTTATCCTTGTACCTGGTTATGGCGCACAGGGCGGAAAAGGTGCAGACCTGGTACACTTCTTCAACGAAGACGGACTGGGTGCGATCGTAAATTCTTCAAGAGGAATCATTGCTGCTTACAAACAGGAGCAGTATGCAAAATACGGTGAAGAACATTTTGCGGAGGCATCCAGAGCAGCTGTTGAGGCAATGATCGCAGATATCGGAACTGCTCTTGAGAGGGCAAAATAAGCAGCCGTTTTCAAAATGTGGGGATTGGCATTTGCAGATTTCATACAGCCGCCTGGTTTGACAGGACAAAAAGAAAAGAAATGAGGATTTTAATATGGCTGGCAAATATAAAGAACTTGCAGAAGTTTTAAAGCAGGAGTGCATTGCTCCTGATATTTACAGTATGTGGCTTCAGACAGACAAGATCGCAGAGCAGGCTGTACCGGGACAGTTTATTTCCGTGTACAGCAACGATGGCAGCAGACTTCTGCCGCGTCCGATCAGTCTGTGTGAGATTGATAAGGATAAAAAGGCACTTCGTATCGTTTATCGTGTGGCAGGAAAAGGAACGGCGGAGTTTGCACAGTGTCAGAAAGGTGATAAGCTTGAAATTTTAGGACCGCTCGGAAATGGATTTCCGATGGAACGTGCCGAAGGCAAAAAAGGTATTTCTGATCGGCGGAGGCATCGGTATTCCGCCTATGGTTGAGCTTTCCAGGCAGCTTCCGGGTGAAAAGACAGCGATCGCCGGATACCGTGATGACAAACTGTTTTTAAAAAAGAAGAACTTGAGCGAAATGCAGTATTTTATGCGGCAACAGAGGATGGAAGTGTCGGCACAAAGGGCAATGTCCTTGATGCGATCCGTGAGAATAAACTTACCGCAGATGTGATCTATGCCTGCGGACCGACTCCGATGCTCCGTGCACTGAAAGCTTATGCACAGGAACAGGATATCGAGTGCTGGATTTCCATGGAAGAGCGCATGGCCTGCGGCATCGGAGCCTGTCTTGCCTGTGTCTGCCAGTCAAAAGAGGTGGACGATCATTCTCATGTACATAACAAACGTGTCTGCAAAGACGGACCGGTATTTCTGGCAACGGAGGTGGAACTGTGAGTACAAAGATAAGTACAAGCGTAAATATTGCCGGAGTGGAACTGAAGAATCCGGTTATGACAGCATCCGGAACTTTTGGTTCCGGAGCAGAATACAGTGAATTTGTGGACCTGTCAAAGCTTGGTGCAGTGGTCACAAAGGGCGTGGCAAACGTGCCCTGGCCGGGCAATCCGACCCCGCGGGTGGCAGAGGTGTATGGCGGCATGTTAAATGCTATCGGACTGCAGAATCCGGGCATTGATGTATTTGTAAAACGTGATATTCCGTTTTTGAAACAGTATGATACCAAGATCGTGGTCAATGTCTGTGGAAGAAGTACGAAGGACTACTGTGAGGTGGTGGACCGTCTGGCAGAGGAGCCGGTTGATATGCTGGAAATCAACATTTCCTGCCCGAACGTCAAAGAAGGCGGCATTGCTTTCGGACAGAATCCAAAGTCTGTCGAGGACATCACAAAAGAGATCAAACGTGTGGCAAAGCAGCCGGTCATCATGAAGCTCAGCCCGAATGTGACGGATATTACAGAAATTGCGCGGGCCGCAGAAGCAGGAGGAGCAGATGCCCTCTCTATGATCAATACTTTGACCGGCATGAAGATTGATATTAATCGCAGGAAATTCGTGCTGGCCAACAAGACCGGCGGTATGTCCGGCCCGGCTGTGAAACCTGTGGCAGTGCGTATGGTTTATCAGACCGCACAGGCAGTAAAACTTCCGATCATCGGCATGGGCGGCATCATGAATGCAGAGGATGCCCTGGAGTTCATTTTGGCAGGAGCAACTGCCGTTTCTGTAGGAACCGCAAACTTTATCGATCCGATGACCACCCTCAAAGTAGCAGAAGGGATCGAAGCATATATGAGAGCACAGAATGTATCCGACATCAGAGAACTGGTCGGTGCCGTGCAGTAAGGAGATAAGAAGAACAGTATAAACAGGAATTTATAGAATTTATGGTAGACAGCGATGTGCTGAAATTTGGAGAGTTTACTCTGAAAAGCGGAAGAAAATCCCCGTTTTTCATGAACGCAGGTGCCTATGTGACCGGTTCTCAGTTAAAAAAACTTGGTGGATATTATGCAAAAGCAATCCATGACCGATATGGCGAGGATTTTGATGTACTTTTCGGACCGGCATATAAGGGTATTCCGCTCAGCGTTGTAACTGCGATCGCATACAGTGAACTTTACGGAAAAGAAGTGCGTTACTGCTCCGACCGGAAGGAAGAGAAGGATCACGGCGCAGACAAGGGAAGCTTTCTTGGCAGCAAATTAAAAGACGGTGATCGTGTAGTCATGATCGAGGATGTAACTACTTCCGGTAAATCCATGGAAGAGACCGTTCCGAAGGTAAAGGGTGCAGCAGATGTGACGATCGTCGGACTGATGGTTTCTCTTGACCGTATGGAAGTCGGAAAAGGCGGCGTAAAAAGTGTGCTCTGGATGAAGTGAAAGATCTTTACGGTTTTGAGACCGCAGCAATCGTAAATATGCAGGATGTCGTAGAGCATCTCTATAACAGAGAATGTGACGGAAAAGTTGTGATCGATGATACATTAAAAGCAGCGATCGATGCATATTATGAGAAATACGGGGCAAAATAATTCGGTAAAATGGAGGCTTTTCATGAACGAAAAAATTTTTAAGACAATAAGAGGTACCGGTGCGGCAAGTCTCGCAGTCGGGATCGTGGTTCTGGTAACCGGAATTTCAGCCGGCGTGATGATGATCGTAAACGGTGCAAGACTTCTGAAGTGTAAAAGTCAGGTATTGATTTAGTTTTATGAGGAAGGAAACAAAAAAGAAGGTGCGGATACTGGGAGCGGTGCTGTTTTTCTTTATCTGCTGGCACTGACGTATTTTCTGTTTTTTGCGGAAGGATACGGAAGATCCGTGGAAGGAAGAATGTATGCCTACAACCTTCAGCCCTTTCGGGAAATAAAAAGATTCTGGGTTCACCGGGAGATGCTGGGGACGTTCGCAGTATTCTGCAATCTGGCGGGGAATGTGATCGGCTTCATTCCGTTTGGGATGATCCTGCCGGTCATATGGCCGAAAACGGGGAAAGTTTTACGGATCCTGCTTCTTAGCTTCGAGTTCAGTCTGTGCGTGGAGACGATACAGCTTGTCTGGAAGGTGGGAAGCTTTGATGTGGATGACCTGATCCTCAACACCCTGGGCGGTGTGATCGGGTATCTGCTGTTTTGGATATGTAATAAGATAAGGAGAAAGATATATGGCTAAAAAGCGTATGTATTCTTTTTTTGCAAAAAGAGAAACATTCCGGCAAAGGTATTCTTTCAACGATACTTGGTACACTCTCACTTGTCATTTTTGCCGTTCTGGCATGGCTGGCATATTATCTGGACGGACAGGGCGGCGTTTACCTGGGCAGCATCGGGCTGCTTGGCATGGTATTTGCCGTCAGCAGTGTCGTGTTCGGACTGATGGGATTTGGCGAAAACAATGTGCGCTACCTGTTTCCGAAGATTGGGTCGATCCTCGGCGGCATCATGGTGGCATTGTGGGTATTTGTAGTTTTAATTGGGATTTAAGGAAATGCCAGGGACGAATTGCGGGAGTACGAAGTATGGAACAACTCGTATGGCATTACTTTACTGTAACCTTTAAAAGATTGGCGGTGGAAAGATGGAGAGAACAGTACTGGAAGAGAGAGACGCTCTCTCAATGGAACGACTTGCATCCATAACAAAAGAGCATACCGCACAGGAGCCGTTTGGGGATTATTTCAGAAAAACGGCTTCTTTTGTTATAAAAATGGATGAAGTTTACCGAAAAATAAAAGATGGAAAAACGGAAAGCTATACGCTTGAGCATTGGCAGGCATTTAATCAGAGCCTTTATGAGGACATTCTTCCGGAGAACTATGAGCACAGCTATGGAAACCAAAGTATGCGGTGGAAAAACTCGGAGAAGTGCACGGACGCATCTTAAGTTTTCTGTATGCCGAATTGTATGCCCTGATCGGCTATGCTTTTGAGCAGCGGCTGCATGAAAAGGTGATCCTTCAGGAACTTCTGATCGAAGTGTATAACTGCTTTGAGGAGGAAGAGCTCCCGGGATAACAGAAGGATCCAGCAGATCATCTACTGGTTTGAGAGTGATTACAGTGAGATCACGGTGGCACACCGCATTCGGGAAGCTGTTGATCCAAAGCTTGATTTTGCAGCGAAGATCGTGATGGAGTCGGATCTGAAAGACCTTCGCTATCTGTATCGCTATGGTGAGTATATCACCGAAAACGAGCGGAAGATGGCAGAATTTATGAACAGCCTGGATGAAGAGACTGTAGAAAAGATGGCATCTACGTTTACCGAAGGATACCGGATCGGATTTGTGCTTGGCGGCAAGGATCTTTCGAAAAAACAGACGGTCAACATCCGCTATATGGTCGGATTTGAGCGGATGGTGCGTCTGGCAATACGAAATTTTGAAAAAATGGGATTAAAGCCGGTCATCTATCGTGCGGCACTGGAGCGTATCAATAAAAAAGGTGTGCACCGCATCGGCTATTACGGGGCAATCCCGAACCGCCAGTTTGACTATGATCACCGGGCAGACCAGGCAATCTATCTGGACAAGGCCTTTATGGAGCGACGCCTGGGCGTGATGCGTTCAGCGTACGAAAATTATAAAACACTGGCAAACGGTCATGCAGGCCCGGCCTGCATTGATACCTTCGGGGAGCCGGAGTTTTATCCGCAGACAAAACCGGAAGCCTATTATTTGTCGGATAAACAGAAAAAACTGCAGACACAGATGGATAACGAATCCGTGCAGATCACAAACCGCTATATCATCGGCAAAGAACGCAGTTTTACGATCATCGCCTTTCCGGTCCCGGAAATCGGGGCAGACTTCCCGGAGATTTTTAAAGAGACGATTCGCATTAATACGCTTGACTATCAGCTCTATGCAGATATCCAGCAGAAACTGATCGATGCCCTGGATCAGGGTGAGAGTGTACATGTGCTCGGAAAAGGAGAAAATCACACCGATATGCACATTGCCCTGCACAAACTGAATGATCCAAAGAAGCAGACTAATTTCGAAAATTGCGTGGCAGATGTCAACATTCCGGTCGGAGAAGTCTTTACTTCCCCGATATTGAAGGGAACAAGCGGCATTCTTGAGGCATGTACGGTTTATCTGGAAGGCTTAAAGTATGAAAAACTGCATCTGGAATTTGAAGATGGTATGGTAAAAGCATATACCTGCAAGAATTTTGAGCAGGAAGAGTACAATCAGAACTATGTCCGGGAAAATGTGCTGGCGAATCATGAGACTCTGCCAATCGGCGAATTTGCGATCGGAACAAACACAGCAGCCTATGCTATGGCAAGGGAATATCATATTGAAGGAAAACTGCCGATCCTGATCGCTGAGAAGACCGGACCGCATTTGCCGTAGGAGATACCTGCTACAGCTGGGCAGAAGATACACCGGTATACAATCCGGACAAAAAGGAGATCATCGCAAGAGACAATGAGATTTCCATTCGCAGAAAAGAAGATCCAGGAGAGGCATATTTTGGACATCATCTTGATATCACGATTCCATATGATGAGCTTGGCAGCATCGAAGTACAGTGTGCTGACGGCAGAAGAATCCTGATCTTTGCGGACGGAAAGTTCGTACTTCCGGGCACGGAGGAGCTGAATCGCTTCCTCAATTAAGGTTTGCAGGTTGACAATAAAAAGAAAGTATTAGTAAAATTAAAAAGATGTTAAACACTTACAATGATGCGAAAAGGAGATTGAACCATGGCAAAGGTTGGTATTGTAATGGGTTCTGATTCAGATATGCCGGTGATGGCAAAAGCGGCAGATATATTAGAAAAATAGGAATCGATTACGAGATGACGATCATCTCAGCACACCGTGAACCGGATGTTTTCTTTGAGTATGCAAAGACAGCAGAGAGCAAAGGCTGCCGGGCAGGTTGATTGCCGGGCATGATGCCGGATGAGATCGTGCAGATGCCGTCTGGTATTCCGGTAGCAACTGTAGCGATCAACGGCGGGGCGAACATATTTAGCTGCGAAGAAACTTCTGAAAGAACTGCTCTCCAGACTGAAAGCATATTCAGAAGAAATGAAAGAACAGGTTGTGGAAAAAGACGCAAAACTTCAGAAAGTTGGTTACAAAAACTATAAAAAATAAAAGCAAACCCCAAAGGGAGGACAAAAGCATGGATTACAAGAAAGCCGGAGTGGATATCGAGGCAGGATACAAATCAGTTGAATTAATGAAAGAGCACATCAAGAAGACCATGAGAAGTGAAGTACTGACCAATATCGGCGGATTTTCCGGTGCATTTTCCATGGAAAAATTCAAAGACATGGAGAAACCGACGCTGGTATCCGGCACGGACGGTGTGGGAACGAAGCTGAAACTGGCATTTATCCTTGATAAACATGATACCGTGGGAATCGACTGTGTGGCAATGTGCGTCAACGATATTGCCTGTGCAGGCGGCGAGCCCCTGTTTTTCCTGGACTATATTGCCTGCGGCAAAAATGATCCGGAAAAGATCGCGGATATCGTAAAAGGCGTTGCAGAAGGCTGCTTACAGTCGGAGGCAGCTCTGATCGGCGGTGAGACTGCTGAAATGCCGGGCTTCTATCCGGTCGATGAATACGACGTGGCTGGTTTTGCAGTTGGTGTAGTAGATGAAAAAAGACCTGATTACAGGAAAAGATTTAAAAGAGAAAGACGTTCTGATCGGTATTGCTTCTTCCGGTGTACACAGCAACGGATTTTCTCTGGTAAGAAAAGTATTCAGCATGGATGAAAAAACACTGAACACTTACCACGAAGAGCTTGGAAAGACTCTGGGTGAGGCTCTGATCGCACCGACCAAGATTTATGTGAAAGCACTTCGCAGCATCAAAGAAGCAGGCGTTCGTGTGAAAGGATGCAGCCACATCACAGGCGGCGGCTTCTACGAGAATGTTCCGCTTATGCTGCCGGAGGGCGTGCGTGCCGTGATTAAGAAGGACAGCTATGAGATTCCGGCAATCTTCAAGATGCTGGCAAGAGAAGGCCAGATCGAAGAGCAGATGATGTACAACACATACAACATGGGTATTGGTATGGTTGTTGCAGTTGATCCGACAGACGTTGACAAGACTATGAAAGCGATCGAAGCAGCAGGAGAAACCGCTTACGTGATCGGTGAGATTGAGAACGGTGAGAAGGGTGTGACCTTATGCTAAAGCTGGTAGTACTGGTGTCCGGAGGCGGTACCAATCTTCAGGCGATCATTGACGGCATTGCGGACGGAAGCATTCCAAATACCGAGATCAAAGCCGTGATCAGCAACAATAAAAATGCCTATGCCCTGCAAAGAGCAAAGGATCATAACATTGCAGCTGCATGTGTCTCACCGAAAGATTTTGCAGACCGGGCAGCATTTAACCAGGCACTTCTGGAGAAAATCCAGTCCTGCGAGCCGGATCTCATTGTTCTGGCAGGATGCCTGGTAGTGATCCCGGAGATCATGGTGGATGCTTATCCAAACAAGATCATCAACATCCATCCATCGCTGATCCCGGCATTTTGCGGAACTGGATATTACGGGCTGAAAGTACACGAAGGCGTGCTTAAGCGCGGTGTAAAACTTACCGGAGCAACGGTACACTTTGTAGATGAGGGGACAGACACAGGTCCTATCATTTTACAGAAGGCAGTGGAAGTAGAGCAGGATGATACACCGGAAATCCTGCAGAGACGTGTCATGGAGCAGGCGGAGTGGATCATCATGCCGCAGGCGATCCGCCTGATCGCAGAAGGAAAAGTCCGTGTGGAAAATGGCAAAACGATAATCACAGAATAGAGACGATGTCAGGATCTCAGAAATGCGAAAAGATTCGGAGACATTGTATATTCAAGTACTTTATATATAGAAAGAAGGACGCAGGATGAAGGTATTGGTAGTTGGAAGCGGCGGAAGAGAACATGCCATCGCATGGAAAGTAGCCCAGAGTAAGAAGGTTGACAAGATCTACTGTGCGCCGGGTAATGCCGGAATTTCAGAGGTAGCAGAATGTGTGCCGATCCAGGCAATGGAATTTGACAAACTGGTCGCATTTGCAAAAGAAAAGCAGATCGATCTGACAGTCGTAGGTATGGATGATCCGCTGGTAGGCGGTATCGTGGATGCGTTTGAGGCAGAAGGTCTTCGTGTGTTTGGACCGAGAAAGAATGCGGAGACTCAGGTTGCTTCCGCGCATGAAGAACGATCTGGTGGATCTGTTCAAGGCCTGTATCGACGGTACCCTGGATCAGATCGATCTGGAGTTTGAGTGACAACGCTGCAGTCTGTGTTGTTCTGGCATCCGCTGGCTATCCGAGCATTACGAGAAGGGCTTTGAGATCCGTGGCCTGGAGAACTTCAAAAGACAGGGACGGCTACTATGTCTTCCATGCAGGCAGCAAATTCGATGAGCAGGGCCGCGTGGTGACAAACGGCGGCCGCGTGCTGGGCGTGACCCGCAACCGGCACCAACTTGAAAGAAGCCCGCGCCAATGCATATAAAGCGACAGAGTGATTGATTTCGATAATAAATATATGCGCCATGATATCGGACACGCGATTGATGAAGCATAAAGGGATAAACATTACCAAAAATAGAAAAACAGAAGCTGTATTTTCAAAATGAGCTTCTGTTTTTTGACGAAATCAAAACATCTTTTTGAAAAAATCCCCAATATTGCATCATGCGGATGTGAAAAATTGTGCAAAAATTTCAGTTAATAACGTGAATGTTATGTGATGATAAGAAAATAAAATTGATAAGAAAAAAAACAGATGCTTATAATTACGGACAGAGCAAAAGAGAAAGGAGGTGAGTATATGGATAAGCTGGTGGAATCCTGATGGAGGAATTAAACTGCAACACGGTATTTACCATTCCTTTGTTTGGCGGTATTCCGGTGCTGGAATCAGTGGTGGTTACCTGGATCATTATGGCCATCATGATGATTGGTTCGCTGATCCTGGTGAAAGGCCTGAAGATGAGAAACATCGGGAAAGAAGCAGGCAGCTCTGGAAAGCGGTTTTACGTTTCTCTACCGTTTCTTTGGGGATCTTCTCGGCGAAGACGGAAAAGCGTATATTCCGTATCTGATCACGGTGATGCTTTTATATTGCGATTGCGAACATGATCGCTTCTGGGCTTCAAATCGCCGACAGAAGGATCTGAATGTGACGGCTTCCCTTGCAGTGATGAGCATTGTGCTGGTGGAGGCAGCGGGAATCCGGAAACGGGGGGCATAAAAAGGATGGCTCAAAAAGCTTTGCGGAGCCGATTCCGATCATTGCGCCGATCAATGTACTGGAACTGTTTATCCGGCCGCTTTCCCTTTGTATGCGGTTGTTCGGAAACGTGCTTTGCCGTTGTTGTCATGGCGCTGATCAAGTATCTGCTTCCGGTGGTAGTTCCGCTTCCGTTCAGCGGATATTTTGATATATTTGATGGAGTGATCCAGGCTTACGTCTTTTGTGTTCCTCACATCATTATATATAAAAGAGGCGGTCGAATAAGCATAAAAGCAACGGGCCGCTGGTAAAAAAAGGTTAAAACGAGAGAGAAAAGGAGAAATGAATTATGTCAGGATTAATCGCAATCGGTGCAGCAGCAGCAGTTATCACAGGTGTCGGAGCAGGAATCGGAATCGGACTTGCAACCTCTAAGGCTGTAGACGCTATCGCAAGACAGCCGGAGGCAGACGGCAAGATCACCAAGGCGCTTCTTCTTGGCTGTGCGCTGGCAGAGGCTACCGCAATTTTACGGCTTTGTAATCGGCCTTCTGATCATTCTCTTCCTGAAATAATCAAAAATTCGGAAGCAGAGAAGGGCAGGTACTACTATGTTAAACATAAATTTTTGGAATATTGCCTTTACGGTCATCAACCTTCTGGTGCTGTATCTGTTCCTGAAACATTTCTTATGAAGCCGTTGATGGAGATCATGGAAAAGCGGCAGGCACAGGTGGAAACAGATTTAAATGATGCCGCAAGTGAAAAAGCAGGAGGCCATCCGGCTGAAAGAGCAGTATGAAGCGCTCCCTGCAGGGAAGCAGAGGATCAGGCCGGCCGGATTCTGGAAGATGCGAAGAAGATGGGCAGAACAGAATATGAAAAAGATCCTGCGGCAGGCGGATGACGATGCGGCAAAGAAACTGGAGCAGGCTGACCGGATGATCGGTCTGGAGCGCGAAAAAGACGTTAAGAGAGCTTCAGGGGCCTGACGAAGGAGCTGGCTGCGACTGCGACTGAGAAGCTTTTTGAAGGAAAACAGCGGCCAGGAAGCGGACCGGAAACGGTTTGCTGCATTTCTGGCAGATACGGGGAAAAGTATGACTGAACAGGCAAGACTTTACGGCACCGTGTTGTATGAGCTGAAGCTTCCGGAGACTATGATCCGGACGTGTGAATGCATTCTGAGGGAAAATCCGCAGCTTGCGCAGGTTCTGGAAAGTCCGGTGATCCGGCAGAGCAGGAAGGAAACCATCATTGACCGGGTGTTTGAGAACCCGGACTTTTCCCGGATCATGCGGAATTTTCTAAAGAAAGTCTGTGAGGCCGGATGCATAGACCAGATGGAGAGTATGGTCCGGATCCGGGATGAAAAGAGCCGCGAGGCGGCAGGGATTCTTTCCGCGAAGCTTCGCTATGTGACAGAACCGGATGCGGCAGAAGTCAAGGCCATGAAGGAGCTTCTGTGCAAAAACATACGGAAAGAACAGAGTGGAGCTGTCCATGCAGGAGGCTCCAGAGCTGATCGGCGGTTTTGTGCTGCAGACCGGGGATGTGGAATATGACTACAGTCTGACGGACAGCTCAGACGTATGTTCGAAGGAAATAGATAGGAGACAGAAGATGAGTACAATCAGTTCTCAGGAGATCATCTCCATCATAAAGGGAGAGATTGCAGATTTTGACGCTCACGCAGGGGAAATCCGGGAAACCGGAACCGTCATCTGGTGGGTGATGGCATTGCCATTGTCTATGGCATCGACCATGCCATGTACGGGGAAATCGTGATATTCGAGTGCGGCGTAAAAGGCATGGTACAGGATATCCGGAAAAATGAGATCGGCTGCATCCTGTTTGGAAAGGATACGGAGATCGTAGAGGGAAGCCGGGTGACCCGGACGAAGAAGAGGGCCGGTGTTCGGTCGGAAACGCGTTTTTAGGGGCGTGTGGTCAATGCCCTGGGTGAGCCGATCGATGGTCTGGGACCGGCGAAAGAGGAGGACTGGCTTCCGGTTGAGGCTGAAGCGCCCGGTATTGTAGACCGCAAATCCGTCAGCGAGCCGATGGAGACTGGTATTCGGGCTATCGATTCCATGTTCCCCATCGGTCGTGGACAGCGTGAGCTGATCATCGGTGACCGTCAGACCGGTAAGACTTCCATTGCAGTAGACACCATGTTAAACCAGAAGGGCAAGGGCGTGATCTGCATCTATGTGGCCATTGGCCAGAAGGCTTCCACGATTGCCAAGCTGGTCAATACCTTAAAGACACACGATGCCATGGACTACACCATTGTGATGGCGTCTACTGCCAGTGATCCGGCACCGCTTCAGTATATTGCTCCGTATGCAGGTACGGCCATGGCGGAGTTTTCATGCGTCAGGGCAGAGATGTGCTGATCGTCTATGATGATCTGTCCAAACATGCAGTTGCTTACCGCATTGTCTCTGCTGCTGGAGCGTTCTCCGGGACGTGAGGCATATCCGGTGATGTGTTTTATCTGCACTCCAGACTGCTGGAGCGGTCCAGTCGCTTAAGCGATGCACTGGGCGGCGGTTCCATTACGGCGCTTCCGATCATTGAGACACAGGCGGGGATGTATCGGCGTATATTCCGACCAATGTTATTTCCATCACCGATGGACAGATCTTTTGGAAAGTGACCTGTTCTTCTGCCGGTCAGCGTCCGGCAGTCAATGTCAGGATTGTCTGTATCCCGTGTGGGCGGTGCGGCCCAGACGAAGGCCATGAAGAAGGCCAGCGGTTCTATCCGTATTGATCTGGCGCAGTACCGTGAGATGGAGGTCTTTACGCAGTTCAGTTCAGATCTGGATGAAACTACCAAGGAGACAGCTGGCTTATGGAAAGCGTCTGATGGAGCTGCTCAGGCAGCCACTCGGACGTCCGCTGTCTATGCAGGAGCAGGTCATCACCCTCTGTGCGGCAACCCACCGCGTGATGCTGGATGAGCTGTAGAACGGATCAAGGAGTTTCAGATGAAGCATGCTGGAATGGTTTGCAAACCATCATCCAGGAGGTCGGGAAAGAGCTGGAAGAAAAGGCTTTTGACGTGATGAGAAGAGGGCAAATCATGCAGCTGCAGAAAGAGTTCAAGGGGCAGTATGGCAAATCGCAAGAGAGATCCAGAGCCAATAAAAGTATTCAGGATACCAGGAAGATCACCAGTGCCATGTATCTGATCTCTTCCACCAAGATGAAGAAGAGTAAAAAGCTTCTGGCAGATACGGAGCCGTATTTTACACACACTTCAGAGCGATCCACAGGATATTCTGCGTCATATGCCGGATACCCGGCATGCGTATTTTGACACGCGGGAGACAATTCCGAAGGAAAAAGCGGGTGCGCGGTCTTCTGGTCATAACCGGAGATAAGGGCCTGGCGGTTCTTATAACCATAATGTGTTAAAGCAGGCTCAGGAATGGATGGAAGCCGGGGAAAAACAACCGCCTGTATGTGGTGGGTGAGCTTGGACGTGCCTTATTTTGAATCCAGGCAGCTGCCGATTGAGGAGCAGTTTCATTATACGGTCCAGAATCCGACCATGCACCGGGCACGCTGTATCGCGTCCACACTGATTGAGGATTTCATGGAAGGCCGGGTCGATGAGGTCTGGATTCTGTATACCCAGATGATCAACAGTATGAAAACGGAGACCAGAATGGAACAGCTTCTTCCGTTAAAAAGAGAGAATTTCAGCGGCATTTCCATTCCGGCAGACATTCATCAGGAGGAAATCCGCATGGTACCTTCACCGGAGGCAATTATGGATCATGTGGTACCGAACTATGTGACCGGTTTTATATTCGGTGCGCTGGTGGAGTCCTTCTGCAGCGAACAGAATGAACGAATGATGGCAATGCAGTCCGCAAGCGACAATGCTGCGGCCCTGCTTTGCAGAGCTGTCTATGGAATATAATCGTCTGCGTCAGGCAGCCATTACCCAGGAGATTACCGAGGTAGTGGGAGGTGCCAGGGCACAGAGAAAGAAAAAGAGATAACAGGATAAGATAAGGAGAAAGTCATGAGCAAGGGAAAGATCATGTACAGGTCATGGGGCCTGTGGTAGATGTGGCCTTTGAAGATGGAAACCTTCCGCATATTCAGGATGCGCTGGTCGTAGAGAATCAGGAAAGCGCTGCGTGATGGAGGTAGCCCAGCACATCGGCGGAGATGTGGTCCGGTGTGTGATGCTTTCTGCCAGCGAGGGACTTCACCGTGATATGGAAGTGGAGGCTACCGGAAGCGGTATTCAGGTACCGGTGGGAGAGAAAACACTGGGAAGACTGTTTAACGTATTAGGCGAGACCATTGATGGAGGTGAAAGCCTGGAAGGAGAACAGAAATGGGTGATCCACGGGATCCGCCTTCTTTTTGAGGACCAGAGCCCGGTTGTGGAAATGCTGGAAACAGGTATCAAGGTCATTGACCTGTTAGCACCTTATGCAAAGGGCGGTAAGATCGGTCTGTTTGGCGGTGCCGGTGTTGGTAAGACGGTGCTGATCCAGGAACTGATCACCAACATTGCAACGGAACATGGCGGATATTCGATCTTCACCGGTGTTGGAGAGCGTTCCCGTGAAGGAAACGATCTGTGGACGGAGATGGGAGAATCTGGCGTAAAAAAAAGACCGCGCTGGTATTCGGCCAGATGAATGAGTCCCCGGGTGCCAGAATGAGGGTAGCTGAGACCGGACTTACCATGGCAGAGTATTTTCCGTGATGTGGAGCACCAGAATGTACTGCTGTTCATTGATAACATTTTCCGTTTTATCCAGGCCGGTTCCGAGGTATCGGCACTGCTTGGACGTATGCCGTCCGCAGTAGGATACCAGCCGACACTGGCTACTGATCTGGGCGAATTGCAGGAGCGGATCGCTTCCACGAAAAATGGTTCCGTTACTTCCGTCCAGGCCGTATATGTACCGGCCGATGATCCTGACGGATCCGGCTCCGGCAACGACCTTTGCGCATCTGGATGCCACCACGGTACTCTCCCGAAAGATTGTGGAGCAGGGTATCTATCCGGCCGTGGATCCGCTGGAATCTTCTTCCCGTATCCTGAGGAGGATGTTGTAGGAAAAAGAGCATTATCAGGTAGCAAACCAGGTCAAGGGAGATGCTTCAGAAATACAAAGAGCTGCAGGATATCATCGCAATTCTGGGTATGGAGGAGCTCTCGGATGAGGATAAGCTGACAGTAAGCCGTGCCAGAAAAAATTCAGAGATTCTTATCACAGCCATTCCATGTGGCTGAGAACTTTACCGGCATTCCGGGCAAATATGTGCCGGTAAAAGAAACAGTCCGCGGCTTTAAGGCCATCATTGCCGGAGAGATGGATGCCTATCCGGAAGCAGCCTTTTCAATGTCGGAACCATTGATGAGGTTGTGGAGAAGGCGCATAAGATGGCAAAAGAACGCAGAAAACGGATGAGATGAAATTCCAAAACAGAAATCAGAACAGAAACCGTCAGGAAGAATCCTGGCGGTTCAAAACAGAAGGGAGCAAAAGCCATGTCGACATTCTGGCTTAAGGTCATAGCCAGTGACCATGTATTTTATGATGGCAGCTGTGGGGAGGCACTGGTGGTGCCGGCCCATGATGGAGAGGTAGGCATCCTGCCGCACCGGGAAGCGATGATTCTGGCTTCACAGGAGGGCGAGCTTAGGTTTCGCATTCCAGGGAAACAGACTGGCACCAGGCAGTAGTCGGACTTGGCATTGTCCAGGTGGCCAACAACCGTGTGACCGTTGTAGTGGATACGGCAGAGCGCCCGAGGACATCGATCAGGTGCGGCGCGCCAGGCACTGGAGCGGGCAAAGGAACAGCTCCGTCAGAAGCAGAGCATCCGGGAGTACCATATGTCCAGGGCCTCCATGGCGAGAGCCCTGAGCAGATTAAAAAGCGAGCCAGCAGAAGGGCAGCCATTATAATGGGCTGTAAAATGCAGCTGTTCCCAGATTATTTCTGGCACATAAGAAAATTACAGAAATCCGTGATAACGGGATTGTTCCGCCCTTTTTCAGAGCGGGTCAGCGTGATCTGGCGGCGGCAGACGCGGTCTTCAATATGAAGCAGCCGGACCGGAAATTGTTCCGGGGAGTCTGCCAGCTTTTCCGGGATGGTACCCCAGGAGTGCTGGGGCCAGAACCCGATTCCCATGCCGGCCGCGATCAGGTTGCGTACCGATTCCGTGGTGTCACTTTCAAATACAATATGAGGAGAAAATCCCTCCTCTTCAAAATAGCTGTTGGTAATCTGCCTGATAGGGCGGGAACCGGCAAGGCAGATATAATCCGCGTCTCTGGTCTCAGAGAGGCGGATTGTTGTTTTCTGACCAAAAATCTGAATGAGTCGGAACGGCAAGGTAGAGCTCCTCCTCCAGCATGACCATGACATCGTCCGCAAAGTCATTGTGGGCACTGTGCTCTGAAACAGTATCAGCCCTCCGTGCAGATACGCAAAGATCAAAAAGTTATCATCCTGATCCGGATTCTGATAGAGCTGGAAGCTTACTTCCGGATGAAGGCTGCGGTAGGCAATGATGCGGCTGGTGATCAGGGGAAGAAGCAGACAGCAGGCGCAGATGGATGGTGTGGTTTCATCTGGTATTTGCCCTTTTGAAGTTCCTCCGGGATCAGGTCCAGACTGTGTAAGATGGGGATGAGCCGCTGCTGGAGAAAACGGCCTTCTTCGTTTAATTCAATGCTCCGGTTCTGACGTGTGAAAAGCGGAACCCCAAGCTCAGCTTCCAGCCGGTGGATTGACTGGGGAAAGAGCCGGGGATAAGAGCCGGCTGCGCCACCGATCGTAATTGCAGTAATTCCATGAGATGTTCGGCGGCTTTATGAAGGATATGCTGATATGATATCGCCGATAAAAAGAAAATGTCAAAATTGCGAAGCATCGGCAAATTCGTTGCTGTTTGCGCAATGGTATGATGTAAGTAAACAGTAATAAGGAGATGGAGGGATACAAATGGTCACAGATTTGACAAAGGAACATCCGAAACGTCAGTCGCCACATAGCCGGACACATTGCACTTTATTTATGCTACGCGGGCTACCGCCCCGGCCTGCTTCTGCTTTCCTGGCTATTCTACGGTAATAAAAAAAAACACAGCCAGAATGGTACTGGTAAAAAGCTGGAATTCTTGGCTTTTTATCAGTATCGTTCTGGCTGATTTTATTTCTCTCGTAGCGGGGCAATACAACAGAAGTCGGTTATCCCGGCATTCCGCGGAGCATAAATATGGGTATACGTGTCCGGCTATGCAGCGACTGGTGTTTGAGGGAGGCGGACATCTTGTCCGACTATCCGCAAACATCTGTCAGCTGCATCGT
>VOFC01001516.1_pt1 | contig 33676 bp, 63 predicted proteins | sample 5384161 | NCBI WGS metagenome assembly VOFC01 (sample SAMN12384722, study PRJNA508395) | human gut metagenome | isolation source: healthy gut B | host: Homo sapiens
AAACTGTGATATATATTTTTTGGGCTGTGTCTTGGTATTTGTGTCAGCATTCATGCTGTTACCGTGGTTTGTCAGCCCTGATCATAGCGAAGAAACCGGAAAATATTTTTTTGTATACAGCAATTGCAGGCTTTGTCCTTGGAAGGATCATGACATGGAAAAGCCGGAAAAAAGGCGGTTTTTTTTGCAAAAGAAGGATTTGTCAGTGTGGCATTGAGCTGGATCGTTCTCAGTGTGGTCGGAGCAATCCCACTCTGGCTCAGTGGTGAATTCCAAATTTCGTAGATGCCTTGTTTGAGATCGTATCCGGATTTACAACCACCGGAGCAAGCATTGCGGAAAATGTAGAAGCATTTTCTCATACGGCACTCTTCTGGCGAAGTTTCAGCCATTGGATTGGCGGTATGGGTGTACTGGTGTTTATGATGGCGATCCTGCCGTTAGCAGATGGAGAGAATATGCATATCCTGCGAGCAGAAAGTCCGGGACCGATCGTATCAAACTGGTGCCGCGTATGCGAAAAACAGCAGGAATACTGTATCTCATCTACCTGACAATGACTATGTTAGAGATCGTTGCTTTTGCTGATCAGTGGGCTGCCGACATTTGATGCCGTGTGTATGTCTCTTGGAACGGCAGGAACCGGAGGCTTTGGTCTGGTTGTAGACAGTGCGGCAAGCTATACGGCACTGCAGCAGGTGCTCATTACGATATTCATGGTGCTGTTTGGTGTCAATTTCAGTTTCTTCTATCTGATTTTTGATGAAAAAGAGCAGTGATGCTTTTAAAATAGAAGAAGTCCGTTGGTATTTTGCCATTTTGGAATTGCATCTATTTTGATTACTTTGGATTTAACACATAATGCAAGTGAACTGTTGCATAACCTGAATCTGGCAACATTTCAAGTGGCATCGGTTATGACAACTACCGGATATGCGACTGCGGATTTCAATCTGTGGCCGACATTTTCAAAGAATATTTTAGTCATGCTGATGTTTGTAGGTGCCTGCGCGGGCAGTACCGGAGGCGGAATTAAGGTCAGCCGTTTGATCATTTATATCAAATCCTCGATGGGGAAGTCAGCCATCTGATCCATCCGCGAAGCGTCAAGGTTGTAAAAATGGATGATAAGGCGGTATCTGATGAAACGATCCGCACCACACATATGTATCTGATCGTATACATGTTTATTTTTGCGGCATCCCTTTTCCTGCTTAGTCTGGATAAGCATGATATGGTTACGAATTTTACCGCGATCGCAGCAACATTAAATAATATCGGGCCGGGACTGGAAGTAGTAGGACCGATGGGCGGTTATGGAGGATTTTTCCGTGTTGTCAAAGCTGGTTATGATCTTTGATATGCTGATCGGAAGACTGGAGATTTTTCCCACTGTTGATCTTATTTGCACCGCGTGTATGGAAACATCGTTAATGAAAGAGAGCAGAATGGTAACCGGATAGTCCGAAGGATTGGAGGGAAGATACAATGGCAAGTAATTGTGAAAGCTGCGTCAATTATGTCTATGACGATGAGATGGAGTGCTACTGCTGTGATATGAATTTAGATGAGGATGATATGGTAAAGTTTCTGACCGGAAGTTTTGACAACTGTCCGTATTATCGTCTGGATGATGAATATGCAGTGGTAAGACACCAGATGTAAGATAATATAAAATTTTTTTGTACAAAATATATAGAGAAATCAAAAAAGTCAGGTACAGTCCGTTTCTAGGGAATCTGTACCTGACTTTTTTTCGCGACAAGGTCAGGGTGTTAAAAGACAGCTCACAACATAGTGGCTGGCAACATGCGCAAAGCCAGGACTGCTTTTTGTGACTTTGGGAGAAAATACCGAAATGTCATTGCATTTTTGATATTTGCATGTTAAAATTGACTATAGTTAATAATGAATACTAAACTACAGTCAAAGGAGCGCGAAAAATGCCAAAAAGGTTTACAGCCCAAAGGGGTGGCGAGAAGAAACAAAATGCTCTTAGCAGCCGTCCAGTTGTTTTTAGAAAATGGCTATGAAAAGACAACGACAGCGGCGATCGCAAAGGGCAGCAGGAATGGCACCATCATCGTTTTTGCTGCATTTGAGAATAAAGAGGCATTGTTATTGACATTGGTACAGCAGATGTTCAATAGACAGTTTGAGAATGCAGAACAGCTTTTAGGGGGAGCAGAAAGATCCGCTGATGCTGTATGGAATAGAGACTGCGTTGCAGATGTATATTACAGAGTTGTCGGAACCGTTACGGGAATTATATGTGATGGCGTACTCACTGCCGACAACCTGTGAATATATATATAACAATACAGCAGAAAGGCTGAGCGTGATCTTTGCCGATTATCTTCCCGAAGCAGAAAAAAAGGATTTTTATGAAATGGATATTGCTTCCGGGGAATCACCCGTGGATTTATGGCGAAGCACTGTCATCTGTACTTTAAGATAGAGGATAAGATCGGACGGCATCTGCAGTGCTGTTTTACACTCTATCAGGTGCCCAAGGAGAAGCAGGATGCAGTGATCGATGCGGTATTAGAGGTGGATCTGCAATCTATTGCACAAAAACTGATAGAAGATACCATCGTGCAGGCGCATCGGGGATTTGAAGCAGTGATGACTACGAAAGAAGGAAAGAAGGCATAGCATAGGAAAAAAGAATAGGAGGGCTAGGATGAAAAAGAAATATGGAAAAGGATGTTGTGTGTTGCAACCGCAACAGTTGTGTGTCTGACATCCATACCGGGGACGGTTTTGCGGATGAGACAGGATGCAAGGAGGCAAAAGACGGCAAACATGTTCGAATGAGGATAAGAAAGAATTGGTGAAAATGGCAACCTGTAGAGGACGGAGAGTGGCTGATCTACTGTCTGTACTGTAATACACAGTATACAACAGAAATCATTCCGGCGACAGGGCATGAGTGGGGCGATAAGAAACAGATCAGGGAAGCAGGATGTGTGACTACCGGCGAGGTACAGTATACCCTGCCAGAATTGCAACGAAGTGAAAACAGAGACCACACCGGCAAAAGGTCATACGATCGTAACGGACAAAGGAGTGACACCGACCTGTACACAGAGCGGTCTGACAGAAGGAAAACATTGCTCTGTCTGTAATGAAGTGATTCAGAAGCAGAAAAAGTTAGCACCGAAAAAAACACCATGCTGTAACTGACAAGGCAGTAGAGGCAACCTGCAGCAAGGGAAGGTCTGACAGAAGGAAAACACTGTTCCGTCTGTAATCAGGTTCTTGTGGAGCAGAAGAAAGTACGGAAAAACGCCATGTACTTCAAAAGAAAAAAGGTACACCGGCAACCTGTACAGAATACGGATGGACAGACAGAATTTTCTGCACCGTCTGCAATACGATTACGCAAAGAAGGGTAAGAATAGCACCACTGGGACATACGATCGTAACGGATCGGGCAGTGGAGGCAACCTGTACGCAGAATGGTCTGACGGAAGGAAAGCATTGTTCTGTATGTAACGAAGTCATTACCAAGCAAAAAAGATCCCCGCAAAAGGTCATACGATCGTAACCGACAAGGCGGTAAAGGCAACCTGTGAGCAGAGCGGTCTGACGGAAGGAAAGCATTGTTCTGTATGTAACGAAGTCATTACCAAGCAAAAAAGAGATCCCGGCGAAAGGTCATACGATCGTAACCGACAAGGCGGTAAAGGCAACCTGTGAGCAGAGCGGTCTGACAGAAGGAACACACTGTTCTGATTGTAATGAAGTAATCCAAAAACAGGAAACCATAGCGGCACTTGGACATGAGTATCTATCGGGTGCAATCTATGATAAAAAGACAGCACAAGTGGTAGATATATGTAAACGCTGTGCTAAACAAACAAAGAGACTGGCAAATTTAGTATCACTGACAGGGAATGAACAAAATACCAAGTTCGAGGATATGGATGGAAAAGAAATCTCTTCGATCCCGGACAATCTGAAAATTTTTTCCGGTGAGTCAGAGGATGGAAAAAGAAATCTGTTATATGTAAATGAAAAGGATGAAAAGCAGTTACGCGAGTTTTCGATGCTGTCAGAGCATAAAGAACTGAATAATCTTACTTTGCAGTTTGGGAAAGATGAAAATGCAGGTACGATACAGATGGATGCAGCGGATGGTATCAATCAGCTTGGAATCCGTATGAAGCCGTATGAAAACGGAGAAGTCTTAATATACGTTTCAGAAGACATTGTGAATGCATCCATAAAAAATATTAAGAAAAATGGCAACTCTATCATATGTGAAACAGACAATGGAAGCAAACTGGTCATTTCCAGCGATCATATGAATTATAAGGTGGGAAAGACAGATGTTCCGAAAAGAAAGATGATTCTGTTTTGAACCAGCTCGTAGCAAAGAGAGTAGAGGGAAGCGAGGACACAGTAGAGTTCTCCCTACAGCAGATAGAGGAGGAACAGAAAGACTCAAAGACAAAGGATACCGCTAAAACAGAAGATAAATCTGCGTCCGAGGAACCAATGGAACCGATCCGGATCATCTTTGAAAAACAAAAGAAATGGCAAAAGATGACGATGAAGATGAAAAAGAAGTCACAGGATGATTCCACACAGATCAAAACGATCGAGGAGGATGAGCCAACACAGAAGATTGAAAAAAATAAAAGATGAGGAGCCGAGTATCATCATCATCAGATTCGTAGATCCGCCTGTAGAGGAAAAGAAAGAAGAAAAGGAAGAAGAAAAACAAGAGGAAGTAAAGACAGTGAACTTTAAGTTCGAGACTTTACATACCAGTTGTACGATAAGTGGATACAAATACTGTTCATTTAAAGAAGTTAATGATAAATACCACAAATGTAAAAATAAAAAAATATATTCAAAAAATGTAAAAACACGGATACTCACAAATGGAGTAAGGGTAAATGTAGAGTGTGGTGCATGGCACTACAATCATACCCCTGTATACTACGACAGGGTTGTTAAGAAGGGAGAACACGGATGGTGTACAACGTGTGGTATGAAGTGGAGCGGACGTAATTGGACATTATAAGTGTAAATATTGTGGAGAGCCACAGAAGAGATAAGAAGCAGGTAGAAGTCCTGTGAAATAAGCAATAAAAATGCACGCGTAAATCTGCGCGTGCATTTTTCTATTTTCAAATATTATTTTAAAAAATCCGTTGATGATCTGCTCCTCGGCTTCTTTTTCCGTAAGTCCAAGTGTCATAAGTTTGATCAGCTGCTCGCCTGCAATTTTACCGATCGCAGCTTCGTGGATCAGGCTGGCATCAATGTTATTAGCGGAAAGCTCCGGCGTAGCATCAACATGGGCATTTTCCATAATGATGGCATCACATTCGCTGTGGCCGGCACATTTATTGTTACCGCTGATCTTTGCTAAAAAGACCTGATGGGATTCGCCCTTGGCAACGGAACGGGATACGATATTGGTGCTGGAATCCTTTCCGTTGAGTTCTACATGGAAATCCGTCTTTGCATACTGTTTTCCGTGTGTCATGATCTTTTCGCGGACCTCTAAAGTCGCTCCGTCTTTTAAGTCGCCTCTGGTGATACGGTTGGTGGAGTCGATTCCCTTGATCTGGGTTGTCTCCATCTCCATATAGGCGTTCTCTTCTAAGTGGACAACGGTCTCAGGATTCATAATGTTCTCACCCCGTCCATCGCCTTCTCCATAGTGTCTTTCGATGTAGCGGACTTTGGAATTTTTTTTCCAACATAGAAGGTGTGTACACCGTCATGCTTTGAAGTATCAGTTCCACAGTTGTGGATACCGCAGCCTGCAATAATGGTAACATCGCAGTTCTCTCCGACGTGGAAATCATTATAGACTAACTCCTGTAAACCGCTCTGGCTTAAAATAACCGGAATGTGTACACTTTCATTTGTAGTTCCCGGTTTGATATAAATATCGATACCGGACTTGTCCTGTTTGGAAATAATATCAATATTCGCAGTAGTGTTGCGTCCGGCAAGCTGTCCGTCCGAACGGATGTTATAAGCTCCCTCCGGGATCTCATGCAGTCCCGCAACCTGCTCTAATAAATTCTTCTGAATGGCATCCATGCTAAGACCTCCTTTTTATGCTTTATCTGTTAATGTCTTGCAAGTGCTTGGCTGGTTCATCAGGCGTGGCATGATCTCTTCTTTCGAACCGATGGAATCCACGCTGCCGTTTGCAATGACGATGATCTTGTCCGCAATGTCAAGGATCCGTTCCTGATGGGATATGATCAGAATCGTTCCGTTGATCTCATCTCTCATTTTTTTCAAATACTTTGATCAGGCTGTTAAAACTCCAGAGGTCGATCCCTGCCTCCGGCTCATCAAAAATAGAAAGCTGGGTTCCTCTTGCTAAAATAGTAGCGATCTCGATTCGCTTTAACTCACCGCCGGAAAGGCTGGAGTTCACTTCACGGTCAATGTATTCTCTTGCACAAAGACCAACCTCAGAGAGAATATCACAGATATCGCTGACAGACATCGGTTTGCCTGCTGCAATATTTACCAGATCTTTTACCGTCAGTCCCTTGAAATGGACCGGCTGCTGGAAAGCAAAGCTGATACCGCGTTTGGCACGCTCAGTAATGCTGAGATCTGTAATGTCTTCTCCGTTAAACAGGATCGACCGCTGGTCGGTGTATGAATGCCGGCAATGATGCGGGCAAGTGTGGATTTACCGCCACCGTTAGGACCGGTGATCGCCACAAAATGTTCATTAATCGTCAGATTGACATTTTTAGAATCTCTTTATTCTCATTGTCGTCATCGACTTCATAACTGATATTTTTAATTCTAACATAGTTCCTCCAAATTTTTGATAAATATATAACAATCAAGCTACATTATACTATGGCGGGATGTTGTTCTCAACTGTAGTTTGACAGAAATTGCCAAAAAGTGCATCGGCTATGCCGGATAGTGGAGTCTGTCATCCGAAATATGCTCTAACACTTCCTCTAAGTATTTTTTTTGCAACATATTTTGCCATAGGCAGATTTAAGTCTAAATAATTGCCACAGTCCTTAGCGGCAGCTCCCGGGATCGTACCTTCGTAATCACGGATAAACGTAAACATTTCTGTTAAAAGTGTAACGATGTCCTCAGATTCGTAATCGCCGGCAAGGATCAGATAGAATCCGGTGCGGCAGCCCATCGGTCCAAAAATAAATGGTTTTTGAGGCAATATCCTTATGATTGCGTAAAAAAAGTTGCACCCAGATGCTCGATAGCGTGTATCTCCGCAGTATTCATGACCGGTTCAAAATTCGGGCGTGTCATGCGGATATCAAAAGTGGTAAGCACTTCGCTTCCGGCATGGTCTTTTCTGGACACATAAACACCCGGAAGAAGTCTTAAATGATCTACAGTAAAACTTGCGATTTTTTCCATTATAAATTACCTGCCATTTCTAAGATCAAAGTTACAGAGTTCGCGATTGCCATTTTTTCAAATGCAGGATAGTCCATAGAAGCACTGTCATCTGCTTTATCGGAAATGGCACGGATGATCAAAAACGGATGTTGTTCAGATAAGCGGCATGTGCGATCGCAGCACCTTCCATTTCGGTACAGTAACCGCCGAAGGTCTCTACCAGCCAGTCCTTTTTCTCATGGCTGGAAACAAACTGGTCACCGCTTACCACACGACCCTCAAATACCTTTACACCGGAAAGAACCTTGTCACAGGATTCTTTGGCAACTTTTCGAAGATGCTCATCTGCCGTAAAAAGAAAGCGTGTCCATTCTTGGGATCTGACCCAGCGGATAACCGAAAGAAACGGCATCCATATCATGCTCTAACGTATCTGTGGACAACACAATATCCCCGATATCGATATCCTTATTTAAAGAGCCGGCGATTCCGGTGTTGATGACAGCATCGACGTCGTAATCATCGACAAGGATCTGTGTACAGATACCAGCATTGACTTTACCGATACCGGAACGTACAACAACAGCTTCCTTTCCATTTAAAAAATCCTTTATAAAAATCCATGGAAGCCTTGCTGTGGACTACCACATCTGTCATATGCTCTTTGATCTTTGCAACTTCTTCGTCCATTGCTCCAATAATTCCTAACATACAATCCTCCTCTTTTTGTGATTTTAACTCAAACAGTTCCATTTTAAGCCAATTTCGGGGAAAATACAATAGTCAGGGTTCTTCTTTTTCAGGGAAAAACTGCCGCGTATGACAGCATTTTCTCCATAGCGGATTTGATCTGATCCAAGGCAGCATCTAATTTCTGCTGCTTTTCGGATTTTGCTTCTAAATAACCGGAGTCAAACAGAGTCATCTGGACCGGTGCATCCTCATCTAAGAGTTTTCCGGTGCGGATACCGAGTAATCTTATCGGGGTGTGGTTCCAAAGCTCGTCAAAAGACGACAGGAAAGCTCATGATCGGCTGGGTCGAGTTCGTGGGAAAGAGCAGCACCTTCTGGTGCGAAGTACGTTGAAACGTGCTGTACTTGATCTCCACGGTTACGGACTGTGCAAGCTGATTGGACTTTCGGAGTCTCGAAGAGACCTGTTCCGCTAAGGCAAGCAGCACTTTTTGGCATCATCAGCATTCGAAACGTCCTGTGCCAAAGTCGTGGAATTGCCGACTCCTTTTAATTTTTCAACAGTGCTGTGGACTTCTGCGGGAGCGATTCCGTTGGCATATTCCCACATGAGCAGCCCATGGCTTTTGAATTCCCGCATTAAAAAATCTTTGTCGGTATGTGCGAGTTCTCCGATCGTTGTGATCCCAAGAGAACGAAGTCTGGTAGAACTGGATCTTCCTACCATATAAAGGTCCTCGATAGGAAGTACCAGAGTTTTTCGGGATCTCTTCTTTCCAGAGCGTGTGGATGCGGTCTGGTTTTTCAAAATCACTTGCCATCTTAGCGAGCAGCTTATTCGGTGCGATCCCGATGTTAACGGTAAAGCCGAGTTGCTCTTTGACAGTCTTAGAAATAAGGGTGGCTCCGGCAATCGGAGATTCATATTGATAGGCGATCGGTGTAAAGTCCAAAAACATTCATCAATGGAAAGCTGTTCAATGTCCGGTGTAAACGTACGCAGAAGCGTCATAAGCTGCTTGGAATACTGACGGTACATCGTACGATCCGGACGTGCGATAACCAGGGATTCGCATTTTCGAAGAGCATGTGCGACCGGTTCGCCGGTTTTGATACCAAACGTTTTTGCAGAAGTAGACTTTGCCAGTACGATCCCGTGACGGCTCTCGCGGTCTCCGCCGATAATGGCCGGGATCGTGCGCAGATCGACCGTGCTTCCATTTTTCAGTTGTTCAATGGCAGTCCAGCTTAAAAAGCGGAATTTACGTCAATATGAAAAATAACCGGTTCCAAGTTCCCAATCTCCTTTTTGCAGATTTCTTTCTAAAACTCTTTCTAAAATTTGTTCTAAATTTTGTCCAAAAACTCATTCTGAATTTGTTCTGAATCTCTTCCTAATAAAATAGGTCTGTTCCGTCAAATAAAAATGTCGGATAAAAAATCCACTGGACAAGAACAAATGTTTTGTTTATGATGTTAGTATAACATAGCGAAGCGGACTCGTACAGATAGAAAAGGAGGAGCTATGAAATTTTTTCATTTAAGTGATCTGCATATTGGAAAACATTTATTTTATCATTCACTTTTTAGAAGATCAAAAATACGTCTTTCACCAGATTTTTGAAGTAAGCAAAGGAGGAACAGCCGGATGCCGTTCTGTTATGTGGCGATATTTATGATAAAACGATTCCGTCTGCAGAGGCGGTCAGTCTGTTTGACTGGTTTTTAACAGAGTTAAAAGAAACATTGCCAAAGGCACTGATCCTTATCATTGCGGGAAACCATGACAGTGGGGAGCGGTTAGAATTTGCACGGGAACTCTTAGAAAAAGAGGGCGTGTTCATTGCCGGTCTGCCGCCGCGGGAAGCAGACGAAAAGATCCGAAAAGTGACGATGACGGATCCTGCCGGGGAAGTATGCTTTTTATCTGCTGCCATTTACCAAACCGTCGCATCTGCGGAAAAAATACGAAGAAGAAAAATAGACAGCTATGAAGAAGCAGTAAAAAAAATTATTAGAAGAGGAAGAAATAGATACAACAAAAACGAAACGTTCTATTGTCACATCAGTTCTATTTATCCGGTGGCAGCGAGCCGCTCACCTGTGATTCAGAGATCCGCATGGCGGGCGGGATTGATGAGATCGATACGAGACTGTTAGAGGATTTTGACTATGTGGCACTTGGTCATATCCACAGGGCGCAGAGGATTGGAAAAAAAAGACAGTGTTACTATTCAGGAACACCACTCAAATATTCCGTAAAGTGAAGCATCCCATGAGAAATCTTTTCAGATTGTGGAATTAGGAGAAAAAGGACAGGGAGCCGCTTTTGTACGAAAAAAGCAGTTAAAGCCGCTGCGGGAACTTTGCGTGCTGCGGGGAACACTGCAGGAGGTATTAGAGCAGAGAGAGCATGCGAAAGATTTTGTCAGCATTACCTTAACGGATGAAGAAGAACCGTATATGCCAAAGGAACAGTTAGAGCTGGTGTTTGACCATATTTTAGAGATCCGTATTGATAATGAAAGAACACGCAGGATTTTAGATCTTTATGAGGAAGAAGAGGAGACCGAAAGCCTGTTTGAATCGTTTGCCTCATTTTTTGAAACAGTGCAGGGCAGAAGCATGAATGAAGCGGAGCAGGAGGCGGCACAGGATGCCTGGAATGAGATCATAGAAGGGGAGCAGAATGAAACCGTTAAAGTTAGAGATGTCTGCCTTTGGCTCGTATGCCGGATTGGTAGAGGTGGATTTTACAAAAGCAGGAAGCGGACTCTTTCTGATCACCGGGGATACCGGAGCAGGAAAGACGACGATTTTTGATGGGATTGCCTATGCGCTCTATGATGAGACCAGCGCGGGGAACGAAGCGGCAGTATGATGCGCAGTCAGTTTGCAGATGCAAAGACAGAGACCTATGTGAAACTGACGTTTTTAAGCCACGGAAAGATCATCAGGTGAGAAGAAATCCGGAGCATAAGATACAAAGGAATTGAAAAACGGCAATACCACACTGCGGAATATTCCAAAGAATGTTGAGCTGATCCTGCCGGACGGACAGGTGTTCCCGGAGAAAAAGCAGGGGACAGACCGCGAAATCGTGAATTTAGTGGGGCTGGATGTCAACCAGTTCACCCAGACCGCTATGCTGGCACAGGGCGATTTTCTAAAGCTGTTGTATACAAAATCCGATGATCGAAAGGCAATCTTTTCTAAGATCTTTCAGACCGGTTACTGTGCGAAGATCCAGGACTACTTCCGCCAGCAGGCTTCTATCTTAAAGGATGAGTTAGAAAAACAGGAGCAGGCATTGCGGCAGGAGGCCTCCGGTGTCCGGTTGGATGAAGCCGGAAAGCTCAAGATGCAGGAACTGTTAGAGCATGACTTATTTCCATGTGAAGAGGTACAAAGCCTGTTACAGGAAAATATCGAAGCCTGTAAAAAGAAACCACGGACGTACAGAAAATAAAAAGATGAAAAAGCAAAAGCCGTAGAACAACTGACGAAAGACATCAGCGTGCAGGAGCAGGTGAACCGTCAGTTTGAACACTTAAACGTGGTGACGGAACAACTGAAAGATTTACAACACAAAGTAGAAACTGCAAAACAGGCACATGAAGCTGCAAAGCAGGAAATTGAAAAAAAAAGGAGAGAGCATCCAAAAAGAGATCGCTGACATTGAACATTCCCTACCGCTCTATGAACAGGCAGAACAGGCAAAGGAAAAAGAGAAAAGCGGAAAGAAACGTTTAGCGGATTTAGAAAAGGATCAGGGAGTTCTTGGGACCTTAAAGCAGCGTATGGAAACGTCACAAAAAGGAGTGGAACATCTGGGTTACGAAGGCAAAAGAAGCCGTAGCAGAGTATGAGCGTGTTTATGAGGCATTTTTCCATGAGCAGGCAGGGATTTTAGCAAAGGACTTAGAAGAAGGGATGCCATGTCCGGTCTGCGGCTCCACACATCATCCGTCTCTGGCAAAATGGCTGAGGATGTACCATCCGAAGAAGAAGTGAAAAAGGCAAGGAAGAAACGGACAGAGGCAGAAGAACACCGGGAGCAGAGCGAGAGACAATATATGGAAGCAAAAAGTGCCTACGATACGAAAAGGCAGCAGGAAGAGACGGAGATCCGGGTACTCTTAGCGGAGGCGGCAAAAGAGCTAGAGCTTACTTCTAAGAATCTGGTCTATTCGGGAAAAGAAGAAGCCATGGCAATCTTAGAAAAGAACAGGCAGTTAAAGCAGCAGTTAGAATCTTCCGTAAAAAGACACAGGAAGAGTTATCGTAGACACAGGGGCAGGAAGCAAGCTACAAAGGTCAGAAAGAACAGCTGTTACAGGAGACCGAGGGTCGCAAGCCACTGGAACTTACGGAGAAAAAAACAGCAGCAAAGAGAGCTGTCGGAGGAGGTTCAAAACGCAGAGGACAGACTGCGGCAGCTTCATACCACACAGGAGATCAATGAGCGTATCCGTCAGAACCTGCAAAAAGTATGATGCGAAACGGGAGCAGTTCAAAGAGCAGGCAGCAGTTGCAGATACGCTGAACCGCACGGCAAACGGACGGTTGAGTGGAAGTATGAAGATGGACTTTGAGACCTATGTACAGAGGAAGTATTTTAAACAGATTTTAAAGGAAGCAAACCGAAGACTGATCAAAATGAGCCGTGGAAGCTTTGTCTTACAGTTAAAAAGAAGGTCAGGAGAGCGGCAAAGGGAAAAAATGAGGGATTGGATCTGGTAGTACACAGCCTGGTTACAAATGCGATCAGAGATGTCCGTACCTTATCCGGCGGAGAGGCATTCATGGCGGCACTTTCGATGGCACTGGGACTTTCGGACATTGTGCAGAGGACTGCGGGAGCGGTACAGTTGGAAATGATGTTTATCGACGAAGGCTTTGGCTCTTTGGATGACATCTCAAGAATGCAGGCATTAAATGTCTTAGAAGAACTGACCGGCAGTGGAAGACAGATCGGGATCATCTCGCATGTCAATGAATTAAAGGAGCAGATGGAGAAAAGCTGGTTGTTTCTAAGGGGAGAGGGGCAGCAGCCTGCACTGGGAACTGTAAATCTTAACCAAGTATAAAAAATATAAAAGAAAGGTTTAGATTTATTTTAGAATCCTTTAAGTTTTGCGTCGCAGTTTGGTCATAAATAGTTCCTATAATGAAAACATCAAATGAATGAGGCAGCAATTACCTTATATATAGATTAACATTTTCATAACTAAACTCCTCGGAAAGTCCTTAGGAACCGCAAGTCCTAAGGACTTTTCCCGGTTTATCAGGATTTATCAGAGTTTATCTTTGAATTTTATTTGTACATTTTATCAAATCTGTTAAAATCTTAACATTCTTTTAGCACCACCCTTAAAATCCGCAAAATCCCTGTGTTTATTGTAAAAATTCGTAAATTTTCACAATAAAATCTATTAAAATTTAAAAAAAATGTTTATAAAATTTAGGTGGCTTTTTTTTAACAAATGAGAGTATTATATGTAACAGAAAAGTCAACGCATGAAGATATAGGCTTATATCGGGGAAGTTGCATGACTGTAATTAAGAAAATAAAAAGGAGTGAATAGCAATATGGAATCATTTAATTTTTTGCTGTTTCTGGCGATTATTTTAGTTTCCACAAAAGTACTGGGTATTTTTTCTAAAAAGTTAAGATGCCACAGGTTGTAGGTGCTTTGGTGGCGGGCGTTATCTTAGGACCATCCGTATTGAATCTGGTACAGATGGAGAGTGATGGAAATTTCTTAGCATACATGGCAGAGATCGGTGTTATCTTACTGATGTTCTGTGCAGGACTTGAGACCGATTTATCGGAATTAAAGGCAAACGGTGTAGCTTCCTTTATTGTTGCAATGTGTGGAGTTATCGTTCCGTTAGTAGGAGGATTTATTGCATATGCATTATACTTCCATGTAGATGTATCAAGTTTTCATGAGTGTATGAAAGCAGTATTTGTCGGAACGGTGCTGACGGCAACCTCGGTTAGTATCACGGTCGAGACGCTGCGAGAGTTAGGACATTTAAAAGGAAAGGTCGGTTCTACGATTTTAGGAGCAGCGATCATTGACGATATCCTTGGTATCATCGTATTGACAATCGTAACCAGTTTAGAAGATACCAGTGTCAATCCGGCAGCCGTATTTGGTAAGATCGCACTTTACTTTGTTGCGATCGCAGTCATCTGGTTTGTACTGGCAAAACTGAAACCATTCTTAGAGTCACAGGATCAATTGAGAAGAACTGCAATCCTTGCATTGGCATTCTGTTTCTTAATGGCATATGTATCCGAAAAGTTCTTTGGAATCGCAGATATTACAGGTGCATATTTTGCAGGACTGATGCTTTGCTCTATGAAAATCGAAACTTATGTCAATCGAAGAGTTGAGATACCTGCGTACTTAATCTTCTCACCGGTATTCTTTGCAAGTATCGGAATGAAGACCAACTTAGATGGTTTGAACGGTAGCATGATCCTGTTTTCCATTATCCTGTTAATCATTGCTATTTTGTCAAAAAGTTGTGGGATGCGGTCTGGGTGCTAAAATATGCAAGTGTACGAATAAAAGAAGCATTGCGGATTGGTGTCGGCATGATCTCCCGTGGTGAGGTTGCCTTGATCGTGGCACAGAAAGGTTATCAGGCAGGCATGTTAAGCGATGACTTATTTGCACCGATCGTATTGGTGGTTATTGTTACAACCCTGATCACCCCAATTCTCTTAAGTATGGTATTTAAGGGAGAAAAAACCGCAGGATACACCGGCAGCTCCGGCAGAGAGTGCGAATATATAAGCATCATTCTATGCGAGTAGATAAGAGGGAAGTATTCAAAAGATAAAAAGAAAACCGTCATTGGAACCGAATGGAACCGATGACGGTTTTTTGCCACCCTGATCATATCAGATAAACCAGGTATCCTGATTGGTCGATGAGACGGAAACGGCACCTGCCTGTAAAAGAGCCATAATGTCTTCTTTTTCTGAAACCATACCGCCGGCAATGACCGGAATCGGAGAGGATTTGCAGAGCTTTTGAATGACCTTTGGCATAAGTGCAGGAAGAATCTCGATGCAGTCCGGTTTTCCGGCACGCATGGTTTTAAAAATACTTTCATATGCCATGGAGTCGATCACAAAGAAACGGTGGATCGTATACAGATCAAGCTCGCTGGCACGTTTGATCAGCAGAGCCTTTGTGGAAATAATACCATCGGCTTTTTGTATACTGGTGGATAAAATCAATGGCGATCTCTTTCGGGCTGAGTCCGTGGATCGGATCCATGCACCATGGCAATCTTCCCGGCAGATTTGACTGTTTCTACAATCTGAGGAATATTGCAGATATCGCCATAGAGAATAAACACAATGGAACTGTCGGTTTCTAAACATTTTTTAATCCGTCATCATCCTTCACGGCGGCATGATGACAGGAGAGTTTTCTAAGGCTTCCATAAATTCAGAATGCATAAAGTACCTCCTTGTATAAAAAATAAAGGACAGTATGCCATCCGGCATCCTATCCTTCATTATATATGAAATAGTGAAAAATGAAAAGAATTATTCAGTTTTTTGATTGGGTTGATTAATCTGCATCCGGCGGGGTATGTACGGATGCAGATGGAAGAAATCCATATGTTTGCAGCCTATATTCTTAATAGCTCCCCTCATGAGCAACAGACCGGGTAGTCTGTATATATTACGAAGTCATTTGCTGCAAGCGAATTTGAATGGGTTGACGGCATCGCCGTCAAATCTATGTAGATTCTATCAATATTGGGTAGGGAAATTGACAGAAGTTACATACCAAGATATAAAAAAAAAGAGCAGGAAAATAAGGATGCTCTCGCATCTTTTTTTACCTTGCTCATTCGTCTCTGTGGCTTACATTATTTATTTACTGCGGTAAGTATAACACCTAAATATGGAAAATGCAAGAGCCGATATTGTATAAAATGAAAAACATTCCAATTTTTTTACCTGAATATAGACAATATCTTGACAATAGAATCCATTGCAGATAACATAGAAGAGAAGTAAGTAAGAGGGACGGTGAAGATATATGACAGAAGAGGATAAAGGCGCGTACAGATATTGTAAGAATTGTGGAAGAGTGCTTTCACCGACCTACGAAGCAGAGCTTTGCCCGACATGTGAGGAGAACCAACTGTTTGATAAGGTCAGAGATTACATTCGTAAAATGATGTCACGGAAATGCAGGTAGCCGAGCATTTTGGAATCCCGCAAAAGAAAGTGAAGGCGTGGATCAAAGAAGGAAGGATTGAGTATAAGGAAGATGGAGATAAGCGGGCATTGGTATCCATCCGTTGTGCAAGATGTGGAGCAAAAGTTACCTTCGGAACACTTTGCAGCCGGTGTCTGAAAATTATGAATAGTTCTAAATACGAGTATGCAGGAAACGACCTTGAGAAGAACAAGATGCGTTTCTTAGACAATGATGAATAATAAATAATGCATAGTTACATAGGATTTTTTGAGATCCATAGTAAATAATAAAGAAGTCCCATGCGGTCCGTACAGATTTCAGAGTATGACATTTTAATCTGTATGAACCACATGGGACTTTTTTCTATATTTTTTTTAAAAGCATTTCTGTAATTAACTTACATGAAATTAACGCTCACATTTGCAGGCAGCTTCCACAAATCCTTTGAATAACGGATGTGGTCTGTTCGGTCTTGACTTAAATTCCGGATGCGCCTGCGTAGCAATAAACCATGGATGATCGGAAATCTCGATCATTTCCACAATCCTTCCATCAGGAGAAAGACCACAGAGGTTCAATCCTTTTTCTGTCAGTGCATTGCGGTAATCATTGTTGACTTCGTAACGGTGACGATGTCTTTCGTGGATGGTGGACTCGCCGTAAACAGCGTGGGCTTTGGAATCCTTTGTCCAGTTCACAAGGATATGCGCCAAGTCTTAAAGTACCACCGATATCCTCTACACCGTCCTGATCCGGCATCAATGCAATAACCGGATGAGTAGTGTTCGGGTCTAACTCGATGCTGTGTGCATCATGGAAACCACAGACATTACGGGCAAACTCAATAATTGCAACCTGCATACCAAGGCAGAGACCAAGATATGGGATTTTGTTCTCACGGGCATATTTTTGCTGCAAGGATTTTTCCTTCTACACCACGGCTGCCGAAACCGCCAGGAACCAGGATACCCTGCATAGAGCCTAATACCTCGTCCACATTTTCTTCGTTCAGTTCTTCAGAATCCACCCAGTGGATGTTGACCGTTGCACGTTCTGCGATACCGCCGTGTTTTAATGCCTCCACAACAGAGATATATGCATCGTGCAGGGCAATATATTTTCCGACTAATGCAATTTTTACTTCTTTATTCGGATGACGCAGGGCATTGACCATATCTTTCCAATCGGTTAAGTCCGGTGTTGGACATTCCAGATTTAAGCATTTACAGGTAACCTGTGCAAGATTCTCTTTTTCCATTGCAAGTGGTGCCTCATATAAGTATTCCACATCAAGGTTCTGCAACACATGACTGTTTGGCACGTTACAGAACAGAGCGATTTTATCTTTGATCCCCTGGTCTAACGGCTGCTCGGAACGGCAGACGATGATATCCGGCTGGATACCCATTCCCTGTAATTCTTTTTACGGAAGCCTGTGTCGGTTTTGTTTTCAGTTCGCCGGAAGCCTTTAAGTATGGAATCAGCGTTACATGGATAAGAATGGCATTTTCATGTCCGACCTCATGCTGGAACTGGCGAATGGACTCTAAGAAAGGCTGACTTTCAATATCTCCAACCGTACCACCGACCTCGATGATCGCAATATGTGTCTCATCGGAAGTGAAATTGCGGTAAAAACGGCTCTTGATCTCGTTTGTGATATGAGGAATGACCTGAACAGTTCCTCCGCCGTAATCGCCACGGCTGTTCTTTCTGAAGAACGGACCAGTATACTTTACCGGTTGTAACGTTGGAATTTTTGCTCAAGCTTTCATCAATAAAACGTTCATAGTGACCTAAGTCTAAATCAGTTTCTGCACCGTCATCTGTTACAAAAACCTCTCCATGTTGGATTGGGTTCATCGTGCCCGGATCAATGTTGATATAAGGGTCAAATTTTTGCATTGTTACCTTAAAACCTCTGGCTTTTTAAAAGACGGCCGAGAGATGCGGCAGTAATGCCTTTTCCGAGTCCCGGAAACAACTCCTCCGGTGACAAAGACATATTTTACAGGCATAGGTGTTTCCTCCTATAAAAATTATATATAAATGTTTCCTGAATTTAAAATAACTCATATATTATACAACTAGAGAAAAAAAGAAATCCACAATTTTAGAAAAAAGAAATCAAAAAAGTTTAGAAAAACTTTAGAAAGGACAAGAAAAGTTCACGATATTCGTATTGATTTTAATAGAAAAGAAACATATAATAAGTACGATACTGCAAGAACTATGATGCAGCATGGAGGAGAGCATGGATAACAATCAGATGAACGGAAATAACAACAATAATAATAACAATAATAATCGGAACAACAAAAACGGGCAGATGTTTTTAGCGTTTTTACTGGTTTCACTGGTAATGCTGTTTATTATGAGCTATGTGAACAGCAAGATGGATCAGATGTCGAGTGAGGAGATTACCTATTCCCAGTTTTTGAAAATGGTGGAAGAGGACAAGGTAGAGAGTGTCGAGATCGGTTCGTCAGAGATAAAGACAAGAACTCCGAAAGAGGAGAAAAAAGACACAAAGGTAAATAACGGTCTTACTACGATCAAAAAAGACCTATTACACGGGAATCGTGGAAAATCCGGATCTGTTAAAGACTTTGGAAAAACACGATGTCAATATCAAAGGAACGATCCCGGATAATACTTCCGTATGGATGGTCTATAACATTTTAAGTTTTAGTGATCCCGTTAGTATTGGTATGGGTACTGCTGGATTCTTAATGCGCCGGATGGGCGGCGGCGGAGTGATGGGCGTTGGCAAGAGCACTGCAAAAGTTTATGTGGAAAAAACCACCGGCGTTACCTTTAAAGATGTTGCCGGACAGGATGAGGCAAAAGAGTCCTTACAGGAAGTCGTTGATTTCCTTCACAATCCGAAACGTTATACAGAGATCGGTGCGAAGCTGCCAAAAGGAGCGTTGTTAGTAGGCCCTCCTGGTACCGGTAAGACGTTACTTGCAAAAGCCGTTGCGGGCGAGGCAAATGTACCGTTTTTCTCATTGGCAGGTTCCAGTTTCGTAGAGATGTTTGTGGGTGTCGGTGCATCCCGTGTGCGTGATCTTTTCAAAGAGGCACAGAAACAGGCACCATGTATTATTTTTATTGATGAGATCGATGCAATCGGAAAGAGCAGAGATGCCCGTTATGGCGGAAACGATGAGAGAGAGCAGACGCTGAACCAGTTGCTTTCAGAGATGGATGGTTTTGATACTTCCAAGGGACTTCTGATCTTAGCAGCAACCAACCGTCCGGAAGTATTGGACAAGGCATTACTTCGTCCGGGACGTTTTGACAGACGGATTATTGTAGATAAACCGGATTTAAAAGGAAGAGAGGCAATCCTTCAGGTGCATGCCAAAGATGTCCTGATGGATGAGACCGTAGATCTGAATGCGATCGCATTGGCAACCTCAGGGCGGTCGGTTCCGATCTTGGCAAATATGATCAACGAGGCAGCAATTAATGCCGTAAAGAATGGCAGAAAATATGTAAGCCAGGCCGATCTGTTTGAATCGGTAGAAGTGGTCATCGGCAGGAAAAAGAAAAAAAGACCGCATTATGGGACCGAAGGAAAAGAAAGATCGTAGCATATCATGAGGTTGGTCATGCGTTAGTGACTGCATTGCAGAAAAATACAGAGCCGGTACAGAAGATTACAATTGTACCGCGTACCCATGGGAGCACTCGGTTATGTGATGCAGGTGCCGGAGGAAGAAAAATTCTTAAAATCTAAAGAGGAATTAGAAGAAGATTTAGTAACCTTTATGGCAGGACGTGCAGCAGAAGAGATCGTATTTCATTCTGTAACAACCGGAGCGTCAAATGATATTGAACAGGCAACAAGAATTGCCCGTGCCATGGTAGCACAGTACGGAATGTCAGAGCGGTTCGGACTGATGGGACTTGCAACGGTAGAGAGTCAGTATCTAGACGGAGAAGCAAGACTGAACTGTGGTGAAGAGACCGCAGCCGAGATTGATAAAGAAGTCATGAAGATGTTGAAGGAAAGCTATGAGAAAGCAAAACAGCTTCTTTTCAGAAAATCGGGAGGTACTCGATAAGATCGCAGCACATCTTTATGAGAAAGAGAATATTACCGGAAAAGAATTTATGAAGATTTACCGCGAATTGAAAGGAATCCCGGAGCCGGAGGAAGAGAATGTGGCAAAACAGGGTTCTTCCGTAGATTTTCGGGTTGGAGAAAGAAGCAACTCACACAGTAGATCTGAATAAGGCAACTTCGGAAAAAGAAGAGTCAGAGGAAGAAGATCCAAATAAAGAGAATTCAGGGAAGAGGATTTTGAACAGGAGACCGATGTTTGATTTTGAGGAAGAATTAAAAAACTGCCGGAAAAGCCGGGAGTCTATATCATGCATGATGCAAACGATGCCATCATCTATGTTGGAAAAGCGATCAAACTGCGAAATCGTGTCAGACAGTATTTCAGACCAAGCCATAATGAAGGGATCAAAAAAGATCATATGGTACAGCAGATCGCACGGTTTGAATATATTGTTACGGACTCAGAATTAGAAGCGCTGATCTTAGAGTGTAATTTAATAAAGGAGCATCGTCCAAAGTACAATACGATGCTCCGGGATGATAAGACTTATCCGTATATCAGAGTGACGCTGGGAGAAGAATATCCCAGGGTCCTCTTTTGTCGTCAGATGAAAAAAGATAAGTCACGGTATTTCGGACCTTACACCAGTGCCGGGGCAGTCAAGGACACCATAGATCTGCTCCACAAGCTCTATCAGGTGCGCACCTGCAACCGTAAGCTGCCACGGGATATCGGAAAAGAGCGTCCGTGTCTGAACTATCATATCCATCAGTGCCAGGCACCATGCCAGGGTATGTCACCAAAGAGGAATATGCAAAAAACATCCGAAAAGTGATGGATTTTCTGAATGGAAATTATAAGGAGATCATCACGGAGCTCGAAAGTAAGATGCAGCAGGCTTCGGATGAGATGAATTTTGAAAAAGCGATTGAGTATCGGGAACTGTTAGGAAGTGTGCGGGCAGTGGCACAGAAACAGAAGATCACAAATACCGATGGCGAAGATAAGGATATCATTGCATTAGCAAGAGATGAACGGGATGCCGTGGTTCAGGTGTTCTTTATCCGTTCCGGCAAGCTGATCGGAAGAGATCACTTTTATCTGCGGATTGCAGACGGGGAAGAAGAACAGGGAATCCTGACCTCTTTTGTCAAGCAGTTTTACGCGGGAACGCCTTATATTCCAAGAGAGATCGTACGGCAAAGTGAGATCGAAGAAGAAGACGTGATCTCGGAATGGCTGGCAAAGCGAAAAGGCCAGAAAGTGTATCTGCGGGTACCGAAAAAGGAACGAAGGAACGACTGGTAGAGCTTGCGAAGAAAAATGCCCGGATGGTATTAAGTCAGGACAAAGAGCGTATCCAGAGAGAAGAAGGAAGAACGATCGGTGCCTTAAAAGAAATCGCAGGACTCTTAGAACTGGATGGAATCCGAAGAGTAGAGGCTTATGATATTTCCAATATCAACGGATTTGAAACGGTAGGCTCTATGGTAGTCTATGAAGGGGGCAGACCAAAACGGAGTGATTACCGTAAATTCAAATTAAAGAGTGTATCCGGACCGGACGATTATGCATCCATGCATGAGGTATTGACCAGACGTTTCCGGCATGGTTTAGAGGAACAGAAGGAGTTAGAAGGACGGGAACAGGAACTTGGAAAATTCAGCTGTTTTCCGGATCTTTTTGATGATGGACGGTGGAAAAGGACAGGTCAATATTGCCCTGTCGGTGTTAGAGGAACTGAGGCTATCCATTCCGGTCTGCGGAATGGTAAAAGATGATCACCACCGCACCAGAGGCCTGTATTTTCAAAATGAAGAGATTCCGATCGCAAGGGACAGCGAAGGTTTTAAACTCATTACCAGGATTCAGGATGAAGCCCATCGATTTGCCATTGAATACCACCGCTCCCTGCGAAGTAAGAGTCAGGTACATTCGATCTTAGATGACATTCCGGGAATTGGGGCGACCAGACGAAAAAAGCGTTGATGAAATATTTTGATTCGATAGAAGAGGTCAGAAATGCCTCGGAGGAGACCCTTGCAGGAATAGACAGCATGGATGCAAGAAGTGCCAGATCGGTCTATGAGTTTTTTCATAAGGAAGATCAGGAAGAAGATTTGCAAAACTCTTCCTCAAAAGAGGCACCGGATTGTTGAAGCAGAGATTTTTCTATGATATGATGAATAGAGTAATGGGGAAAAACGGTAGATAAAGGAGAAGTGTATGAGCCAGAAAAGTGTAAGTGTATCAAAATTAGCAAAATTGTTGGATCTGAAGGTATTTACAAAAGAATTAGATCTAAAGAAACATAAAAGTAACCTTGTCCGATGTCAATCGGCCGGCATTGCAGTTGAGCGGATATTTTGAATATTTTGAGCCGAACCGTGTGCAGATCATCGGAATGGTAGAATACAGTTTCTTAAAGCAGATGGACCCGGACAAACGGATCGAAATCTATAATGCACTGTTAGAGAGGGAGATCCTGTGTATTATTTTTCAGCCGTGATTTTGAACCGGATGAGGATTTTTTACGGATTGCGGAAGAAAAAGATGTGCCGCTGCTTGGAACACACCGTACGACCTCTTCTTTTATGGCAGAGCCGATCCTGTGCCTGAGTGAAGAATTGGCGCCATGTGTGACGCATCCATGGGGTACTGGTCGATGTGTATGGCGAAGGACTTCTGATCACCGGAGAGAGCGGAATCGGTAAGAGCGAGGCTGCATTGGAGCTGATCCGTCGTGGTCATCGTCTGGTTACGGATGATGTCGTGGAGATCCGTAAGATCAATGAACATACACTGGTGGGAACTTCCCCGGCGATCACCAGACATTTTATTGAATTAAGGGGAATCGGAATCGTTGATGTCAAGACACTGTTTGGTGTAGAGGCGGTCAAAGAAAAACAGAACATTGATCTGGTCATTAAATTAGAGGACTGGAAAAAAGAAAATGAGTATGACCGTTTGGGACTTGAGGAAGAATATACAGAGATTTTAGGAAATCAGGTAGTCTGTCATTCACTCCCGATCCGTCCGGGAAGAAACCTTGCAGTCATCTGTGAATCGGCTGCCGTAAACCACAGGCAGAAGAAGATGGGTTACAATGCAGCACAGGAATTGTACCGGCGTGTACAGGAGAATTTGAATAAGACAGAAGAAGATGAATAGAAAGAATAAAAAGAAAAGAGGTAAATAGTAAATGGAAAAACAAATGCTTGGATGAAATATCCGGAAGGGGAAAAAAAAAACACAGGTTTTTGATTTTGCAGAGGATTACCGCAAATTCCTTTCTGCATGTAAGACAGAGAGAGAATGTACGAGCTTTTTTGAGGCAAAAGCAAAAAGAAGAAGGCTATCAGTTATTAGAGGATGCCATCAAAGAAAAGAAGAGCCTGAAGCCGGGAGATAAAGTTTATGTAAATCAGATGGGAAAATCCATTGCCATGTTCATCATCGGTAAAGAGTCGCTGGAAAAAAGGCATGAACATCTTAGGTGCACATATTGATTCTCCAAGATTGGACTTAAAACAGGTACCGCTTTACGAAGATACGGAAATGGCAATGTTTGATACACATTATTATGGAGGAATCAAGAAATACCAGTGGGTAACACTCCCGCTTGCACTTCACGGAGTAGTGGCAAAGAAAGACGGAACCGTGGTCAACATCAGCATTGGTGATAAGGAAAATGATCCGGTATTCGGAGTCAGCGACTTACTGATCCACTTAGCAGGCGACCAGTTAGAAAAAAGCATCCAAGGTCATCGAGGGGGAGAATCTGGATGTCCTGACGGAAGCATTCCGGCAGACGTAGAAGAAAAAAGACAAAGTAAAAAGAGACTGTCAAAGCAAATGTACTGAATATCCTGCTGAAAGAATATGATATAGAAGAGGAAGATTTCTTATCAGCAGAGCTTGAGGCTGTTCCGGCAGGACCTGCAAGAGATTATGGATTTGACCGTTCCATGGTCATGGGTTACGGACATGATGACCGTGTGTGTGCTTATCCGTCTTTCCGTGCAATGCTGGAGGTAGATACACCGGAAGTGACCAGTGTGTGCCTGTTAGTCGATAAAGAAGAGATCGGAAGCGTCGGTGCAACCGGTATGCAGTCACGTTTCTTTGAAAATGCAGTAGCAGAAGTGATGGAGCTTTGCGGTCAGTATTCCGAGTTGGCACTGCGCCGTGCATTAAGCAATTCACAGGTGCTTTCTTCCGATGTCAGTGCAGCATTTGACCCGAATTACCCATCCGTATCCGAAAAGAAAAATGCAGCATATTTCGGAAAAGGGCTGGTATTTAATAAATACACCGGAGCAAGAGGAAAATCCGGCTCTAACGATGCAAATGCAGAGTACATGGCACATTTAAGAGCCGTATTAGATAAAGAAGAAGTCGCATACCAGACTTCAGAGCTTGAAAAGTAGACCAGGGCGGCGGTGGAACCATTGCCTATATTCTTGCAAACTATGGAATGCAGGTCATCGACAGTGGTGTGGCAGTATTAAATATGCATGCACCTTGGGGAGATTATCAGCAAAGTGGATTTATATGAAGCATTCCGTGGATATGTAGTATTCTTTAAAGGAAGCATAGACAGGAGATTATGACAACAGAAAAGATATTTGATGAGGCTTTAAAAAAATATTCTCTCAGAGGATGAGATTTTAAAAGATGAACCGATGAAACATCACACCACATTCCGGGTGGGTGGACCGGCCGAGTATTATCTCCGTCCGAAAAAAGAACAGGTGGCGGAGGTACTCCGCCTCTGTCTCACATATCAAAAGGAATACCCGATCATTGGGAACGGCAGTAATCTTTTAGTTTCGGACAAAGGCATTTCAGGTGTCGTTATCGAGATTGGAAAACAGATGGATGAGATTACCGTGGATGGTACCACCATATACGCACAGGCGGGAGCAATGCTTTCTTAAGACCGCACATGCAGCCCTGGAAGCAGGACTGACCGGGATGGAATTTGCAGCAGGAATTCCGGGCTGTGTTGGCGGAGCGGTTGTGATGAATGCAGGTGCTTACGGCATGAGATGAAAGACATTTTAAAAAGTGTTACGGTACTTACCGCGGATGGACAGGAGAAAGAACTGACTCCGGGCGAACTGGACATGAGTTACCGTCATAGTAGTATTACTGAGGAACACTACATGGTGTTGGGCGTAACGATCGCTTTAGAGGCAGGCAGTCAGGAACAGATCCGTGCTAAAATGGAAGAGTTAAAGGAAAAAGCGTGTAGAGAAACAGCCTTTAGAATATCCGAGTGCAGGCAGTACCTTCAAAAGACCGGAGGGGTATTTTGCGGGAAAACTGATCATGGATGCAGGTCTGCGTGGATTTCAGGTCGGCGGTGCAGCAGTATCTGAAAAACACTGTGGATTTGTCATCAATAAAGAGAAGGCAACCGCATCCGATGTTTATCGGCTGATACAGGAAGTGCAGCAGGAAGTATACCGGCAGTTTGGTGTAAAGTTAGAAACAGAAGTAAAAATGGTGGGGGATTTCAGATGAAATTAGTCATTGTAACAGGAATGTCAGGAGCAGGAAAAGGTACGGCAGTCAAGATCATGGAAGACATGGGATATTACTGTGTTGACAATCTTCCGATTCCCTTAGTAGAACAGTTTGTAGACTTTACCCTACAGTCCGAGGATGAACTCGAAAAGGTTGCAGTCAGTATCGATATCCGTAACAGCAATGCACTGAGTGAATTAGAAGAGGTTTTGGAACGAATCCGTCAGAAGGGAATCCGGTTTGAAATTTTATTCCTAGAGGCAGAGGATTCTGTTCTTGTAAAAAGATACAAAGAGACGAGAAGAAGTCATCCGCTTGCCGGAGGCGGAAGAATTGATAAAGGAATCGGATTAGAGCGAAAAAGCTCGCCTTTTAAAAGAGCAGGCAGACTATATTATTGATACCAGCCGGCTGCTGCAAAGAGAATTGAAGACAGAGCTTGAGAGAATCTTTATCAAAAATGAAGATTACCGGAATCTGTATATTACGGTGTTGTCCTTTGATTCAAGTATGGAATTCCGACGGATTCAGACCTGGTATTCGATGTGCGTTTTCTGCCGAATCCATATTATGTGGAAGGACTCCGTCAGAAGACGGGAAACGATATCGAGATACAGGACTTTGTCATGCAGTACAAAGAGGCACATGAATTTTTGGACAAGTTAGAAGATATGATCAAGTTCCCGATCCCGAACTATGTGACGGAAGGAAAGACACAGTTAGTCATCAGTATTGGCTGTACGGGTGGCAAGCACCGCTCCGTTACACTTGCAAACGAACTATATGACCGGTTGAAAGAATGTTCCGGCTATGGGATCAAGATCGAGCACAGGGATATAGGAAAAGATGCGTTGAGAGGGAAATAGAAGATGTCATTTTCCGGTGAGGTAAAAAAGAACTGACAGAGCATGTCAGCAAGAGCCGTCATTGCCAGTTGGCGGAGCTGGCGCTTTTTTGAATTTTTCCGGTATTAAGGCAGGAATGGGGAACACCGTTTTTTGTCCTTTGAATCGGAGAACGAAGAGCTGGTTAGAAAATACTTTTACTTTAGTCAGAAAAACATATAATATTAAAGTATGTATTACGAACGTAGAGGAAGAGCAGATCACAGGCAATCTTTTTCATGAAGATCTGACGGTAAAGAGCCGTTATCTGCAAAATTCCTGCTGTAAGAGAGCATTTATCCGGGGGGGCGTTTTTAACATCAGGTTCGATGAGTGATCCGGAAAAAGCCTATCATTTTGAAATTGTATGCGACAGTGAACAAAAGGCAGTGCAGTTACAGGAAATGATCAACAGCTTTGGGATGGATGCTAAGACGGTACAGCGAAAAGAAGAATTATGTGGTATATCTGAAAGAGGGCGAACAGATCTCAGATATGCTGAATATCATGGAAGCGCCGATTTCCATGATGAAGTTTGAGAATATCCGTATTTTGAAAGAAATGCGTAACAGCGTGAACCGACGGGTCAATTGTGAGACGGCAAATATACATAAGACAGTGTCTGGCGGCGGTACGGCAGTTAGAGGATATCCGTTATCTGCAAAAGACCGTGGGACTTGAACATCTGCCGGTGCAGCTTCGGGAAATCGCATATGTGCGTCTGGAGTACCCGGATGCAACCCTGAAGGAATTGGGAACTTATTTAGAACCGCCGGTTGGAAAATCAGGGTTAACCATCGTCTGCGAAAAATCGAGGCAATGGCAGAAGATTTAAGAATGGCAGGAAAATAGAGGAAGAGATGAAAAGTTACTTTTTTTGTAGTCAATGGACATTCTGGCAAGGGTCGATCAAGAATAAACTGTTAGATATTATAGATATCATGATAAAAGAAGGGTATCACGTTCAGGTGCATACAACACAGGAGCGGGAGGACGCAACAAATGTTGTGCGCGAACAGGCAAAATACTATGATCTTGTCGTGTGCAGCGGTGGAGACGGAACTTTGGATGAGGCAGTCACGGAATGATGCAGAGTGAGGTGCGGACACCTCTCGGCTATATTCCGGCGGGCAGTACGAATGATTTTGCCAATTCTCTGGAGATTCCAAAAGATATGATACAGGCAGCAAAGACTGCAGTATTGGGAGTGCCGTTTTCATGTGATGTGGGAGAGTTCAACGGAGACTACTTTATCTATGTTGCAGCTTTTGGGATTTTTACGGATGTATCTTATGCAACCAGCCAGGAGTTGAAAAATGCACTCGGTCATGTGGCATATATCTTAGAAGGAGCAAAAAGACTTCATACAATTAAATCCTATCATATGCGGGTAGAATATGATGGAAATGAGATAGAGGGCGATTTCCTGTTAGGAATGATCACGAACTCTACTTCTGTCGGTGGATTTAAGAATATGACAGGCAAAGATGTGAAGTTAGACGATGGCCTGTTTGAGGTCACACTGATCCATAAGCCGAAAAAATATTATCGAGCTGAATACGATCATTGCCAGTCTGACGAATCTGAAGGATGAGACGGACCTGATCGATTCTTTCCGGGCAGACAGCGTAAAAATTTTATTCCGAGGAAGAGATTCCGTGGACACGTGACGGAGAGTTTGGCGGTGACCACAAAGAGGTGCAGATCAAGGACCACTGCAAACCGGTGGACATTATGATAAACGAGAAATAATCTATAGAATACTTGAATTTAACGAAAATTTCAGTATACTATAATTATAAATGTAAATGAGATTATGGAGGGCGATGTATGTTAGTATCAACAAAGAAAATGCTTGAAAAAGCGTAGAAAGAACACTATGCGGTAGCACAGATTAACATTAATAATCTGGAATGGACGAAGGCAGTATTAGAAGTATCTCAGGAATTAAATTCACCGGTGATCTTGGGAGTATCCGAAGGTGCCGGAAAATATATGGGTGGCTATAAGACTGTAGTAGGAATGGTAAAAGGAATGTTAGAGGAACTGAATATCACAGTACCGGTTTCCATTCACTTAGACCACGGCGGTTACGATGCCTGCATCAAATGCATCGAAGCCGGATTCCCCTTCTATCATGTATGACGGCTCCCATGATTCCATTGAAGAGAATTTGAAAAAGACAAAAGAGATCGTAGAGATGGCTCATGCAAAAGGGATTACCGTAGAAGCAGAGGTAGGAGCGATCGGAGGAGAAAGGACGGAAAACTTGCAGCAGGTGAGTGCGCAGATCCGGAAGAGTGCAGAGAAATTGCAGAGACAGGAATTGACCTGTTAGCAGCAGGAATCGGAAATATCCATGGAAAATATCCGGAGAACTGGGCAGGACTCAGCTTTGAGACTTTAGAGGCAGTCCGCAAGGCAACAGGACATCTCCCATTAGTACTTCATGGTGGTACAGGAATCCCGGAGGATATGGTAAAGAAATCCATCGACATGGGTGTATGTAAGATCAATGTCAATACAGAATGCCAGCTTGCATTTACGGCTGAGGTTCGTAAGTATATTGAAGAAGGAAAAGACTTAGTTGGTAAAGGATTTGACCCGCGTAAGTTATTAAAACCGGGTACAGAGGCAATTAAACAGACTGTCCGCGATAAGATGGAAATGTTTGGCTCCATTGGAAAAGCAGAATAAGCTCTTTGTTATATTTTACAAAAAAAGAAAGAAAAAGCAGAATTAATTGTAAAAACAGAGAAGAAGAAAAAATAAAAAATTCTCTTGCAATTTCAAAACAATTGGGGTATCTTATTAGCAGAGATTAGAACAAGGGTGTTCCATATGAGTGGAGCGCCCTTTTTACTGTTATAGGGAAATATAAAGTAATTGCCTATAAAGTAAAAACACTCCGTGAGGATGTGGCTCTTTATTCTAATTACAAGACATAATAAAGAAAATACAAAAGCAGAAGCACTAGGGGATGCATTTGTAGAAAATGGTAAAAGAAAGGATGTAAGGATATGGAAGAGAATGTTAGAAAAAACACCGGATTATTTCAATGTAACAGACATTTTTGGAGAAAAACGTATTTAACGATTCCGTTATGCAGGAGCGTCTTCCGAAAAAGGTTTACAAGAAGTTGAGGGAAGTCATTGAAGAAGGAAAAGAACTTGATTTAGAGACTGCTGATGTAGTAGCACATGAGATGAAGGAATGGGCAATCGAAAAAGGTGCGACACACTACACACACACTGGTTTCAGCCGTTAACCGGTGTCACAGCAGAAAAAACATGATTCTTTTATTACCGCACCAATGCCGAATGGCAAAGTACTGATGAGCTTTTCCGGTAAGGAACTGATCAAAAGGAGAGCCGGATGCATCTTCTTTCCCATCAGGAGGTTTAAGAGCGACATTTGAAGCAAGAGGATATACAGCATGGGATTGTACCTCACCGGCATTTGTAAGACAGGATGCAGCAGGCGCAACCCTTTGTATTCCGACCGCGTTCTGTTCCTATACAGGTGAGGCATTAGACCAGAAGACACCGCTGCTTCGTTCCATGGCAGCAATTAACGAGCAGTCCTTACGTCTTTTAAGATTATTCGGAAATACCACATCTAAGAAAAAGTAACACCTTCCGTAGGACCGGAGCAGGAGTACTTCTTAGTAGATAAAGAAAAAATACTTAAAGAGAAAAGATCGATCTATGCAGGACGTACTTTATTCGGAGCACCACCGGCAAAAGGTCAGGAAATGGATGACCACTACTTCGGAGCTATCCGTGAAAGAATTGCTTCTTATATGAAAGATGTCAATAAAGAGCTCTGGAAATTAGGTGTATCCGCAAAGACACAGCATAACGAGGTTGCTCCGGCACAGCACGAGTTAGCACCGATCTATGCAGAAGCAAATATCGCAGTAGACCATAACCAGTTAGTTATGGAAACACTTGAAAAAAGTAGCAGGCCGTCATGGATTATATTGTCTGTTAAATGAAAAACCATTTGCAGGTGTTAACGGATCCGGCAAGCACGACAACTGGTCACTGACCACGGATGACGGCATCAACCTGCTGGGAGCCGGGCAAGACGCCCCATGAGAACATCCAGTTCCTGTTAGTATTATCCTGTATCTTAAAAGCAGTCGATGAGCATGCAGAATTACTTCGTGAATCCGCAGCAGATGTTGGAAACGACCACAGATTGGGGAGCAAACGAGGCTCCGCCGGCTATCATCTCCATCTTCTTAGGAGCACAGTTAGAGGATGTGTTAAAACAGTTAATCAGCACAGGTGAAGCTACACATAGTATAGAAGGCGAAATGCTGAAAACCGGTGTGGCAACATTACCGGACTTCATGAAAGATGCAACTGACAGAAACAGAACCTCACCATTTGCATTTACAGGAAACAAATTCGAGTTCCGTATGGTAGGTTCTAAAGCATCCATCGCACAGCCAAACGTAGTATTAAATACCATCGTTGCAGAAGCATTTGCAGAAGTATGTGATACGCTTGAAAAAAGCAGATGACTTCGATCTGGCTGTCCATGACCTGATCAAGAAATATGCAACAGAGCACCAGAGAATCGTATTCAATGGAAACGGTTACTCCGACGCATGGGTAGAGGAGGCAGAAAGACGTGGACTTCCAAACATCCGCTCTATGGTAGATGCCATTCCTTATCTGGCTACTGACAAATCTGTGGCTTTATTTGAGAGATTTGGTGTATTTACAAGAGCAGAGTTAGAGTCCCGTGTGGAAGTAGAGTATGAGACCTACGCAAAGACCATCAACATTGAAGCAAAAGCAATGATGAACATTGCAGGAAAACAGATTATTCCGGCAGTCATCAAATATGCAACCTCACTTGCAACCTCCGTTAATGCAGTTACTGCTGCATGTGGAGCAGATGTCAGCGTTCAGACAGAGCTGTTAACAGAGACCTCTACATTATTAGCAGAGGCACAGACAGCATTGAAGAAGCTGCATGAAGTAACAGAAAAAGCTGCTGCTATAGAAGAAGGCAGGGTACAGGCTGTTGCATACAGAGATGAGGTTAAGGTAGCAATGGATGAGCTTCGTGCACCGATCGACAAATTAGAGATGATCGTTGATAAGGATGTATGGCCAATGCCATCCTATGGAGATTTAATCTTTGAAGTATAATTAAAATTGAAAATGGAAGAAATAGAGTTATAAGCGTTATCAAAGGAGATAGCATAGAAGGTTAGAAAAATCTGACATTCGGTGTTGTCTCCTTTTTTTATATTTATATCAGGAGAAAGAGGAGGAAGAAATTATGACAGATGAAATTATGAAAGTGATTAATGACAATGTCTACGGCGTCTGGTTTCTAATTGCGCAGCATTAGTATTCTGGATGCAGGCAGGATTTGCAATGGTAGAAACAGGTTTTACCAGAGCAAAGAACTCAGGAAATATTATTATGAAAAACCTTATGGACTTCTGTATTGGAACCGTAATGTGGTTCATCATCGGAGCATCTTTAATGCTTCCGGCAGCAGAAGGAAAAGTGATATCTTAGGAATTCTCGGAACACCGGGATTTGGGGTATTCACAGACTATGCAAATTTCAGTTATTCGGGATTTGTATTTAACTTAGTATTCTGTGCAACAACAGCTACAATTGTTTCAGGAGCAATGGCAGAAAGAACAAAATTCATAACGTATTGTATTTATTCAGCCGTTATTTCCGGTATCATCTATCCAATAGAAGCACACTGGACATGGGGCAATGGATTTTTAGTCAATATGGGATTTCATGATTTTGCCGGTTCAAACTGTATTCATATGGTTGGTGGTATCTGTGCACTTATTGGTGCGGCAATGCTTGGACCCCGTATTGGAAAGTTCAGTAAAGATAAAGATGGAAAAATTACAAAGGTTAACGCAATTCGGGACACAACCTGGTTATCGGTTCCCTTGGTGTATTTATCCTCTGGCTTGGCTGGTATGGATTCAATGGTGCAGCAGCTACCGATGTTCCGACACTGGGATCTATCTTTTTAACAACAACCGTAGCTCCGGCAGTAGCAACTGTCGTATGTATGGCATTTACATGGATCAAATATGGAAAACCGGATGTATCGATGTGTCTGAACGCATCTTTAGCAGGACTGGTAGCAATTACCGCACCTTGTGATGTAACAGATTGTGTAGGAGCAGCAATTATTGGAGCAGTAGCAGGAATTTTAGTAGTCTTTGGTGTATGGTTTGTCGATAATGTACTTCATGTCGATGACCCGGTTGGAGCAGTCGCAGTACATATGTTTAACGGTATCTGGGGAACGATTGCAGTAGGTTTATTTGCAACATCTTCAGCACCGGGCTTTGAATTAGCAGGTATTAAAGAAGGTCTCTTCTATGGAGGCGGCTTCAAACAGTTAGGTTTACAGTTTGTAGGTATGTTCATTACCGCAGCTTGGACAATTGTTACAATTACGATCGTATTTATCGTATTAAAAAGACCATCGGTCTTCGTGTTTCCGAAGAGGAAGAGATCACAGGTCTGGATGCAACAGAGCATGGACTTCCATCAGCATACGCAGGATTTGCAATTATGGATATCTCTGGTTCTACAATGGATGTCAATGAAAATACCGACCTTGGTGTGGCTGATTATGAAAGTGCATCAGAAACTCTGCGGAATGCAGCAGTTCCGGTTGCAGCAATGCCACATGAGCCGACAGGCATCTATAAAGTGGTTATTATTTCAAAACTGTCACGTTATGACAAGTTAAAAGAAAGCCATGAATGAACTTGGTGTTACCGGTATGACCTGTACACAGGTTATGGGCTGTGGTGTGCAGAAAGGTTCCGGAGACCGTTACCGTGGTGCAGAGTTGGATG
>VOFC01006819.1_pt1 | contig 33655 bp, 64 predicted proteins | sample 5384161 | NCBI WGS metagenome assembly VOFC01 (sample SAMN12384722, study PRJNA508395) | human gut metagenome | isolation source: healthy gut B | host: Homo sapiens
CATTACGTATTGCTTGTCGAACATGTCATACGGACGTTCGGTCATACCTTGGGGTACAGCAACAGTCCGCGTGCGACGCCTTTGAGTGTGTCGAACGCATCATGCGGAAGTCCCGTCATACCGTGCAGCAGTATCGATAAGCGCCTCCAGCGAACATTCCGGCAACTTTGGAGCTTGAGGCCAGAGTATTGCTAGGCAAACCGGCAACTCGGCAGGAGTATTGGGCTGACGCGCGAACATGGGGTTCAGCATGACCATGCCATGGACCTGTGTTCGTGCTGCTGTCGCCCGGAGATCGGCTGGTATTGCTGGGCAACATAATTTATCGTTGTTATCGTCGCGGTGATAATGCCGCGCCACTGTGGGCTCGCCATCCGCAATGCGGCGAATGCGGAGACGGGCTTGCGCCGACCACGTCACCGCGATCATCGATATGGACCGCGATAAGATTACGAGCGCGGCCCAGTCGCGCCTCGTCAAGCGACGGCAAGCCGATAAGACGTTATGCAGCGTAATTTCGACCAGAGTTCGCTGACTTTGCCGGTGGGAAGCACGCCATGCTTCCAGTGTTCCGCGACAACGCTCATACGCAGACCACCGTCGCAGAATGCCACCTCGATGGTTTCCAGCCGGTGCGGAGACGTCCACTCAATAAAGAACCCCTTTCGGCGTCCCATTCCGCCACCAGTCCGATCTCAGCAGAGGGATGCCCGGTGGTTTGGGGCGGCGGTTTGGCGGGCGACATCCGGCGCGATTTTCGTTGGTCGCTTCCGATGCCGCGGTGCGTCCAATGCCTCAACGGAGTTTACGGCGTGTCGTGGGCCAGCGCCTCGGTTCGATGGTTGAAGATTATTTCCTCAGGCAAGCTGCCTTAATGGTTCGGAAGCGGTCGGCGGCAGCACCGTTGAGGATCTGAGCGGCGAGTGACACTACGGCCTACAAAGCTTCTACTGTTTGTCGGCACATCTATAAGAATGAACAGTATCGCCTGCGGGATGCTCGGCTCTCATGGTCCGATGGGCGGCACGTCTTCCGATCCGGATAATGCCAAATTTTACATCCGTCAGCACGTTGAAGAAGCTTGGATTATCTACGGATTCGTCTGATGCGGCTGGTTGGGCGCAGACCTCCGCTAAGCACTCAGTTGAGTTTTCGCTTATGTGCTGGGCAGCAAAAGAGCGACGACTATGAGACGTTTGTGTCCGATGTGAAGAAGGCGGGGCTTGATGCGAAGATCATAAGGTTTCGTCCGCCGACGTGGAGAATTACGAATCAGTCTTGTGCCGCTTGACAATCTTGCCAAGTTCGCACTGACGCTGCTGATCATTGTTTGCTTGCGGTCGGTGCCGCGGTGCTTGTGATCAGACCTGTTCAATATCCGCGAGCGCAAGCATGAGATCGGCGTGCTGACGGCGTTGGCATTACCAAGGCGAAGGTGGTGGCGCAGTTCGTGATCGAGTTGCTGATTGTCACTATGGCTGGTATTGCGATTGAAGTGTGGCTGGTGGTGCGGCGGCGTCGGTGCCGGTGTCCAATCAGTTGTTGGCGCAGCAGATTTCCAGCCAGGAGTCGCAGGCTTCCAGCCAACAGGCGCAGTTCGGGCGTGATGCCGATGTGCCGGGGGCTCCTGGGCAGGGTGGTGGTCCGAATGGTTCGTCCGGTTCTTCGGATGGTTCGGATCGGCAGGCTCAGTCCGATAGCCAATCCGGCCAGCCTGATCAAGCCGAATGGTCAGTCCGCGCAGCGCGGCCAGCGTGGTTTGAGCAAGGCCGTGGAGTATGTGAGCACGGTGAATGCCACGGTTAATTTCAAGATCATCGGCGAGCTGGTGCTGATTGGTGTTGCGCTTACGTTGGTTTCCGCGCTGGTCGGCGTGGTGGCGATTGTCCGCTATGAGCCGTTGCAGATTCTGCCGACCGTTCCTGAACGCTTTCTATATGGGTTATGAAAGGACTTTGATATGACTAATGAAACCGAAACCGGCGCGATTCTTGCGCTTGATCATGTCATTCGTATACGAAGGGGCGGCAAGAAGGTTGTGGATGATCTGAGCCGTGGATTCCGTCCGGGTAGGCTGGTTGCCATTACCGGCCCTTCGGGTGCGGGCACCACGGTGTTGTCGCTGTTGTCCGGTTTGACGCTGCCGACGGCGGGGCGTGTGCTTTATGACGGCAGGGATCTGTCACGTTGAACCGTTATCGTTCCGCAATTGCGAGCATATTGGCGTGATTTTCCAGAGCATTTCAATCTGCTGCCGGCGTTGACGGTGGAGGAGAACATCGTTGTCCATGGAGGCATCGGTATGCGTTTCGGAGCGCCCGAAGCGTGAGATTGTGCTGGAGTTGTTGCATAAGGTGAGGTTGCCGGAGGAATATGCTGGGCGAGCGTATTCTGCATCTGTCCGGCGGCGAGCAGCGCGCGTCGCCATTGCTCGGGCGTTGAGCTATGGGCCGAGGGTCGTGCTGGCTGATGAGCCGACAGGCAATCTTGATATGGCTACGCAGGATGACATTATGGCGATTTTCCGTGCGCTCGCTCACGATGAGGGCAAGTGTGTGATCATCGTGACGCATAGTCCGGGCGGTGGGGGAGCAATCGGATGGGTGTTCCGTTGCGTTGCACAGGCACGTTCGGCAAGTAGCGACAATACGTTGCGCGGTATTCCCCAACTACCGACGCTGACAGCCGTCTCACCATCGGTAGTTTATGAACTCCTCAAACTGTAGACGGTGACGGTGCTCTGAGCGTCGGTGGTTTGGGTGTTCCTCAATCTGCCGATTGTGTAGGAGGAACAGGGGCTTCCGTATGATGCGTGAGACCGTAGGCTTGGCTGCTGAGCCGTGAAGCGATAGATGCTTTTGTGGGAAGCAAAGACGTCCGTATGGCATGTGAGACCATGGTAGGCTTGGCCGAACGGCCTTTGAGTGTGTCGAACATGTCATACGGACGTCGGTCATACCGGGGGTACAGCAACAGTCCGAGTAAGCGGTGCCTTGAGTGTGTCGAACATGTCATACGGGCGTCTGGTCATACCGGGGAATACCGGGAATACCGGATACAAAGCCCATGATACGAAAAAACGCCCGCTGCGGAAGTTGCAACGGGCGTTTTCGCGGAAAAGAGGTGATGAAAAAAAGAAAGGAAGTGGGGGATTACTTGCCGGCTGCGGCGAGGTAATCCAGGATCTCTCAGGTACTCGGCCATGCGCCGTTCTGGGTGCATACGAAGGCGGGAGGTGTTCACGCCAACGCGGTGCGCCGACCAGGGAATCGCCCTGCAGGATGCGTGCGGTGAACGTGCCGGAGAAGGAGTCGCCTGCGCCAACGGTGTCGACTACTTCCACGCGCGCGGTGTCGTCGACGGTGGAGGTTTCGCCCTTCTTGGAGATGATGATGGTGGAGTAGGCGGCGCCGGCGGTCAGGATCACGTAGTCGAGGTCGAACTTGTCCATGAACCAGTGGCATGCGTCTTCACCGGAGGTGCTGCGGATGTCGAACATGTCACGCAGGAGCAGGAGCTCTTCGTCGTTGATCTTGAATACGGTGGCGTAGCGACAGTTCTTCGATGAGTTCCTTTGGAGTATGGTCGCCGCGCAGGTTGATGTCGAAGAACTTCAGCGCGCTTCGGGCTTGGCGTGTTTGAGCAGTTTGGTGATGGTGGCGTGGGGATTCGGGGAGCGCAGACCCAGCGTGCCGAAGAAAGATGGCGTCGGCCTGCTGCACGATGTCGATGAGCTGACGGGTGTAAGAGGATGTGGTCCCCATGCAACGCCCTTTTGATGATGGTGTACTCCGGATGCCGTTGCGCAGTTCGACTTCGACGGTGGAGGTGGGCCATGCGTTGCGTTGGATGACGGCGTGGATGCCTGCCTTGGCGGGTTTTCGGCCAGCAGTTCGTCGCCGAGTTCGTCTTCGCCGACGGCGCTGATGGAGTAGCCTTCGGCGCCGTTCTTCATGGCGTGGTAGGCGAAGTTGACGGGGGCGCCGCCTGCGCGCTTGCCGGTGGGGAGCATGTCCCAGAGCAGTTCGCCGAGGGAGAGCACGATTGGCTTGGTCATGATGGGTTCCTTCCGTTGTGGTGGATTGTGGTGTTTTTCGCTAGTTGAAGCGATGAAAAAATCTGATGGGTGGTCGACAGGTAGTTGATCGCCACGGCCGCTGCGCCTACGGACTGCGGCATCCGTGGGCATGGTGGTGAGCCGTATGGTGGTGGATTCGTAGATTTCCGGTATGGCTCGTTGCCTGACGGTTCGTTTGATTTCGTCGAGCAAGTTTGGCCTGCTTCGCGAGACGATGTCTCCGATGACGATGGTGTCGGGTTGAAGTGTTGAAGATGATGAGGCAGCCGTAACCGAGGTAGGTGCCGATGGTGCGGATCATGGCGAGTGCTGCTTCGTCGCCGTGGTGTGCGAGTGCGAAGAGTGCGCGGCATGCTTCGGTGGTGGCTCATGCTGTCTGCGCCGTTGACGATGGTGCCGTTGTCGATGAGCATTTGGTGGATGGCTGGGGTGGAGCAGTAGCGTTCCAGACAGCCGACATGTTGCCGCAGTCGCAGGGTTTGCCGTTGACGTCGATGGAGACGTGGCCGATTTCGGTGGCGGTGCCGAGGGCGCCGTTGATGATGCGTCCGTGGTCGATGACGCCGAGGCCTACGCCTCGCCGACGAGGTAGTAGGCGAGGTTGGGTTCGCCGTTGCTGTTGGGGTCGAAGAGGGAGTTGGCGAGTACGCCTGCGCGGGCGTCTTGTTCGATGAAGACGGGGACGGTGAATGCTGTTGGCGAATTCGTCGATGAAGTTGATGGCGCGCCAGCCTGCATGGAGGATACGACGGCGGTGTGGCCGTTGTTGCGCAGGTAGGGGCCGGGGACGGCCATGCCGATGGGCCACGATGGTGGGGGTCTTCGTGCAGCTGGCTGTTCGATGGTGACTGTGCACGGTGGCGATGGTTTCGCCGATGGTGTCGTTGCTGACGTAGGGGAGTGGACATGAGGCTGGATTGGTTGCCGGTGAGGTCGAAGACGCCGATTTGTACGAGAGAGCGGGCGAACTTCACGCCGATGATGTGGTATGTGTGCTGTGTCGAGTGCCAGGCCGATGGAGCGACGTTTTTCTTGCCGTCGAGGTCGCCGGTTTCTTCGATGGCGTGCGCTTCGATGAGTTGTGCGGTGATTTTGGTGATGGCTGCTGGGGTGAGGCCGAGGCTGTGGCGATTTGCGCGCGTGAGCTGACGCCGTTGCGGTAGAGGTGTCGCATGATGCGGGAGCGGTTGGTTTCGGACGATTCCTGCCTGTGATGCTGCGTTGATGGTGGGGGCTTGCCATGGCTGACACCTCCTTGAGTCTGTTCTCTCATCCTTGAATCTGAACTTGATTAAGATATTAACGCAGTTAATACAAAGATGCAAGTCATACCCTGCATGGCGTGTCGCTGGTCGGCGGCGGCAATGCCGACTCCGATGGCGTCGTTTCATATTGTGGACGCTTCGTCAATGATGGCATATCGCGTCAAAACGTTGCAATGCTCTTATAATCCGGCCGATTCCCGGCAGGCGTTCTCTTCAGGTGAAACGGCAAAGAAACATTAGGTTAACATTAGCCCACAGCCTGCGCCATTTAGGGGCGGCGCGGGAGATAGAAGAGAGAGGTATTCCCTCATGAATGCTAAGAAGATTATGGGCTGCCGTATCCGTGGCCGCCATCGCATCGCTGCCGCATGCGGCGGCGTAAAGGACGATGCCACGGCAGGCAATGCCATCACCGTCGGCACCACCGATAAGATCACCAGCCTTGATCCGGCTGGCTCCTACGACAACGGTTCCTACGCCGTGCAGATTCAGGTGTTCCCGTTCCTGTACGCGCAGAACTACAACACTTCCGAGCTGTCTCCGGACATCGCCGCCGATGACGGCACCTGGAGCGCCGACGGCACCGAGTTCACCGTCAAGCTGAAGTCCGGCCTGAAATTCGCGAACGGCCATGACCTGACCTCCTCCGATGTCAAGTTCTCCTTCGACCGCGTCAAGAAGATCAACGACGAGAACGGTCCGTCATCGCTGCTCGCCAACATCACCGACGTCAAGGCCAAGGACGACACCACCGTGGTGTTCACCTGCCGTACGACGACGTCACCCTCAAGCAGGTGCTGTCCCCCGGCCGGTCCGATCGTCGATGAGGAGTCCTTCCTCCGACAAGCTGACCGACGCCGACACCATCGTCAGGACAACGCCTTCGCCGGTCCGTACAAGCTGACCGCCTTCAAGATCAACGAGTCCGCCGCCTACGCCAAGAACGACTCCTACAAGGGGCCTGACCCCGGCCAAGAACTCCGCCGTGCAGGTCAAGTACTTCGCCGACGCGTCCAACCTGAAGATGGCCGTCCAGCAGGGCCAGATCGACGTGGCCAACCGCTCCCTGAGCCCGACCGACATCTCCGGACCTGTCCAAGGACAAGAGGTCAAGGTTGTCACCGGCCCGGGCGGCGAAGAGCGCTTCCTCACCTTCAACTTCAGGATCCAGCCCTACGGCGAGAAGACCAGCGAGCCGAACGCAGCCAAGGCAAGGCCGTGCGCCAGGCCGTCGCCAACCTCATCGACCGCGACGAGCTGGCCTAGGTCTACAAGAACACCTACCCCGATGTACTCCTTCATCCCGGACGGCCTGACCGCCCACCCGACACCCTGAAGAGCGCCTATGGCGACGGCAACGGCAAGCCCAGCACCGACAAGGCAAGAAGGGCTCTCCGACGCCGGCGGTGTGAAGACCCCCGGTCGACCTCAAGCTGCAGTACAACCCGGATCACTACGGCTCCAGCTCCCGCCGACGAGTACGCCGCCATCAAGTCCCAGCTGGAATCCAGCGGCCTGTTCAAGGTCGATCTGCAGTCCACCGAATGGACCCAGTTCAACAAGGACCGTGTGGTCACCGAGGATTCCGACGGTCCTACCTCGGTCTACCAGCTCGGCTGGTTCCCGGACTACTCCGACCCGGACAACTATCTGTCCCCGTTCTTCCGTGATGACTTCGTCAACAACGGCTACTCAACAAGGAGATCAACGATCTGATCGTCAAGCAGGCCGGCGAGACTGACGCCAAGTCCGCCCGTGAGGACCTGTTGGAAGGAGATTCAGGAGAAAGAAACCGACGACCTGTCCACCATCCCGCTGCTGCAGGGTGCCAGACCGCCGTGACCGGCACCAGCGTGAAGGGCGTTGTCGCTCGACGCATCCTTCCGCTTCCGCTACGCCTCCATCACCAGTGAGTGAATGGCTTCGCCCGGTCAAGCCGGGCGAAGCCATTTAAGCGGACCGTGGTGTCCCCGCAGGGGTTCTGCGCCACAGCCCGCTGCCAAGAATCTGGGAGACGAACAGCCTCTGCCCGTCTCCCAGCATTGTCAATCGCATCAACACATCGCACCATCCAATATTGATAAAGGAGCTTGAGCGTGTCAGCTACAGCAGCTCCGGCAACCGCCGACCAGGCAGGCTCGGCCGAAAGAAGCCAAAAAGAACCGATTGTCAGGCGGATTCTTCGTTTCGTCCTGACCAGGTTCCTGCTTATCATCCCAACCGTTTTTCATTCTCGTCACCCGTGTTCTTCGTGATGCGCGCTACCGGCGACCCCATCTCCGCCGCGCTCGGCGGCCGACTCACCGCAGGAGCTGCAGGCGCGCATTCACGCGGCCGGCTACGACAAGCCGCTTATCGTGCAATACTTCGAGTATCTGGGCAATCTGCTGCACGGCAATCTCGGCACCACCATGACCGACAACCAGCCGGTCGTCTCCATTCTGGCGCGCTATGGCTCCGCCACCTTCGAACTGGCGTTCCTGGCGCTTATCGTGGCGCTTGTCGTCGGCATCGGGCTGGGTCGAGTCGCCGCCCGCAGGCGCGACCATGCCGCTGACGCCGGCATCCGCACCTTCGCCATCCTCTGCTATGCCACCCCGGTGTTCTTCCTCGGCCTGATTCTGAAGCTCATCTTCGCCATCTGGCTTAATGCGCTGCCCGCCTCCGGTCGTTCCTCGCTGGCCACCGAGATGCAGTTCTCCCGACTGGTTTCCCCACGGGCTTCTACATCATCGATGCGCTGCAGCTCGGCGACATGAACGTGCTCGCCGACGTGCTCCGCCACGCGTGTACTGCCGGCCCTGGCCCTGGGCCTGCTGACCGCAGGCGTGTTCATCCGCTTGGTACGCACCAACGTGATTTCCACCTTCAACTCCGGGTATGTGGAGGCCGCGCGATCCCGTGGCGTGTCGAAGCGTCTGCTCAACAAGCATGCGTGGCGTCCGGCGCTTATCCCGATCATCACCGTGATGGGCATGCAGATCGCCATGATGCTCGCCGGCGCGGTGCTCACGGAAACCACCTTCGAATGGAAGGGGCTGGGCTTCATGCTGTCGCAGTACCTCAAGGCGCGTGACTTCGTGGCCGTACAGGGCATCGTGATCCTCATCGCCATCATCGTGGCCGTCGTCAACTTCATCGTCGACGTGATCGCCGCGCTCATCGACCCGAGTGAGGTACTGACATGGCTCAGGCAAATGCAGACAAACCGCCATCTCCGGCGACGAACGCCTACCAATCTCCGGCTGCGCAGAGACGTCGGCCTCTGGCATAAGATTGCCGATCGTCAAGGAGCTGCGTGTGGCGGTCGGCTGGCAGAAGGGCATGCTCGTCACTGGTCTGGTGCTGTGCGCGTTCTTCCTGATCGTTGCGCTGTTCGCGCCGGTCATCGCCCCATTACGGGCATGCGCAGATCAAGGACGCCAGCGGCTCGTTCCCCGCGCAGGCGGCACCTTCGGCCAAGCACATCTGGGGCACCACGGCCGGCGGCTTCGACGTGTTCAGCCGTGTGGTCTGGGGTGCCCGCACCGCCGTCATCGCCATCGTCGTCGCGGTATTGCTGTCGATTTTCGCAGGCGTGCTGCTCGGCCTGGTCTCCGGCTTACTACGGCGGCTGGGTCGATCGCGTGCTGGTGATGATCGCCGACGCCGTGTACTCCCTTCCCGTCGCTGCTGCTGGCGATCCTGATGGCGATCATGATCTCCACGGCCAGTCCGGCCTGTGGAGCGGCATCTTCGCCTCCGGCATCTCCATCACCGTGGTCTATATTCCGCAATACTTCCGTACCATCCGCGCCGAAGTGATCCGCATCAAGGAATCGCGTATGTCGAGTCCGCGCGCGTGGTCGGCGCCTCCACCTGGCGCATCATGACCAAGCACCTGTTCAGAACTCCACACGCACCTTGCCTGTCATCCTGACGCTGAACTCCTCCGAAGCCATCCTGACCCTTGCGGGCCTGGGCTTCCTGGGCTTCGGCATCGAACCGACCGCGGCCGCCGAATGGGGATGACCTCAACCGCGCCGTCTCCGATGTGACCGCCGGCATCTGGTGGACCGCCGTGTTCCGGGCATCGCCATCGTGCTTGTCGTGCTCGGCATCACGCTCGTGGGCGAATCGCTCAACGATCTGGCCGACCCGCGTCTGCGCGCGCGCCCGCAAGTCCGCCGGCGAGGTCGTCCGGCTCGATCGGAAGACACCTCCGTCGACAAGAAGGAAAACCGACCGCACGCAACGAGGTCATCGCCGAACTGACGCGGCCGGCACCGATCGCGGCAAAGCCGGTGGCGACCGTCACCGACCTTGACGAGGCGTTCCGTCGCTTCGGAATGGACCGGCGAAGGCGATACAAGCTACAGGGAGAAAACGGAAGTGACACAACAGGCGCAAACACGCAGCACGTCCAGCAGGGCGATATCATATACCCACGCGACCTGTCGGTCTCCTTCATGACGGACGCCGGCTCGATCAAGGCAGTCGAGATGAACTTCACCATTCCGCGCAAGACCGTGGTCGGCGTGGTCGGCGAATCCGGTTCCGGCAAATCCGTGACCGCGTGTTCCATCATCAAGCTGCTGCCCGAAACCGCCACCACCTCCGGCGACCCCGATATACCTGTCGAACCGTGAGGATACCGGCACGCTCGACGTGCTGTCGCTGTGTCCGGAGAGCAGCTGCGCATGCGCGGCAGCCAGGCGGCCATGGTATTCCAGGAGCCGAACTCGGTGCTCAATCCGGTGTATACCATCGGCTGGCAGATCGAGGAAGGCCTGCGCGCCCATGGTATGAAGGACAAGAAAGGAACTCCGTGCCAAGTCCATCGACATTCTCAAGAAGGTCGGCATTCCGGACGCGGAAACCCCGCATCGACTACTACCCACACCAGTTCTCCGGCGGCCAGAAGCAGCGCATCGTCATCGCCATGGCCCTGGTGCTCAACCCCGGCCTGATCTGGCCGACGAGCCCACCACCGCGCTGGACGTGACGGTCAGGCCGAAATCCCTCGACCTGCTGCGTCTGGCCGCGACGATTCGACGCATCCGTGCTCATCATCACCACAACATGGGCGTGATCGCGGACATCGCCGATGAGGTCGTGGTCATGTACCGCGGCCACGTGGTCGAGCAAGGGCCGTGGAACAGATCTTCTACAAGCCGCACGAGTACACGCAGCGTCTGTTGGCCGCCGTGCCGCGCATCGGGCAGCATCTCGTGGTGCGGGACCGCAAAGGCAATCCGATCGAACGCAAAAACCGACTGGCATGACGAACCGCTCGCCGTCAAGGCGCGGAATCTGAGCATCACCTACCCCGGCCACCTTATGCAGCCCGACTTCAAGGCCGTGGACGGCATCGACTTCACCATCCACCGTTCCGGAAGTGCTGGGTCTGGTAGGCGAGTCCGGTTCCGGCAAATCCACCACTGGCCGTGCCATCGCAGGCCTGCAGAAGGTTTCCGGCGGCTCCCTGAACGTGCTCGGCGTGGAGATGAACGGTGTGAAGGAACGTGATTTCAAGCCCAAGCGCGCCGACATCGGCTTCGTGTTCCAGGATCCGGGCAGCTCGTTCAATCCGCTGATGACCATCGCGGAAAACGTGGCCGAACCCTGCTGGTGCACCACAAGTTCGGTTCCGTGGCCGAGGCGAAGAACCATGTGGGCGATCTGCTTGAGATGGTGCAGCTTCCGCGCGCCTAACATGAACCGTTTCCCGCACGAGCTGTCCGGCGGCCAGCGCCAGCGCGCCTCCCTTGGCACGCGCGTTGGCGTTGAAGCCGAGCCTGCTCATCGCCGACGAACCGACCTCCGCATTGGACGTGTCGGTACAGGCCAAGGTGCTTGAACTGTTCAGAGACTGCAGGCCGAAATCGGCTTCGCATGCCTGTTCATTACCCATGATCTCGCGGTGGTCGATATGCTCGCCGACCGCATCATGGTGATGCATAAGGGCCAGATCGTGGAACATGGCGATGCGGACGACATCATCGAACGCCCGCAGAACCCCTACACGCAGAAGCTGCTGGCCTCGCTGCCGCTGCCCGACCCGGTCAAGCAGCGCGAGCATCGCGCAAAGCTGCATGACCTGCTTGCCGCCCAGCGGTAGGCGGATCGGCCGCGTAGCAGCAAGTCCGAATGCCACAACGGCGCTTCCGATGGTCATTCCATCGGAAGCGCCGTTGCGGCATATATCAGGCCATTATTGTTTGGTCAATAACCATGCTGCGGTTGTGCCGCCCGTACTTCATGCGGGGCGGCGCAACCGTCAATCAGCGGATCGCGCCACGGAAGGCGAACTGGGCGTGAGCGTCTCCGTCCGCCTTGTGCCTGAGATAGTCATGCACGTAGCCCATGCGTTCCACCGTGGTGGCTGCCAACGGTTCGGGCAGAGCATCAGGGAGAACCAGCCCACGTTGAGGCTTTCCTCATCGCCGACGAACGGCTCCGTGTTGCCATTCGGATCGGGCCTGCAGATGAACAGGTGATCCATGTACATGGTGTTGTCCCCATTCGCATAGGTGAGGACCTTTCTGGACGATTTGACCGACACCAGATCGGCGACGACCACATCCACGCCGGTCTCCTCCTTACCTCGCGGGCAACGGTATCGGCGCTCCCCTCGCCCGGCTCGTTGATGCCGTAGACCATCGCCCATTCGCCGGTATCAGAGCGTCTGCCCAGCAGCACACGGCCCTGGGCGTCCTGCATAGCCGGACACGCCGCAGGCCACCAATAGATCGTGGTCTATTTTCCTGCGTAGGTCGAGAATGAACTGCGGCGTGGTCATAGTGCGTTCCTTTCCGGTCCACGATCCTTCGCAGCGTGCCGCCCACTTCGCCTCACGCACAGCCCACTGGGCTGTACGTTTGACGGCTCAGCGTGGTCTGTCTTCCTGCGTAGGTCGAGAATGAACTGCGGCGTGGTCATATCAGGCCTTGCGCCCCTTGGCGCCGGTTATCGGCCATCCACGCCTCGACATCGTCGATCTGCTTCGGAATGCCCGCGGAAATCCATTTCCGGACCATCCTCCGTCATGAGCACATCATCATCTCGATACGAATGCCGATGCCACGGTATTCCGGCGGAATCAGCAGATCATCCTCACGGAAGTACAGGCCCGGTTCGATGGTGAAGATCATGCCCGGGCGGATTTCGGCACCCTGATACGACTCGAAGCGTGCCTGCGCGCAATCATGCACATCCAGGCCCAGATGGTGGGCCACGCCGCAGGCGAGCCAACGGCGATGCTGCTGGCCTTCGGGGAGAGCGATTCCTCCACGCTCACCGGCAGCAGACCACTCGTGAGCCTCTCGGCGATCACGCGCATGCAGGCGTGATGGATATCGCTATACGTGGCGCCCGGCTTGGCCGCCTCGAAACCGGCCTGCTGGGAATCCAACACGGCCTGGTACAGCTTCTTCTGGAAATCGGTGAACTTGCCGTTGGTCGGGAACGTGCGGGTGATGTCGGCGGTATACAGGAATCGACCTCCCACGCCGGCGTCCACCAGCAGCAGGTCGCCGTTCCTCACCACGCCGGTATTGCGCATCCAATGCAGGATCCGGGGCGTGCGGGCGGAGGCGACGATCGAATCGTAGCCGACCGTATTGCCCAGTTCGCGGGACACGGAATTGAACGCGCCTTCCAGAACCGTTCGCTGCGCGGTTGTCAGCGCCTCCGGCAGCGTGGCCAGCAGACGGTCGAAGCCCGCCTTGGTGGCGCTGATGGTCTTGCGCATCTCGCCCACCTCATAGGAATCCTTGCACATGCGGGCCTCGGAGGTGAACTCGCGCAGCTTGTCGTCATCCGCCGCATTGGCATCGGGATCGGCGAACCCGTTGGCCTTGCGCACCTCGTTCACCAGCGCGGTGATCTGCGGGTCGGTTTCGCTCACAACGCGCACGCGCACGGCGCCGGCCTCGGTGCCGACATCCTTGCTCAGCGCATCGGCCAGCTGCGCGATGTCATGTGTTTCGATGCCGGTCATCGCCTGCATCTCCACCAGGCCGCGCGCGCGGGCCCACCCAGTGATTCGGCCGTAATGCGCGTTCATGAAGAAATCGGCGGTGGAATTGTCGGCGCGCGGTGCCACGAACAGTTCCGGCACATGGGTCGCTCCGGCCTTCGCCTCGGGCGAATCCCGGGTCGACGGGGTTGAGCACCAGCACGGCGCCCGCCTCATAGTCGGTTCCAAGACCCGTGTAATACGCGAACGTGCTGTCCGGGCGGAACATGTAGTCGCAGTCGTTGTTGCGCACCTTCGGCTGGCCGGCCGGAATCACCAGGCGCTCGCCGGCGAAGGCTTTGCCGAGCGTCGCACGGCGGGCGGGGGTGAACTTGGAGGATTCCAACGGCTTGATATCCGGATCCTCGTCGGCCCAGCCGGACTTCATGAACTCGCGGAACGCGTCGGAATTCGGGCGCAGCGACCGATTGTTCACACGGTCGGCCATGGCCTGATCGTCGCCCGGCGCGGCGGCACGCTCCTGCGCCTCGTATTCCTTTTGTCCTTTTCGGTGATCACTTCACCCATACTCGCTCCCTTGGTCATCCTTGGAATTGTGATGTTGTGCTGCCCCGCGCGCACGGGCCTTGTTTTCGAAAGGCCCAGCGGCACTACCGTCCCATCGTAGTCCACCACGCAACGGCATACGGGGTGTTTTCCAAGGTGGCCGCATTCAGTCCGGAACGCAATGCCACTCGGCTCGTAAAGTGCAATAGAATATGAAAGGTTTGTACGTATTGAGAGGAAGTCATGTCTTTCGAGCATCCGAACAGAAACAGCGAATCCATTCACGACGTGGAACGCGATATCATGAGCCGCCCGCCGGAGCACAACACCACCAACCTTGACCTTGACCGCATGAATCTCATGCTGGACGCTGGGGCATCCCGAGCAGTCGTTCCGTGTGATTCACATCACCGGAACCAACGGCAAAGGGTCTACCGCGCGCATGGCCGAGGCCATCTGCCGTGCATATGGCCTGCGTACCGGCCTGTACACCTCTCCGCACCTGGAGAAGGTGAACGAACGCATCGCCATCGACGGCCAGCAGCTCAGCGACGACGATTTCGTCGACACATGGGACCAGGTCAAGGATTATGTCGCGCTGGTGGACGCCAAGATGGAGCAGCAGGGCAAGCCCCCGCATGAGCTTCTTCGAAGTGCTCACCGCCATGGCCATCTGGAAATTCGCCGACGCGCCGGTCGATGTGGCGATCGTGGAGGTCGGCATGGGCGGCGCGTGGGACGCCACGAACGTGCTCAACGCGGACGCGGCCATCATCGGACCGATCGATATGGACCATATGAAATGGCTGGGAGACACCGTCGAACAGATCGCCGAGGAGAAAGTCGGCATCATCAAGCCCGGTTGCACGGCGGTGATCGGCCGCCAGCCGCATGAGACGATGTCATGCCGATCATCGAGGAGGCCGCGGAACGCAATCACGCCACACTGGTACGTGACGGCTATCGAGATGACGGTAAGCGATCGTCTGCCGGCTGTCGGCGGCCAGGTGGCCACGCTGAACACGCCGCTGGGCACCTACACCGAAGTGCCCATCGCCAAATTCGGCGAACATCAGGCGCATAACGCGCTCGCCGCGCTCGCCGCATGCGAGGCCGTGATCCCCCAACGTCGGGCGCATTGGATGGCGATCTGGTGGCCGAGGCGTTGAGCGGCGTTAAGATTCCGGGCCGTATCGAACAGATCCGTACCTCGCCGACCATCATCCTCGACGGCGGGCATAACATCAATGCCGCGGAATCGTTGAGGGCAGCGATCGAAGAGAACTACAGCTTCGAGCAGCTGGTCGGTGTGGTCGCCATGATGCGCGACAAGCAGGTCGAACAGTACCTGGGTGTTCTCGAACCGGTGCTCAGCCAGATCGTGGTGACCGAGAACTCATGGCGTGATCGCGTGATGCCGGCCGACGAGCTGGAGAAGATCGCCATCGACGTGTTCGGTGCCGATCGTGTGATCAAGGAACCGAATCTGCCGGATGCCATCCAGACCGCCGTCAATCTGGTCGATGCCGACGATGAGCTGGGCGTGGGGTACGGCCATGGCGTGCTGATCTGCGGCAGCTTCGTCACCGCCGGCGACGCGCGTGCCATGCTGAAGGAACATGCCAGCCCCTGATGGAGAAGGCTATGAGCATCCCAGGCCACCGTCGAACCGGACGAGCGCAATGATGCCGAAGACACCGTAGACAACGGTGTGGAAGGTGTTGACGGCGAGCAGTCGGCCGGAAGAGTGAAGCGTGGAAGCGTAGACGGGCGATAGCCGCGGAGCGGATATGGAAAACGACCGGGCGCGAACAGCGGTTATGCTGTGCGCGCCCGGTCTTCCTTTTGCCTATGCGATGCGTGCGTGTGGCGTGTGGACGGTTTGCCAGGCTAGCTGCGCTACGCGCGCCTTGGCACGCTCCACGGTCACGTCCACCAGTACGGCTGCGCGTCGATGACGGGCAACTGGGGGCAGCGGGAACGCCTCGTTGAGCACGCTCAGCTCGGTGCACCCAAGGATCAGCGCATCGCAGGCGCATGGTCCGGCCGGGTCGAGCATGTCGCGCAGCACGGATTCATACCGGTTCCAGATTCAACTCGCCGCTGCCTTTCACATCGTCGTAGATCAGCGAGGTGATGCGGGCCTGCAACGCGTCATCCGGCTCGACGAACGTGTACCGGCCTCTTCGACGGCACGCTTGTACACGCCCGGATTTGCGCGAACCCACGGTGCCGAGGAAACCGACGCGCGCGATCCTTCGGCTTAACGCTGAGCTGCGACAGACGCTTCACCGCTTCGCGCGGCATATGCAGAATCGGCACGTCGGTCAACGCCTGGAAATCGTCATAGAAATAGTGCGCGGTATTGCAGGTGAGCACAATGAAACTCGCGCCCATCGCCGTTGCCTTCTCGATATCGTCGGCGATGACGGGGAAAGGTCGTCATCCGACTCGCCGACGATGAACGCGGTACGGTCGGGAACGGATGCGTCGTTGAACACCACATAGTCCAGGTATCCTGATCGCTATGCGCATGCGTGGCGGCGTTGACCAGACGGATATAGCTTTCCGTGGCCAGCGTGCCCATGCCGCCCAGTACGGCAAAGAACGGTCGTTTCACTTAAGTTCGCCCTTCTTGGTGAAGTACTTGGCATAGCTCTTCTTGTAAATCGAGAACATGTGGCGGATCATGGCCCAGCGCAACGGGTTCATATCCTTGGAATACTCCAGCGTGGTGCCCCAGTCGCCGGAGGCGAGCATCCTGCGACCGGCCTCCTTGTCGGGGCCTTCGGACACATAATCCAGGAAGATCGACTTCGGAATCTCGAGCCACAGCTTCGAGCCGCGGCCGAACAGCGTGTTGCCGTCGAACGGGTGTCCTCCACCAGGTCGTCGACGAAGTAATTTGGCCAGATTCGAAGCCGTTCAACGTCACGAAATAGCTGGAACGCCCCTGGCGCAGATTGATCTCGAACAGCTTGTATTCGCCGTCGCGCTCGTCGTACTTCATATCGAAGTTCGCCACGCCCTCATAGCCGATATCCTCAAGGAACGCCTTGATACGGCGGAACACGCCTCGTTGTAGTCGGGCAGGATGGCCGGCGTAGTTGCCGGCGGCGACGGGGGGAGGGGTCCTCCAGCAGCAGGTGGCGAGGAACATCATGCAGCACGCGGTGATGCTGATCCACATACGCGTTGAGCACGCGCATGCGCAGATCGTCGGAATGAAGTCCTGAATCACCATTTCCGAGGTATAGCCTGCGGTGGCATAGGCGCGCTTGATGATCGTCTCCAGTTCGGCCGGATCGTTGAAGATATAGGCTTTGCGGCGGCCTTCGAAGTCGATGTTCAGCCATTCCACGGAATTGGCGGGCTTGGCGGCCACCGGGTAGCTGAACGGTAGATTCCGGTATTCGCCGGCCTTCACCTCATCGGCGGTGACGGTGCGCGTCTTCGGATTGGGGCAGATCATACTGCTCGCAGATCTGGTAGAACGTGGACTTGTACGCCGACGGCGCGACAGGTTGATATCCAGCGTGTTGTAGACGAAATACTTGCGCAGATCGTCGCCGCACTGGCTGAGCAGATTCACGCATACAACATCGCCGCAGGGGATGAGCAGCAGCACGCGATCCGGGTCCTCGGCCTTCATGCGTTTGCCCAGGTCGAGCATGAAATCGCGGAAGGTCACGAAATTGTTGAAATCGTCGACAATATGCACATTGACGATCTTGCTGAATTTCGTAGGGGGCTGAGCTGGAAATACGCGTACGCCTCGGAAACGAGGCCGTACTCCTCATGGAACGCCCTGGCCATGCCGTAGACGTTGATGTCGCTGCCACAGCAGAATCGGTTGGAATCTTGTCTGAATGTCACCTTACCTATGTTCTTGCCCATTGTTCTTGCGCCCATGTCGTGCGGTCGCATCGATTATTCGCCCAGCACGCGGCGCACGACGACGCTATCGCCCTCGTACGGCACCGGCTTTGCCGTTGATGATGTTACGCGTCTCATCGCCCTTTGCCGATGACCACACGACGTTGAACCGGTCGTCATGCTCGCGGGCGTCGGCGATGGCCTTGGCGACGGCATCCTCACGGGGCATGACGATCTGCGTCTGCGCCGCCGCGGGTCGGTCACATACGATTGCATCTGCCAAAATTGCGATATCGGTCGGATCTTCGAAATTGGGGTCGTCAAGCGTGAAGATGAAGGATTCCACGCGTCCGAGCGCACCCTTGACGATGCCCTCGCGCCGGTCGATCGCCTTACCGCCCGTCGTTCCGGATACCAGGGTGATGCGCGGTTGCGCTCGCCGTAGACGCGTTCGATCTCATCGACCAGCGATTTGACGGAAATATAGTTTGCGCGAAATCGACATAGACCAGCAGATTGTCGCCGCCCCTGATGCGCTCCATGCGACCGGGCACCTGCCACGTTCTGCGCGGCGTGCATGGCCTGACTGCTTGCCGGCACGCCCGCCCCTGCCATTGCGCGCGATGGCGATGGCCGCTGCGGCGTTGACGATATTGAACTCGCCGGTCATGTCCAACGCCATGGGCTCCAGCGTGACGCTACGCTCGCCGTCGCTGATGGTGGCGATGAAGCCTTCCTTGTTGTTTGGGTCGAGCCGTGTGACGACCGTGCGTCGCCCTCCATGGCGAATTCGGTGACGTCGATGCCGGCCGCCTTGGCGTCTTCGCGTGGCAGATCATGGTGGTCGCAATCGGCGCCGAGCACCAGTGCGCGGCTGTTGGCGATGATCTGCCGCTTGCAATGGAAATAATCCTCGAACGTGGGGTGTTCGATCGGGCTGATGTGGTCCGGCGAGATGTTGAGGAATGCGGCCACGTCGAAGGTGAGGCCGTATACGCGGTTGACGCTGGCCAGGCCTGGGGCTGACCTCCACGACCCAGGTATTTCATGCCGTTATCCACGGCCTGGCATCATGCGGAACGCGTCGAGCGACTCGGGCGTGGTGAGTTTTGGATGGCAGCATGGTGTGCCGTCAAGGCAAAGATTCACCGAGGAGAACAACGCGCACCTGCCTTTGGGAGTACTCGTTGAGAATGGCTTGGGCAAGGAACGCGGTGGTGGTTTTGCCCTTGGTGCCGGTGATGCCACCACGGTCAGCTCGTGTTGCGGCAAGCCATAGAACGAAGCGGAAAGCAGGCTCATGGCCTTATGCACGTCGTTGACGATAACGCCGATGGCATGGGTGCGGTCGGAATGATCCTCTTCGGCCACGTAGGCGTACAGTCCTTGGTGTCGATGCCATCGAGGAATTCCGGCTTGAACCGTCCCTTGACGAACAGCATCGTCCCCTGCGACACCTTGCGTGTCGTAGGTGATGGTGGGGATCGGGGTGTTTGCTCGGGCAGATCCGCTACATCAAGGGTCCAGCGGTCGGGCGTGATGATCTCGCGGAGTAGATGATGCCGCTTCAGCAGCTCGACCGCACTGAACAGGGTGAACGATACGTTCGTGAATGCCATAGGGGAATCGCTTCGACTTTCCTTCGGAAACAAATCCCCACCATCGTACCCCAGCGGTTATTGCAGCAGCCGCTCCACTACACAATCATCACCTTCGTAGGGCACATGCCTGTTGAGGTCCTTGATCCAACGTTCATGCCCTTTGCCGATGACCAGCACCACATCGGTGCGATCCTTGTCCTCCTGCGCCTCATGCAATGCCGAGGCGATCGCCTGCGTACGGTCGATGATTGTATCGGACGCCACATGGCTGTTGGTGACATGATCGGCCATATCGCGGCAGATGTCCTCATACGGTTCGGTGTCGGTGTCTTCCGCGGTGAACACGAAACGGCTGATACGGTCCTGTGCGGCCTTGACGATGCCTTCACGCCGGTCGATCGCCTTGTTGCCCGGCCGATCCGGCGACCAGGGTGATGCGCGGGTTTCGCTCGCCGTAGCGGGTCGACACGTAATCGAGCAGCTTGACCACGGAATCGTAGTTGTGCGCGTAATCGACGATGGCGATGGTGCTGGTGCGTTCATCGCGGTACTGCATCATGCGCCCCGGCACCTTGGTGTGCTCCAATGCGCGCAACGCCTCGCAGTCGGCGGGCACGCCGGCGGCATGGGCGATGGCGATCGCGGCCAGGGCGTTCTTGTAATTGAAATCCCCATCGAGCGCAAGGCTGAATTCATGCCCAGTCGTTGCCGTCCAGGCGCATCCGGTAGGCGCGGTGCGTGCCGTCCGCAGGCCATGCGCAGGTCTGGTCGTCGGCTCCGTCCCGGGGCATGTCGTCGAGCACACCGAATTTGCTGACCGGCACCTGATGCACGGCGGCGTCCTCGCGCAGTAGCCCGATATGCCTGCACTCCGGGCCGAGCACCAGCGTGCGGCTGTTGGCGATGATCTGGCGCTTGCAATACAGGTAGTCCTCAAGCGTGGGGTGTTCGATCGGGCTGATATGGTCCGGGCTGATGTTGAGGAACGCGGCCACGTCGAATGTGAGGCCGTATACGCGGTTGACCTTGTAGGCCTGGGGGCTGACCTCCATGACCAGGTATTTCATGCCGTTATCCACGGCCTGGCGCATCATGCGGAACGCGTCGAGCGACTCGGGCGTGGTGAGGTCCGATTCGGCATAGGTGTGGCCGTCAAGGCGGTTGTCGACCGAGGAGAACAGGGCACAGCGTCCGGCACTGTACGTATTGAGGATGGACTGGGTGAAATAGGCGGTGGTGGTCTTGCCTTTGGTGCCGGTGATGCCGATTACGGTGAGGTCCCGCTCCGGGTGGTCGTAGAACGCGGCGGCAAGCAGACTCAATGCCTTGCGTGCGTCGTTGACGATCAGACCGGGTTTGGTGGTGTGGGAGGAAAGGTCGCTTTCCGCAACATAGGCGGCCAGGCCGCGCTCTTCGGTGCCGTCGAGGAATTCCGGCCTGAACCGTCCCTTCGCATACCAGCAGGGTGTTGGGGGCGACGGTTCTGGTGTCATAGGTGAGGTTCGTGAAGGGGTGTCGGTGCCGTCGATATGCGCGGTGTCAAGCTGCCAGCTGTCTCCATTGATTATCTCTCTGAGCAGATTATGCTCAGAGAGAACAGCGGCGGCGGAGTTAAGCGTCCAAGTCATAGGCGTCCTTTTGCAGAGTCTTTCCGCCCTTTTTATTGTGATGGCGGAACCTGACAAAAACTGAGGATTACAATGGATTTCGTGACGAATACTCACGGCGAAACCCTGACGCAGAAGCGAGAGCGCTTTGAACGGCTTGCCATGCCTGCGGTCGATGCGCTGTATCGTCAGGCGATGAAGCTGACCAACAACCCCGATGACGCGCAGTATCTGGTACAGGATACGTTCGAGAAGGGTTCAAGGCGTTCGAGGCCTTCAAACCCGGAACGAACTTCGAAGCATGGATGACCACCATCGAACGTAACGCCTTCTTCAACCAATACGCCAGGCCAAACGCCGTCCGCAGCGTGCCAACGATTCCTCCGGCGAATACGACGACTGGGACATCTATTCCGCGTCCGGGCATTCGTCCGACGGGTTGAAATCCGCCGAGGAGGAATATCTTGACGCATTCGCGCCCGAAGAGATCATGGCAGCGCTCGCCAAGCTGTCCCGAGCGTCGCCAGGTTTTCATCGACGCCGCGATCGACGGCAAATCATACAGCCAGGTAGCTGAGGAACAGGCGTGAAAATCGGCACCGTGATGAGCCGTTTGAACCGTGCCCGTACGCAGCTGAAACATGAGCTGGCCACATATGCGAGGGAACGGGGCTATCTTGCCGGTGCCTCTGCGCGCAAAAGCCCTGCCCCAAGCGAAGAGCACCGGCAAACCAGCGAAGAACGCCGACAAACCGCAGATAGACAACGATAATACGAAGGAGTAGGAGAGAGAGAACCATGTGTTGTTGTTGTGAATCGCCTCAGCAAAGTGAAGCCCAGGGGGCAGACGTCTGCCTGCCATCGAACGGCATATCTCCATCACCCGTGCCGGTGCGGATGGTGTGGTGAGCCATACGGAGGTGCATATCACCGCCAGCGGCGGCGACTATTTCGCCTCCGGCGAGTATTTCGATCCCAGGGGTGTGCTGTGATGCGCATGAGCGGGCGATGATCGACGCACTGCGCAGCTATCTGAGGCCGCAGGCCGCGCCCGCCTGCCTGGTGGCCGTCTGAAGGCCACGCTTGATCGTTGCTGCGAGGAAGAAGACAGGTAACGCATCCCGGTGCTCCATGCGCCGTCCGATCTGCCGTGGGGCGGTGCGATTCGCCGTGGGGCGGTGCGATTCGCCGTGGGCCAGTGCGATTTGGCATGATTCGCGCGGCCGGCATGGCTGAATGGGCTTGCATGTCTGCTTGGCGGATACGGCTGTAGAAAAAACGAAACCCTCCCGAACCGTATGATTCGGGAGGGTTTCCGTCTTTCGACAGGATCAGGCGTTCGGGCGCTTGCCGTGGTTGGCGGCCTTCTTACGACGATCCTTGCGCTTACGTCCACGCATGCCCATGATTGGACTCCTTTTTCAGTAATAAAAATAAGCCTTAGGCATTATGCCATGACCGATAGACCTTGGCAAATAACCGTTTCATTATCCAGTCGATCGCCGTGCCGGTCGGATCGGCGATCAGATCGACCGACCGGCACGTTCCGAGCGGCACGGTTTGGCGTGGCGTGGTGTATCAGGCCAGTTCCGCTCCCAGGAAGATCTTGGTGGTGCTGGTCTCGCCGGGCTTGATGGTGATGAGCTCGTTGCCGGTGTTGAAGGCGTTTGCGTAGGCGGTCTGCGGTTCCACGGCGGTGCCAGCCGGGTGCTTTTTCCGCGGGGGAAACCGGTGCCGGTGCACACCTGGAAGGAGGTGACGGTCTCGTCGCCGCCGACGGTGACGGTCAATCCGTCGGGGCGGGTGAAGGTGGCGGTGGTCTTGCCGTCCGCATCATGCTCCACGTCGGTCCATGCGTCGTCGAAGGGCTGGTTGGTCAGCAGGGTCGGCTTGCGCAGATCATACTTTTGGTGCCGTCCACCGGTTCGGTGCCGGTCGGGATGAGGTTTTCGTTGACGGTCACATGCGTCTTGGCGGGGACCTGCAGGATGCACTGTGCGTTATGGCCGTCGATCTCATCGCCGTAGCCGTTGAAGCCGTTGTCCAGCCACGGGTGGAGCGCCACGGCCCACGGGGCGTTGATGTCGCCGTTGTTGGTCGCGCTGATGGTGACGGTCATACCCTCATCGGTCAGTTCGTGTGTTGCGGTGACGGTGACGTCGAACGGGTAGCCCAGCAGGTACGGCGCGCGCCAGGACTGGGTGACGGAGGTCTCGGTGAGCGCTTCGAGCTTCCAGAACGAGCGGTAGCCGTAGCCGTGGATGGCGTTGTTGCGCTCATGCTCGTCGATGGGCAGTTCGTAGGTGACGCCTTCGAAGGTGTAGGTGCCTGCCTCGATACGGTTCGGGAACGGAATCAGCATCTGCCCCTGGCAGCAGGTGACGGGATCATCGGGACCGAGCGGGACGATGACGTTGCGGCCACGGTAGGTGAGCTCGCGCAGCGTTCCGCCGAGTTCGGTGACGACGGCCTTTCCAATCGCCGCATGCGATCGAGTACTGCTGGCCGGTACGAGGGGAAAGGTTCTTTGCCATAATTCACACTCCCATAGTGTTGATGTCAACGGTTGTTACCGCTACATAATATTATACCTCTAGTGTAGCGCGTTGGGAACATGCATATGCATTTCTAGTAAAACTCGGATTCGGCGCCGCTGTCCTTTGGCTGTTCAATAGCGCATGGGCATGCGCAGTCGCGGCCGGTCGGCTATGCTTTGGGTGGGATTGTGCTGAAAGGGAGGCAGGCGATATGGGCAAACGCATTATTCTGGCCGATCCGCGTGGGTTTTGCGCTGGCGTGGATAGGGCGATACTTACGGTGCAGACCATTGTGAAATCCGCCGGTTCCGGCGACAGTCACGACAGTCATGGTCTGCCGCCGGTGTATGTGCGTCGGCAGATCGTACACAACCGTCATGTGGTCGAGGAGCTTGCCTCGCAGGGTGCGGTGTTCGTCGAGGAGCTTGATGAGATTCCCGACGAAGCCGCTCGGGCGCATACGCCGGTGGTGTTCTCTGCGCACGGCGTCTCCCCATTGGTCAAGAACGAGGCGAAACGGCGCGGTCTGAACGTGATCGACGCCACCCTGCCCGCTGGTGGGCAAGGTGCATCGCGAGGTGCTGCGCTTCGTGCGCGCGAGGGGTACGAGATCGTCTATATCGGGCATCTTGGCCATGACGAAGCCGTTGGCGTGGTGGGGAGAGCCCTGGAGCATGTGCATCTGATCGAGCATGAGGGCGATGTGGCCAAACTCGACTTCCAGCCGGAAACCAAACTGGTGTTGCTGACGCAGACCACGTTAAGCGTGGATGAGACCGCCGACACCATCGCGGCGTTGCGCGCGAGGTTCCCCTGGATTGAAATGCCGCCCAGCTCGGATATCTGCTATGCGACATCGAATCGCCAGGCGGCGGTCAAACTGGTTGCCGAACAATCCGATTGCGTGGTGATCGTAGGCTCGGCCAACTCCTCGAATTCCGTGCGATTGATGGAAGTGGGGCAGGAAGGGCTCGACGCCCGGTTCAGCGCCGCGGATGCTCCGGCGAAGACGGGGCATGCGGTAAGGCGCATCGTGTGGACGATGCCAGCGAACTCGACCCGGCATGGTTCGAAGGCGTGGAGGCAGTGGGGGTTTCCTCGGGGCATCCGTGCCGGAGATGTATGTGCAGGGCGTGATCGATGCGCTGCGTGGCATGGGGTATACGGGTATGGAATCCGTGAAACCGTCATGAGAACATGCATTTCGTGCTGCCCGCCGAACTGCGCCGCCAGACCTCGCGCTAATCGGCCCCCGCCGTGGCTATTTCCATATCCCACCCGCGTTTGGCTGCGCTGAGCATTCCCTTACCGTAGCTGTTTTCGGTTTCCCATCCGGATTCGGCTGCGCTAAGCATTCCCTTCGCAGCCACTTCCGCTTCCCATCCGGATTTGGCTACGCTACCGAATCGCAATGTGGCCAGACCGGGGCATCGCCCGAGCCAGCCACATATGTCGGCAGTACGAAGGTTCGTCACCATGTGCCGATTGGGCGCGGCAATGCCATCCAGTACCTTCAGCAGATCGTGCGGGTTCAACCCTACGGAGAATCCTCGTTTGCCACCCGGACAACAGGATCTTATCGAATTGCAGAGCGCTATACGGTCTTATGCTTCGTGCGCTGCCCAAGCGGGGGAGATGCCGCCGACCACATAGCCGGATTCGCGCATGGCGACCTTCGGCCATGGCGGCTCTTCTTCGCGCCGACTGCCGCTGCCAGCGCCTTCAGATCCATATGTCCGCTTACCGGCACCACGCCCACCACGCGTTCGGAACCGGTGTCCGCCATCAGGGTCTTGAACACCTGATGCTCGTCGAATCCGAGTTGGTCGCGGCCTCAACGCCGTAACCGTCATCCATGTGATCGTTCGAATGCGCGTATTCGTAGGTTTTGAACGGACTCCGGCTTTTTCCAACTGCACGGTGGCCGGGTGGAACCGGCGCCCTTCTCGTGTTTTTTTTCTTTGCCCATGAACCTGCGACAGTTTCATGGAATTGGGCATCCGTAACGTGAGGGAACTTTGCTTGTCCGATTCGGGCGATCGGACATCCGGTGATGATGGGAAGGCTGGTTGACCGATTCTCGGAATCGGACAACCGTGGGAAGCGAAAGCCCCCGCCTTTGTCTGAGGTGTCGAGAGTTCGATGAACCGTGCGGATCACTCCGCGCCGATTCACTCGGAGATCTCGGCGAAGTACAGCAGGGTACGCACCATGTTGCAGGTGAAGCCGTACTCGTTGTCGTACCAAGAGACGGTGCGAGCCATGGTCAGGCCGTCAACGGTGTTGACATCGGTCTGGGTCGGATCGAACACGCCACCGTGGGTGTCGCCCGATGATGTCGGAGGACACGATGCCATCGTCGTTGTAGCCGTAGAACTCGCAATCAGGAGAAGGCGGCCTTGAAGGCGGCGTTGATCTCGTCGGCGGTGACTTCCTTGTTCAGGACGGTGGTCAGCTCGGTGACGGAGCCATCCGGAACCTGATGCGCTGGGCGTGGCCCTGCAGCTTGCCGTTCACGGACGGAACGACCTTGCCGATGGCCTTGGCGGCGCCAGTGGAAGTGAGGAATGGTGTTGATGGCGGCGGCGCGAGGTTGCGAGCCGGTCTTGGTGCGCGGGCCATCGAGCAGCATCTGGGTGCCGGTGTAGGCGTGGATGGTGGTCATGAAGCCGGCCTTGATGCCGAACTTCTCGTCCAGCAGCTTGACCATAGCGGCCATGGAGTTGGTGGTGCAGGAACCGGCGGACACGATCACATCGGAAGCCTTGAGGATGTCGTGGTTCACGCCGAACACAACGGTCGGGGTGGATGTCATCCTTGGCCGGGGCGGGGAGATCAGGACCTTCTTGGCGCCAGCGTTGATGTGAGCCTGGGACTTCTCGGCGGAGGTGTAGAAGCCGGTGCACTCGAGCACGTACTCGACACCGTCGTTCTTGACCCACGGATGTTGTTGGCGTCCCTCGGCGTAGACCTTATTCCTTGCCGTCGACGATGATGGAGTCCTCGGGAGCCCTTGACGTCGACCGGAGTGCCATCGTCATGACGGAAGGTGCCGTGGGTGCTGTCGTACTTCAGCAGGTAGGCGAGAGTAGCCGGGGTGGTCAGATCGTTGATGGCGGCAACTTCGATGTCACCAGCCTGACCACCGCGAGCCTGCAGCTCGAAGATGCGACGGAAGGCGAGACGACCAATACGACCGAAGCCGTTGATACCAATCTTAACTGTCATGTAATTCTCTCCCCTTTGGGAAGGCCAAGCATGGTGTTATGCATGCCGAGCCATGGTTTACCAACGTTTCCCACTGTAGTGCCTTACCTGTACTAAGGGCAATGAAAAACGAAATCATTTGTACTTATATCGGACACCGCCCATGATGAGCGTGCCCAGCCCTTGTGCTTGGCGGCAATGCGCAGCCCTCGTGGAAGGGGCGATATGCCGTCAAACGTTGGCGTTCTCGTGGCCGGTGTGCAGCACGGCCGACACCTCGGTGTTGAGCGCCCCCCAGGTCGCCGGTGAATTCATGCAGTCGCGTCACGGTGGGCAGCGGTGCCTCGGCGATGGGGGAACGTGACGATGAGTGTGCCGTGCTGACGATGATTTTGGCGGGCCTGGCCATCAAGAAACTCGTTGCTGACACCATTGACATGGATATTGCTCATGGTGGCGTCGACCAGCTGGTATTTGAGTCCCGGCTCGCTTACCCCGGTCGAGATGTCGGAATGCGAGAACACGGATACCATGCGCCCGGGTTTTACCTCGTTGGCGGGGGAAGGAAAGCTCGCCGTCGCAGATGGCGGTGATGGTCGTGCCGTCGCCATGCAGGAAACCGGTGCCGCCATGGCGTGCAAGCAGCGCCATAAGCTGGATGTTCGAGATTGTGTGGTCGATCCTTCCGCCGAGCGCACCATAGATATGGAATGTTCTGGCCCCGTGAAGCCACCCGATTTTCAATGCGGGAGAGCATATCGGGTCGTCCTTCTCGGGCGGCAGCGCGATGGTATGGTCGTTTAGCTGCGGCGGTCTGCCTTGCAGCGAATCGAAATCGCCTACGATCACGTTCGCGTCGATCCCCAGGCTGTCGCGTGATCAAGCCCCCGTCTGCCGCCACGACAAAGGCGCCGTGGGGAATCCTCGGCGTTTCGTCGTAGTATTCGCCGGCTCGAAGATCACGCATGATGTCGTTTTGTCAGTCATGCCCCCATAGTCTAATCGTGCGCCCGGCCCGGCTGGCATGGCTGGCGGAAAACGCTTTCCACAACGCCGGTCGATTCGCCACATATTCGAGGCGCGGCGGCGGTTTTTCGACATGCGGATGCTGGTTTTTCACCGAGTTTGAAAGGGACAGACAGCCTTTGTGTGGAATCGCTGGTTTTGTCAACGATATGCCCATTGATATGAAATGCCCGGTGCCTCAAGCATGACCGATATCATCGCGCATCGTGGGCCGGACAGCGGCGCCATTACATCGACGAGCATGCGGCGCTCGGCCATCGAAGGCCTCAGCATCATCGACCTCGGCGGCGGCCAGCAGCCCATCTACAACGAGGATGGTTCGAAGGTCATCACCTTCAACGGCGAGATCTACAACTATCAGACGCTGCGTGAGAATTGATCGCGGCCACACCTTACCACCAAAAGCGATACCGAGGTGCTGCTGCACGGCTATGAGCAGTGGGGGGTGGATTTGCTGCAGCGCGTACGTGGCATGTTTCACTTTCGTGATCTGGGACAGGAACAAGCAGGAGCTGTTCGGCGCCCGCGACCATTTCGGCATCAAGCCCTTCTACTATGCGAAGATGAACGGCACGTTCATGTACGCCTCGGAGATCAAAGAGCCTGTTGCGCCACCCCTGATTTCGTCAAAGGAGCTCAACGCCGAGGCGTTGAAGCCGTACATGACCTTCCAGTATCCGGCCATCGGTGGGACCTTCTTCAAGGGCGTGTTCAAGCTGCCGGAAGGCCATTACTTCACCTACCGGACGGCAAGATGGACATCCACACCGAATACTACGACGAGCATTTCCGCGAATCCTCCACCAAGCTGATCCGCTGGTGGACACCATCGACCGCACGGTATGCGATTCGGTCAAGGCCCACCAGATCGCCGACGTGGAGGTCGGCTCGTTCCTGTCGAGCGTGTCGACTCCAGCTACGTACGCCGCCGTGGCGCGTCCCGCACACGTATTCGATCGGTTTTCGGCAAAGGGCACGTACAACGAATCGCAGCAGGCCGGAGAACTTGCCAAACTCATCGACCTGAACAACACCGCCGAGGCGTTGACCGACGAGGAGGCGTTCGCTGCATTTCCGCGCATCCAGTGGCATCTCGACGAGCCGGTTCCTCCAATCCCGAGCTGCGTGCCGCTGTATTTCCTGTCGGCATTGGCCGGCGAAGGATCAAAGTCGTGCTCAGCGGCGAGGGCGCCCGACCGAACTGTTCGCCGGATACATCGATTACGGCGTGCACACCAAGTTCAAGCCGATCAAGGTGTGGTGACTCGCTGGCTCACGCATCTGCCAGCCGGCGCGCGCAAGGCGATCGCCCGGTTCTGCAAAGGGCAAGACCTTCCCGGGCGCATGGCATCTGGCCGCATAATCTTGCGCCGGCCGAGGAAAGCTTCATCGGACAGGCACGTGCGTGTTTGAGGAATCGCAGTCCGAACAGCTGCTCAAGCCTGAATACCGCAAGGCGCCGAGCGTGCAGAGCATCGTCGACAAGACGTATGCGCGTGTGGAAGGCAAGGGCTCTGAGCGAACTGAAGAAGAAGCAGTACCTTGACATGCACCAGTGGATGCCGGGTGACATTCTGCTCAAGGCCGACAAAGATGACCATGGCGCATTCGCTGGATTGCGTGTGCCGCTGCTCGACAAAGGAGCCTGCGGTGGCCGAGCAGGTGCCTACCAAGTACCTCATCACCGAAGAACACGAAATCACGCGTTCCGCCAGGCCGGACGCCACCTGCCGAAGGAATGGTACGACCGCGAGAAGCTGGGATTCCCCGTGCCGATCAAGAAGTGGCTGCGTGAGGAGAAGTTCTACAAGTACGTCCGTTCCGTGTTCGAACGCGATTACGTCAGCCAGTTCTTCGACCAGGATGCGCTGCCTGGATGATCGACGACAACTATGCCGGCAAAACCGACGATCGCCGCAAGATCTGGACCGTGTACTCGTTCCTGACCTGGTACGACGTGTACTTCGTACACGATGGTTCCAAAGCCGGATGTTATCGCGATCGCATAAGGGTGCGATAGGCATGGGCATGATGACGAACACGTGGGTTCAAGTGTGTTATGGCTGCCGCCTTGGCGGTGATGGTCTGTCTGGTTGGGCGGATGCAGCATCGATCAAAAGGCGGTAAGCCGACGAAAATGCGAATACAGGTAATGCATTGGATCTCAAGGACGGCAAATGGCATACCGGCAGCAACGGCTATGGCGGCAGCGACAGTTCCAACTACCGGTATGTGATCGTGGACACCCCGGATGGCGAAGCACTGCATCGCGTTCCGCGATAGCGGGCGCCGGCGGCAGAGCTGCTGGGACAAATCTGATGCAGGCAGAACGACGGTCGTAGCTAAGGTGAGGCGATATCGTACAAAGACAGCCTGTTTTCAAGCAGTGGTACACTGAACGGAAATCGCGGGGGTTGGGACCTTTGGGTTTCGGGTTCAGGCGATTCCTCCCGTGCAATGCGCGAGATTGGGGAATCGAGCCAATGCGTTCCAGCATTAGAAATGGCATGCCGTGAAACCGAACGCTGAAGTATTCAAGTGAGCCTCGTGAAGGAAATAAGAGGATTGGAGTCATCATCAGCGACGAACCACGTATTAACGACGAGATTCGCGTCCCGCAGGTACGCCTGATCGGCCCGAAGGGCGAGCAGGTGGCGTCATCGCGACTTCCGTCGCGCTGAACCTGGCCAAGGAGGCAAACCTCCGATCTCGTCGAGGTGGCGCCCAACGCGAAGCCTCCGGTCGCCAAGCTCATCGATTACGGCAAGTACAAGTACAACGAGAAGATCAAGGCTCGTGAGGCGCGCCGCAACCAGAGCACCGCGGAAATCAAGGAAATTCGCTTCCGCCTGAAGATTGATGACCACGATTTCGATGTGAAGAAGGGCATGTCACCCGCTTCCTCAACGGCGGTGACAAGGTCAAAGGTCACCATCATGCTGCGTGGCCGCGAACAGTCTCGACCGATCGGCGGCGTCGAGTTGCTGCAGCGTCTTGCCAGCGAAGTGGAGGAATACGGCACCGTCGAATTCGCTCCGAAGCAGGAAGGCCGCAACATCATCATGGTGCTGGCGCCTAAGGGCAAGAAGGTGCACACCCAGTCCGAGAGCAGCGTCGTCGTGGCGCAGTCCCGTGCCGAACGTCAGGCCCGTCAGGCGGCACGTCTGGCGGCCAAGCAGGAGTCTCAGGCTCAGGCGGCGGCAGCCGCCGCGCGTGGCATCGACAAACCGAAGACTTCCGAAACGAAGTAACAAACAAGGAGGGCAGCAATGCCGAAGATGAAAAGTAATTCCGCCGCTTCCAAGCGCGTCCGCCGTACCGGCACGGGCAAGCTGATGCAGGCCGGCAGCGCCATGCGCCACAACCTCGAGCACAAGTCCGCTCGCAAGCGCCGTGAGCTGAAAGGCCGACGGTGTTTCTGGCCACTTCCCAGAGCAAGAACATGAAGAAGCTGCCGGTGCTGAGCATAGCGAGAGCTAATAAACGAAGACTTTAATAGAAAGCTGAGGAATAGATTATGGCACGTGTCAAGCGCGCAGTGAACGCCCACAAAGAAGCGTCGCGTTGTTCTCGAAGAGGGCTTCCGGCTACCGTGGCCAGCGTTCCCGCCTGTATCGCAAGGCCAAGGAACAGCTGCTGCACTCCTTTAACTACAACTTCCCGTGACCGCAAGGAGCTCGCAAGGGCGACTTCCGCAAGCTGTGGATCCAGCGCATCAATGCTGCCGTCCGCGCTGAGGGCATCACCTACAACCGCTTCATCCAGGGCCTGCACCTTTGCCGGCATCGAGCTGGATCGTCGCGCTCCTCGCCGAGCTGGCCGTCTCCGATCCGGAGGCTTTCAAGGCCATCGTCGATGAGGCCAAGGTCGCTCTGCCGGCTGACGTGAACGCTCCGGTCAACGCCTGAGTTCCCCGACGGTTCACAGGTTTGCAGAACCCCTGATCCGGCAAAACGGACGGGGTTTTGCGTATCGCGTTCCCATAGGCTTTGAATAGACTTTCCGGAATGTTGATTTCCATCCATGACGGCTTCCCACTTGAACGAAAGTCCTTGGAATCCTCCGCAACGCGTTCCGTACGGGCGTGACGGAACGGACACACGACAAATGATGACGATGCAAACGGAGGACCACGATGACGGATATCGAACGCCTTGATTGATCAGTTCATCGCGTACATCGACGTGGAACGAGGGACTGTCGAAGCCACGGTGCGCGCATATGACTCGGACCTGCGCAAATACAATGGCTGGCTTGCGACGCAAGGCATTCAAGACCTTAATGCAGTGACCACGCAGGACGTGGAACGATACATCGCGCTTTCTGACGATTCCGGGAGGCGCCGCGCGCAGCAAGGCACGAAGACTGGCCAGCATCCATGCATTCCATCGTTTCGCACTGAACGAACATGCCGTATCCAATGACGTTGCGGGCACGCGGTCAAGGCTCCCAAAGGCGCGACGACGCTGCCTGACGTGCTCACCGTGGACGAGGTGGCCAGTTTGCTGGACGCGATCCCCCGTCTCCGAATCGGCCTCAATCTGAAGGCATGGCGGACATGGATGATCCCCGCGATGCTGCTGCGCGACAAGGCGCTGCTGGAGTTCATGTATGCCACCGGAGCCCGCGTGTCGGAAGCGTGTGGCGCGAATCTGACGATGTCGACTTGGAATCGAACGTTGCGAGATTGATGGGCAAGGCTCCAAACAACGTCTGGTGCCGGTCGGCAGTTACGCATGTGAGGCGATCGCAAGATACCTCAAAAACGGACGGCCGCAGCTCGAGTCGAAGGCGAAAGGGCCCCCGAACGACGCGCGTTGTTCCTCAACAAGCGCGGCAAACGACTGTCAAGGCAATCGGTGTGGGAGGTCCGTGCGGCCAGGGGGAACGCGCGCATATCGACAAGCCCCTGCATCCGCACACACCCTGCGCCATTCCTTCGCCACGCATCTGATCCAAGGCGGGGCCTGACGTGCGCACCGTGCAGGAACTGCTGGGTCACGCGAGTGTCACCACCACGCAGATCTACACGCATGTAAGCCCGGAGAACCTCATCGAGACATATCTGACCTCGCATCCAAGGGCAAGATAGCATGAGATGGTATGTGTTGCCGCGGTTTCTGGACGGCGATGGTGCGGCCAGCACATGGAAACAGTGGTGATTTTTCAAGGGGCGCGTGATTTGAGGTTTTGGTAAGGTAAACGGTATGCCTACGGATTTGCTTGGCGATTATGAAACGGTTTTCCCGCTCCTGAGCCGCTGGAACACGCACGGCCCGGCGCGTGTTATTGCCATGTGCAATCAGAAGGGCGGCGTAGGTAAAACCACCAGCTCCATCAATATCGCCGGTGCGTTGAGCCAATACGGCACGCCGTTGCCTGATCGTCGATTTCGACCCTCAGGGCGCTGCAACGGTGGGTCTCGGCATCAACGCCAACGCGGTGGAGGACACTGTGTACACGGCGTTGTTCAATGGGCGCATGGACCCGCACAGCGTGGATTCATACCGATTTCGAGAATCTCGACATTATCCGGCCAACATCGATCTGTCCGCCGCCGAAGTGCAACTGGTCACCGAAGTGGGACGTGAGCAGGTGCTTGCCGGTGTGCTGCGCCAGGTGAAGGACGAGTACGACGTGATCATCATCGACTGCCAGCCATCGTTGGGCCTGCTGACGGTGAACGTTGACCGCGGCCGACGGTGTGATCATCCGGTCGCTGCCGAATTCTTCGCGCTGCGTGGGCGTGGCGCTGCTCATGCAATCCATCAAAAAGTGCAGAGCCGCAGCGAAGTCTTGGTATACGGCGTGCTGGTGACCATGTTCACCAAGACCCTGCACTGCGAGGAGGGTCATGCAGCCCCGCATCTGCAGGCATTCAGGAAGGTCTTCCACACGGTGATCTCCCGTTCCATCAAACTGCCGGATTCCACCGTGGCCGCGGCGCCGATC
>VOFC01001914.1_pt1 | contig 33635 bp, 53 predicted proteins | sample 5384161 | NCBI WGS metagenome assembly VOFC01 (sample SAMN12384722, study PRJNA508395) | human gut metagenome | isolation source: healthy gut B | host: Homo sapiens
CAAAAGAACAGGAAGTAAAAGAAAACAGAAAAATAGAAGAAGATGAAAAAAATGTAACTTCAGGAAAAGTAAATGAGCCTGATAAAGATGATGCGGAAAGATAATAGATTGGGAAATCTTAAAAATCAATCATAGTTAATATGGTTGATTTTTTTTTTACTAAAATAAAGTATAATAAAGACATTAAAAAAGTGAATAATATAAATATAAGGCTTTTTGCAGACAAAATATGATAAGACAATTTTTTTGATATTATTGTTAAAATATAATCTTTACAATAAAGGGAAAAATTTTAAGGAGAAATAAAATATGAAAAAAAATATTATTTGTAATCGCGATGGAAAAAGAAGCAATAGACATAACAAAAGAGCTAGAATTAATAAAAATAGAAAATGAAAAAATTTAAAAATATTTAGAAAAAATAATATAAGCCTTTTAATAACAGGAATAGGAAAAGAGCTTACTGCAATAAATTTAACTCAGTATCTAGAAAATAATGAAAAACCTGACATAATAATAAACCTAGGATATGCAGGGGCTGTAAAAAGCAAAATTGGCGAGTGGGTAAATGTTGCTGAGTCATATAATTATGAATGGAACATACCAGGAGAACAAAAATACACAATAGAAGGATATGATAAAACTGTATTAAAGAATTAGAAAACAATGAAATAAAAATATTGCCTTGTTATAGTGCAGAATGTTTTGTAACAAACACAGATATAAAAGAAGATGTAGTATTTGATATGGAATTACATTCAATTTATTTAATATGTAATATTTATAACATAGAGCTCGTTTCTCTAAAAAAGATAAGTGACACATTAAGTTTAGATGAATACTATAAAAATTTAAATATGAAGGAAGTATTCGAAATAAAGAGCGGACTAGAATATTTGAAAAAGCTATTAGTAAAAGTTGAAAAAAAAAATTAGATTATGTTGTATAATGTTTTTCAGCACAATAAAAACAAAATTCTACAAATTTTTTTCATAAAAAGAATAAATTAGATGAAATATAATAAAATATATAGGGGATAAAATGATTAATTTATTATTTAGCGGTAATGAAAAAGTATTTGATGGAGCTTTATCAGAACTTATATCTATTACTAATAAAACAAAAGAACCAATAACTTGTTATATTTTAACAATGGATGTATCTAGAATAAAAAAGGAATACACCGCAATTAATGATGAACAAGTGGCATTTTTAAATAAAGTAGTCCAAAGTAAGAATAAAAGAAAACGAAGTAATAAAAATAGATGTAACAAATTTATATGAAAAAGAATTTGGTAAGGGGAAAAAATGAGAATGCCTATTGTACTCCATATACACTACTAAGACTATTTGCAGATTTAATAGAAGAATTGCCAAACAAAATATTATATCTAGATATAGATATGATGGCTGCACAGGATATATCTGAGCTATATAATACAGATATAACAAATTACGAGTATGCAGCAGTAAAAAAGAAAAATATGGTTCTAAAATAATAAAATCAGATTATATAAATGCAGGAATGCTTTTATTAAATTTAAAGAAAATAAAAGAAACAGGTCTTTTAGAAAAAAGCAAGAAAGCTAATAAAAAAAGAGAAAACTTCCATTTGCGGACCAAGACGCTATATATTGGTCTACAACAAGCAAGCTTTTTATTACCACGTAAATTTAACGAACAAACAAGCTTTAAAAGACAAGATACTGTAATTTGTCATTTTGCAAAAGGCTTAAAGTAAAGCCATTTCCACATACAGAAAACTTTAAACAATGGCAAATAGAAGGAATTCACAAAGAACTTAAATGTTATAGATTTGATGATGACTTAAATGAATATTTAAAAATAAAAAAAAAGAATATGAAGAAATAGTAGAAGAAAAAAAAAAAATAGAAATAAAGTAATTAGGAGGAAAACCGTAAAATGAATAACACTAATACAATACCAGTATTTTTTGCAGTAGATAATGGCTACATACCATTCTTAGAGTAGCTTTAAAATCATTAATAGAAAACGCATCTAAGGAAAATAAATACGAAATAAAAATACTATATGTAAATGTGACAGAAGAAAACCAAGAAAAAATTAAAGCATATGAGGCAGAAAATGTAAGTATAGAATTTGTAAATTTAGGTTATAAACTAAAGGAAATAGAAGATAAATTATATACACGTAATTATTTTTCAAATACAACATATTTTAGACTATTCATACCAGAGCTTTATCCAGAATATGATAAAGCAGTATACATAGACTGCGATACAGTAATAGTAGCCGATATAGCAGAATTATATAATACAGATATGGGAACAAACCTAATTGCAGGTATTCCAGACGGTGCAGTTCAGGCAATTCCAGAATTTCAAGACTATGTCGAACTAGTAGTTGGAGTCGCAGACTACAATAATTATTTTAATGCAGGAATAATTGTAATGAACTTAAAAGAACTTAGAGAATACAAATTCCAAGATAAATTCATATATATGTTAAGCAAAATAAAATTTGAAGTTGCTCAAGACCAAGACTATTTAAATAGATTATGCAAAGGCAGAGTAAAACTTTTAGGTTATGAATGGAACAGAATGCCTGCTATGGGAAAAAAAGAGAAGGAGATATAAAGCTAATACATTATAACCTAGGATGCAAACCTTGGTACTTTGATAATGTACTTTATCAAGAGTATTTCTGGGAATATGCAAAAGAAAACAGAATTTTATGACCAAATAAAAGCAAAGGGAGCAAAATATACAGAAGCAGATAAAGAAAAAAGATGATGCGAACAGCTTAAAACTTATAGAACTTGCAAAAAAAGAAACAATGTGTGTTGGTGACGATAGAAAAAAATAGGAGATATTATGGATACAAAAAAATTATTAACAATAACAAGACTTGGAAAACAAGAAAAAGAAGAGCCTAAAGTAATAGAAAAATCACAATACAGAATTGATGTGCAAAAAAAAGATAGAAAAGTTAGAAAAAAGAAGGAAAGTTTGATATAGATGTTGAAAACGATCCTCCAACAAGTTCTAACTCCAGAAAACATAGATTATTTAAGAAGCAAAATGACAAGCAAATTAAAAAAGAATATTTGCAAACGAAGTAGGAGAAAGGTTCTTAGATAACTTACTAAAAATAACAAGCTAATAATAAAAAAATATAAATGGACTAGAAAACTTAAACAAAGTAAAAACAGGAGCAATAATTATTTTGCAACCATTTTAATCCATTTGACTGCTTTATCGTGGAAAAAGTATTTAGAATGTGCGAAAATGAAAAAGATAAAAGACTTTACAAAGTAATAAGAGAGGGAAATTATACAAACTTTCCTGGACTATATGGATTCTTTTTTTTAGAAACTGTGATACACTTCCATTAAGCTCAAACAAGAGAACGATGGTTAACTTTATAAAAGCAGTAGACACAATTTTGCAAGGGGGAGACTACATACTAATATATCCAGAACAAAGTATGTGGTGGAACTATAAAAACCAAAGCCATTAAAAAGACGGAGCTTTTAAATTAGCGGCAAGAAATAATGCACCGGTAGCTCCAATTTTTATAACAATGGAAGATAGCAATATAATAGGTGAAGATGGATTTAATATACAAGAATATACAATAAATATAGGAGAACCAATATATCCAGACAAAAATTTAAATGAAAAAGAAAATCCAGAAATAATGAAAAAAAACAAAACTTTGAAATATGGAAAAAAAATATATGAAGACTTCTATAAAATACCACTAAAATATACTTGTGATGAATAAAAGAGGAAAAATGGAACAAAAAGTTTTATATTACAGTGATGAACTAAATGACGAGCTAGCTCCATCAAAATTAAAACCAAGAAAAATAGACGAAAACTTTAAATATAAAAAAAAGTTTTATATGGAATGTATGCTCACTATTTTTACAAAATGTTTTAAGTATGCCAATAAAATTGGGATACTTAAAAAATAAAATTTAGACATAAATTTATAGGAAAAGAAAAGCTAAAAAGAATGTAAAAACAAGGATATTTTATATATGCAAACCATACACAACCATTTGCAGATACATTTATTCCAAGTGTTGCAGACTATCCAAAAAGAAATTTTTTAATAGTAAATCCTGTAAATATATCATTAAAAGGAACAGGAACACTAGTAGAAATGTTAGGGGCAATTCAATTCCTTCTGACATAAAAGCAATGAAAAACTTTTTAGAAATTATAGAAGAAAAAATAAAAATAAAAATTCTATAACCATATATCCAGAAGCACACATTTGGCCATACTATACAAAAATAAGGCCATTTAAGGCTGTATCATTTAAATATCCTGCAAAACTAAATGCACCCGTATACTCTATAACAAACACATATCAAAGCTATGGAAAAAAACATAAAAAAATCCAATTAGTATCATATGTAGATGGACCTTTTTATCCAGATGAAAAATTAACATTAAAAGAAAGACAGCAAGATTTAAGAGATAGAGTATATAACAAAATGGTAGAAAGAAGCAAAAACAACAACATAGAGCATATAAAATATATAAAAAAGAAAATAGAAGAGTCTAAAAGTGGCTTTTCTATTTTTTATACTACTTTATTTTCAGTTTTGTCTGCTCTATCAATTGCCTCAGAAGATAACATTATTCAAAGCCTCCTCAAAATGATAAATAAAGTATAACAAAGAAAAGAAAAATAATATTTGGAAATTTCTGAATATTATATTGACAATTGTAAAGCACAATTATAAAATAAATATAATTATTCGGAAACGTCCGAATATGCATAAGTATAAATAAATTGCGATTTGTGAATAATAAAAATAGGAGGCAACATATGAAAAAAAATAAAAAATGAAACTGGCTCAATAACAACAATGGTAACAGTAACAATAATATTTTTTATAACAATATTGTCAAGCGCATACATGTTAATGGCCGTTCAAAGAAAAGCACAATTAAAAGTCAATTATCAACAAGAGAGGCATACCAAGAAGAAATAGATAATGCAAATGAAATTTATTATACATTAATCGGAGATGATGCAAGTGATGTAAATGGAGTACCAATCCCAGATGGATTTGTGTATGTTGGCGGGACAAGAGATAGTGGACTTGTAATTTCAGATAATAGCGCAGACAAAGAAAAATATAAAGGACAGGAAACAGTAGGAACAGACTTACAAGGAAACCAATTTGTATGGATACCAGTAGAAAATATAGCAGATTATAAGAGAACTGTTTATGCAGGTAATTCTTTAAGTGGTTATTCAGAGACTTTAGCAGACGATGAAAAAACAAGCGTAGAAACCAATAAGGGATTCTATATTGGAAGATACGAAGCAGGAGACCAAGAAAGTACAAACTCTAAAAAAAATTAAGAGCAAGCGGAGCATCAACAAGTAATACAATAACAGTAAAAGCAGGACAAGCCCCATATAATTATATAGAATATACAGATGCAAAAAAAATTAGCAGAAGGATTTAGTACAAAACAAGGATATACAAGTGTAAAATCAAAACTAGTAAGCAGCTATGCATGGGATACAGCAATAGCATTTATACAAAAAACAAATAGCGATTATGGAAAGAGTTCAGAAGAAGGAAATTATAAAAATTCTCCAACTTTTACTTATACAGGAATAGCAGATACAGAAAAAAAATAAACAAACCAAAGCAAATGGAACAAAAACATTAATTCCAACAGGACAAACCACAGCCGTAAATAACATATACGATATGGGAGGAAATGTATGGGAGTGGACTACAGAGTCTTGTTCTTACAGGTACAGTCCTTGCACCAACAGAGGAGGCTCTTACAACACCTACTTCGCTAATAGTCCAGCAGGAAGCCGTAATCGCAGTTCGGGCAGTGCGTACGGTAACTTCGGATTCAGGTGCACTTTATATTTGTAGACCTGAGCCCTGGTTTCTCTGAACTAAAATTCAGTAGAAACTAAAAACCCATAGTACAGATATGGGAAAAAAAAAATCTCAAATTTGAGAATTAACATAAATATAAGAGTAGGAGGAAACGACTTGGACCTAAGCGAAGCTAAGGTTCAAGTCGTTCCTACTTATACCATAAACCAATGAAGTTATCAACAAGAGAGGCATACCAAGAAGAAATAGATAATGCAAACGAAATTTATTATACATTAATTGGAGAAGATGCAAGTATGAATGGTGATGGAAAGATAAATAAAAGACCTTAAGGTGAATTCTACTTTTTGTAATAGATTACCATAAGGTCTTTGTATAATACTATTTACTTTTTTTTTTCTTAATAACAATGGATGCTAATATTAGTATTAATAAAACAGCAATTATAGCAATAACTCCAGACCATCCAAAAAATAGAAACAATTTTGCTACCTAAAGACATAATAATTCCAGCTAAGATAACACCAAGAGAAACTGCAGTGATACTTGTTTTAAAATCTAAATTTAAAAAATGAAGCGGCTAAAGTTCCGGTCCACGCACCAGTACCAGGAAGTGGTATTCCAACAAATAAAAGTAATGCCCAAAAGATACCGCTATTTCCAGCTGATTTTTTAATTTTTCTCCGCCCTTGGCTCCTTTTTTTTCTAAACACCAGGTGAAAAACTTGCCAATAAACTTTTTATCTTTTCCCCATTCAAGTACTTTTCTGGCAAACCAGAAGATAATTGGAACAGGAAGAATATTTCCTACAATTGCAATTGGATAATATAAAAATATATTAAGTTTTAAACTTTCAGCAATAGGAATTGCACCTCTTAATTCTACTATTGGAACCATACTAATAAAAAATACTATGATATATTTTAATACAATTGGTAAACTTGCCATAAATAAAACTCCTTTTATAAAATTTCCTAAACATTGTACTATATGAAAGGAAAAAGTAAATAGGAGCAATAAAAATTGAAACTTTTAGTTTGTGATTTTTTATAGAGGACGGTTTTAGAATTACGCTATTTATAAAATAAAGTACTTGCAATTTCCGTTTCAATCTGCTAAAATATACCCATAATTTAAGTTAGGCAAAATAGGCTAAAAAAAAACACCTTTTTGGAGTTTTAGCCTATTTTTTGTTTTTTATAGGAGGTAAAAATGGGAACAAAATATGTATTTGTAACAGGAGGGGTTGTATCTGGATTAGGAAAAGGAATTACAGCTGCATCATTAGGAAGATTATTAAAAAACAGAGGATATAAAGTGGCAAATCAAAAGTTTGATCCATATATAAATGTAGATCCAGGAACTATGAGCCCATATGAGCATGGTGAAGTTTTTGTAACAGATGATGGTGCAGAAACAGACTTAGATTTAGGTCATTATGAAAGATTTACAGATGAAGCATTAAGTAAAAAATTCTAGTGTTACAACAGGAAGAATTTATAGTGAAGTAATAGAAAGAGAAAGAAGAGGAGACTATTTAGGGAAGACGGTTCAAGTTATTCCACATATTACAAATGCAATAAAAAAAAAAAAGTATATGCTCTAGGGCAAACTGGTGCCGACATTGTAATAACAGAGATTGGTGGAACAGTTGGAGACATAGAAAGCTTACCATTTTTAGAGGCAATAAGACAGGTAGGACTAGAAAACAATCCAGAAGATGTTATTTATTTACATGTAACACTTTTACCATATATTTCTGGTTCAAATGAGTTAAAATCAAAACCAACACAACACTCTGTAAAAGAATTGCAATCACTAGGAATTAAACCAGATATATTAGTATGTAGAACAGAAGTACCAATTCCTAATAGTATAAGAAATAAAATAGCATTATTTTGTAATGTAAGACCAGAAAATGTAATTGCAAATCAAACGGCATCAAATTTATACGAAGTACCATTAATGCTAGAACAAGAAGGGCTAGCATTAGAAAGTGTGCAAACATTTGCACTTAGAAAGAGTTAATGCAAATAATAAAAAATGGGAAGAAATGATTGAACATTTCAAAAAAATAGATAATGAATATAAAAATGAGAATAAACAAAAAGTAAAAATTGCAATAGTTGGAAAATATGTAAAACTAGAAGATTCATATTTATCGGTTGTGGAAAGTATAAAACATGCAAGTTATGCAAATGAAGTGGAATCACAAATAAAATTTATAGATTCAGAAACTGTTACAAAGGAAAATGCAAAAGATGTGCTAAAGGAATTTGACGGAATTATTGTCCCAGGAGGATTTGGAAATAGAGGTATAGAAGGAAAAATTCAAACAATAAAATATGCAAGAGAAAACAAAATTCCATTTTTAGGAATATGTTTAGGTATGCAGATGGCTGTTGTAGAATTTGCAAGAGATGTGTTTAAACTAGAAGATGTAAATTCGGAAGAATTCGAACCAGAATGTAAAAAAATCCGCTAATACATATAATGGAAACACAAAAAAAATGTATATAAAAAAGGTGGAACTATGAGACTTGGTGCATATCCTTGCATTTTAAAAAAGGATAGTTTAGCATATAAATTATATGGCATGGAAGAAATAACAGAAAGACATAGACATAGATTCGAATATAATAACGACTATAGAGAAAAAATGGAAAATGCAGGTTTGAAAATTGCAGGAACATCTCCAGATGGAAGTCTAGTAGAAATAGTAGAACTAGATGAGAAAACACATCCATTCTTTATAGCAGGACAATTCCATCCAGAATTTAAATCAAGACCAGATAGACCACAGCCATTATTTGTAGGACTAATTGCGGCAGCTAAAAAGACATAAATAAAAAACAAACTAAAAATGAGAGACCAATAATCTCTCATTTTCTATGTTTAAACTAGCAGCATCCACAGCCATTGTTTCCACCACAGCAGCAGCATAGTATAATTAAAATTATGAATATCCAAATACAGCTATTTCCTCCGAAACCACATCCACAGTTTCCACCACAGCATCTATTATTGTCTTGCATAAAATTCACCTCCTAAAATAAGTACTACACAAAAGTTATTAAAAAATCTCAGTAAGTTTATTATCTGTTACATCCACATCCGCATCCACAGCAGAAAAGCAATAAGAATAATATTATGAACCAAAGTAGCTCACTATTATTGTTACAACAACAATTTCCCATTTGGAATACCTCCTTATATAGAAAATAATTTTAAATTCTTTAGTTATGTTATATAGTATTCAAAATAAAAATAAGTGTTACAAACGCCAAAAAATTTATAAAAACCCTATACAAAAAAACATAATTAATGATATAATCGTGAAAGAAAAGAAACCGTGAAAGAAGTTGAAATAAAAATGGGAAAAATTATATTACTAGATGATTTAACTATAAACAAAATTGCGGCTGGAGAAGTTATAGAAAGACCAGCATCTGCAATTAAGGAAGTAATGGAAAATTCTATAGATGCGGGAGCAACATCAATTACAGTAGAAATTAGAAATGGTGGAATTTCGTATATTCGTGTTACAGATAATGGAAAGGGAATAATGCCAGATGATATGGAAATTGCCTTTGAAAGACACGCAACAAGCAAATTAAGAAATGCAGATGAGTTAAATGAGATTACATCTATGGGCTTTAGAGGTGAAGCTTTTGGCTAGTATTGCAGCTATTGCAAAAGGTAACACTTGTTTCAAAAACAAGAGAAAATGATATAGGCTATCAAGTAGTTGCAGAAGGCGGAAAAATAATAGCAAAAAAACAAGAGGCTGGCTGCCAAAATGGTACAAGCATTACAATCGAAAACTTATTTTTTAATACACCTGTAAGATATAAATTTTAAAAAAAAGATTTTACAGAATCTGGTTATATAGAAGATGTAGTAACAAGAATTGCTCTAGTACATCCAGAAATTGCTGTAAAATTTATAAATACAGGAAAAACTGTAATTCAAACTTCTGGAAATGGTGACATAAAGGCTGTTATATACAATATATTTGGAAAAGAAGTTACGATGAACTTAATAAATGTAGACTATAAATATGAGGATATAGAAGTAAAAGGAGTGGTTGGAAAACCTGTAATTTCAAGATCTAATAGAGCAAATCAATTATTTTTTGTAAATAATAGATTTGTAAAAGATAAAACATTATCAAGCTCTGCAGAACAAGCTTTTAAAGGACTACTTGCACCTGGAAAACATGGATTTTTAGTTTTAAATTTAACTATGGACCCAAGAAAAGTGGATGTTAATGTTCATCCTGCTAAATTGGAAGTTAGATTTCAAGACGAAAGTAAAATTTTTAAAGCAGTATATCACTCAATAAAAAGAAGCACTTTTAAGTGATAATACACAAGAAAAAAAACTGCTTTAGAAGAAATAAACAGCTTACAACAAAGATTTACAGATACAAAATTAGATGAGAATAAAACAGTAATACCTACAAATAATTATACAAACATAGAAACAAATGAGAAAAAAGCAGAAGAATCTGTAAATGATTATACAAAAATTTATGAAAATGAGCCTGAACCAAGTGAAAAAAAGTAAAGAATGAAGAAACTTTTGAACAAGTTATGGCAAAACTTAAGAGAATGCAAAACATAGTAGACAAAGTAAAAGACTTACCAGGAACGAATACAATTACAAATACTAATTATCAAGAAGAACATACAAACTCAATATTTAATAAAAATATCAGTTCAGAATCAAATGAGAATATAGAAAATATGAAAAAATCAAAGCTTACAGTAAATGAAAATACAGAAACATATAATCCAATATCAATGGTAAATATAGAGTCAGAAAATAAGCTACAAAGGCAAAATACAATATCTAATATAGAAAATACAATGAATAGTGCAAAGCAAGATATAAAAGTTGATACTACAAAATATACTTGAAGAAAAGCAAGAAACAGAACCAAAAATTAAGCCATTTGAAAAAAAATGAAGATACTACTCCAATCATAGAAACACAAATAGAACAGCCAAAAGAGAAATATACAATAGAACCAAAAACAGAATTAAACTATGAAGGCATTATTACAAAAGAAAATATTAATGAAGAGGGTTCTACAAATGAGAAAGAGAATACTCAAAATAATATAGAAGAAAAAAAAAAGAAAATTTTTAATAACGAATTAAAAAATCAACCAGTTATAGAAAATAATCAATATAGTGGTGAAACTTTGGTAACCAAGAAGAGAAAATAGAAAGTAGTGCTCAAGAAGAAAAAATCATATAATGATTATGACTTCTTAAAAATGTATGAAAAGAATTTTGGACTTGCTGTTAAGCCTCAGGAAGAAAAAAAAGAGAAAATAGATGTATCTTCAGAATTTAAGCCAACAACAGGCGAAGAAAATTTATCTGTATTTGGAAATAATGAAGAATTTAGTGTAAAACCTGTGTATAAGTACATTGGAATAGCGTTTTAAAAATTATTTTGTAATCGAAATGCAGGATAGTTTGTATATAATAGATCAAAAAAAGGCAAATGAGAGAATTGTATACGAGAATATAAAAATAATTATTATTCAAACAATAGAAATTCACAATTAATGCTTCTTCCAGACATTGTTACATTAACATATAAGCAAATGGGAATATACAAAGATAATTGCAAGAACTGCAAAACAAGAAATTGAAGAAAAAATTTATTGCAAAGATGTCTTGCTAAAAATTCAGTAAAACCACACATGAAAATACAAAAGACAAGAAGTAATTCAATTATTAGATAAACTATTACAATTACCAAATCCATTTACATGCCCACATGGCAGACCAACTGCAATAAAGATGACTAGAAATGACATTGAAAAGAAATTTTCAAGAAGATAAAATTTATAATTTTGTTGTATTAAACATTATTTTAAATACAACTTTGAATAAGGAAAGGAACAGAAAAAATGGATAAATTATTTATATTATTATTATTACTTTGCAAATATAGTATCAATACTCTTAATATATCATTCATTAGATAAAAATATAGAAAAAACAAAAAGACTTTTATATACAATGATTGCGATGGGAGTTGTATACATAATTGTGCTAATAGTATATTTCTTTAGCTCTATAGGAATAGATAAAAGGATTGCAACACAGGCAAAACAAACGATTGTATTTACATTTGTTCCAGTAAACTCAATAATAGTAATTCCTTTCATGTTAAGATCATTTAATAAGAGAAAGGATAGAGAAATAACAGGAGAGCAATTAAATAAAAGAGCAGTTGTAATGTTTATAATAGCTGTGGTTATTGTTGTTAGTGAATTTTTCTATTTTAGAAATATAGAAAAAGGAATAGGAAGAATAATAGAACAACAAGAAGCGGCTAGTAATACAGCAAATACTACTGTTGAAAACTTAACTGTAGAAAATAAAATTTCTAACAATGTAGTAGTTGAAAACTCAATTTCAAATACAGAAAACTAAGTTACAAATGATGTAGTTAGTAAAAATATGACTACAAAATAAAATATTTACAAGGACGAAAAAATTATGCAGAAAGTTATTGTTACGAGCGGAAAAACAGCCCTTTCCATTGAACTTGCAAAAAAAATTGGAGGAGAAGTTGTGTCTGCGGACTCTATGCAGATTTATGATGAAATGAGTATTGGAACCGCTAAACCTGATGCAGAGGAGATGCAGGGGATTAAGCACTATTTGGTCGGAAATATTGAGCCAACTAGAAGATATAGTGTATCTGATTATAAAAGTGATGCTATTAAGGCATTGGAAGAAATAATTGAAAAAAACAAAACTCCAATAGTCGTTGGGGGAACAGGACTGTATGTTAATTCTTTAATATATGGAATCGATTATCCAGAAGTTGAAACTGATTTAGAATACAGAAAAGAACTAGAGAAAGTAGCAGAACAAAAGGGACTCGGATATTTATATGAAGAAGCAAAAAAGATTGACCCAGAAGCGGTAAAGAATATTAGTGTAAATGATAAAAAAAGAATAATAAGAATATTGGAAATATATAAAGAAACAGGAAAAACAAAGACTCAGCTAGAAATTGAATCTAGAAAAAATGGAGTTCCATATGATTATAGAGTGTTTGCTATAAATATGCCTAGAGAAATTTTATATGATCGAATTAATAGAAGAGTAGATATAATGCTTGAAAAAGGGCTAATAGAAGAAGTTAAGCAACTGTATAAAAAATATGGAGATGAGCTTCGTACATCTGTACAAGGAATAGGTTACAAAGAAGTAATAGATTATTTGAATGGAATGTACTCTAAAGAAGAAATGATTGAAAAAATAAAGATGGAAACACGTAGATATGCTAAAAGACAATTAACGTGGTTTAGAAAAATACCAAATATAATTTGGATTGACGGATTAGGAAATGTTCAAGATAATGTTAATCTTATTTTGAAAGAAGCAGAGCTAAACGAAAACTAAATTAATTTAGTAGGTTTTGAATAACACAGATTCTATGTAGAATTTAATAGAAAGGTGATAAACTTTGGAGAAAAAAATTAGAAAAGGAAGAGTATTTGCGGTAGTTTTAATACTTGCACTTGTATTTATATATGCGGTATATTTGGTTGCTAAACTTGTACAAAATCCTACAAATACCTTCATGGTTACAAACGGAAAAATATCACAAGAGGAAAGTGATATTGGCTACATTATAAGAGAGGAAACTGTTGTAAAAGGACAAAATTATAAAAATGGAATGGTAAAAATAAAAAACGAAGGTGAAAAAAGTTGCAAAAGGAGATTCTGTTTTTAGATACTATTCATCAGGAGAAGAAGAATTAAAAAATAAGATTGCTGAAGTAGATGTAGAAATACAATCTCTAATGCAAAACGAAAAAAGCAGTTTTCCAAGTGATGTAAAGTTATTAGAAAGCCAAATTGAGAAGGAACTTGACTCTATTTATGGAGTGAATAATGCTCAGAAAATTCAAGAATATAAGAAAAATATAAACTCATACATAACAAAGAAAGCTAAAATATCTAGCCCATCTAATTCTCGTTTGAAAGAATTACTAAGCCAAAGAGAAGAATATGAAAATAGATTAACATCAGATTCTGAAAATGTAAATGCACCCGAGAGTGGAATTGTTTCTTATAGAGTAGATGGATTAGAGAGTGTTTTAACAACGGAGAACTTTACTAAATTTAATAAAAGCTTTTTACAAGACTTGAAATTAAAGACTGGACAAACTGTTGCAAGCAATGAAGAAGTTGGAAAAATAATAAATAATTATCAATGTTACATTGTTTTTAATTCTAACACAAATGAGGCAAAAAACTCGAAAGTGGGAGATACAATCAAAATAAGAGTGCAAAATTCTGATACTTTAAAAGCTAGTGTGGAAAATATTATAGATGAAGATGATGAGTCTAAAACAATTACTGTAAAAATTACAAATGATGTTGAAAAATTAATTGCATATAGAAAAATATCTTTTGATATAATTTGGTGGGATGCAGAAGGCTTTAGAATTCCAAATGAAGCAATAAAAGAAGAAAATGGCTTATCATATGTTGTAAGAAATAGAAATGGTTATTACAATAAAATGCTAGTGAAAATATTAAAACAAAATGACGAATATTGTATAGTTAGACAGTATAAAACAGAAGAATTAGAAGAACTTGGGTTTACTAGTTCGCAAATATATAGCATGAGAAATATAGCGCTTTATGATGAAATTGTACTAAACCCGACTGATGAACAAATGTTACAGTAATGTTACAGAATATTAAATTAAAATTACAATATTAAAAATACTATTGACAATAAAGCTAAAAAAAAGATAGATACTATAGCTAGTAATTTTTACAAAGGACGATGAAATTTTAGGAGGTTTATAATGTCAGGAGCTATAATGAATAAAATCTGGGGAGCATTTGGAATGGATGCAAATGAAGAAGAGGAAGAAGATTACGTAGAAAATAACGAAGAGATGGAAGAAGAAGAGGAAAATAATAAAGAAAATAAATTATGGGGAAGACGTAACAACAAAGTTGTAGCAATGCCTCAACCTCAACAAGTGAAAATGGTTATATCACAACCAACAACATTTGATCAAGCAGAAGATATATGTGATTTACTAAAAGAAAAACAATCTGTAATAGTAAATCTTGAATATGTAAATAAAGATGTTGCAAGAAGAATAATTGATGTAGTAAGTGGAGCTGTTCATGCCTTAGACGGACACATTCAAAAAGTATCTAATTCTATATTCTTAATTGCACCATACAATTACGAAATAACAAATGAAATGGCAAGAGAAGAAATTAAAAACAAATTATCTGTTTCTTGGTTAAAAAATGCAGGCAATAATTAGACTAAATGTAATTGGGAGGAAGCAAAAATGATTACACCTTTAGAAATTGAAAACAAGAAATTTTCAAAACAAATGATGAATGGATATAGTGTAGAAGAAGTTGATGATTTCTTGGATGAATTAACAGCATGCTACGAAAAATTATACAAAGAGAGTAACGAAAATCAAGATAAAATAGCAGAATTAAACGGAAAACTTGAACATTATAAACAAATAGAAGGCACATTAAACAATACACTTATAATGGCTCAATCTACAGCTGAAGATATAAAAAATGTTGCAAAACAACAAGCTGACCAAATAATAAAAGATGCTGAATCTGATGCAAAACAATCATTAGCTTCATTAGAACAACAAATATTATTAAAGAAAAAAGATTTTGAAGATTTACAAAAACAATTTGACGTATACAAACAAAGCAAAAATGGAGTCTTTATTAATATCACAACTGGAATTAATAAAAGACATAAACAAAGAACAAGATAACTAAAACAAGACATAAAAAGAACGAAAGCAAAAGGTTTGGAAAATTTCCGAATTTTTTGCTTTACTTTTTTATAACAACAAAAACTTTTTATACCAAAATAATTTGTTTTCTTAAATTCGATATGTTGTGCTTGATCGGAGCTCCTTCGGACACCTCAAGGCGCACTCTAGTCAAATTTGGCGAAAACGTAAATTATTTCGAGTATTAGAATGTTATTTTTTGAAATTTTAAATGTTAAGTAGATAAGAAATGTTACAGCACTATTAAATGTATGTTACAATTGCATTATAAATATTGACATCTATGAAAAATTAGATAAAATATATGTATAAAGTTACCATTTAATATCTGTTAATATGCAAAATAATGCTGTTGGAGGATACATACATGAGAGTAATAAGTGGAAGTGCTAGAGGCACTGTATTACATTCTATTGAAGACATAAGCACAAGACCAACATTAGACAGGGTTAAAGAGTCACTTTTTAATATAATTCAAAATGATATAGAAGATACTACTGTATTAGATTTATTTGCTGGAAGTGGAGCAATTGGAATAGAATTTCTTAGTAGAAGAGCAAAACAGGTTTATTTCTGTGATAAATCAAGTAAAGCTGTTGCTATGATTGAGAAAAATCTAGAAAAAACAAAACTAAAAGAAAAAGCAATAGTATATAACAAAGATTATATAGATTGCATTAATACAGTTAAAAATATCAAATTCGATATTATATTTTTAGATCCACCATACAAGGAAGAATTTGCACTTGATGCTATAGAAAAAATAAGTAATTTACAATTATTAAAAGATGATGGAATAATTATAATTGAAACAGATGAACCAGAAAGAGATATAAATAGAATAAATAATATGAATATTAATTACAAAATATACGATTTAAGAAAGTATGGAAGAGTATCATTAATATTTCTTAAATGAAAGGGGAAAACATGGAGATATTTACCTTGTTAGAAACAATTGAAGATATGCTAGAAAATAGTAAGGAAGTGCCTTTTACCCACAAAGCTATTATAGACAAAGAAGAAGTGTTAGACATAATAAAAGAAATTAGATTAAAATTACCAGAGGAATTAAAACAAGCAAAGGTAATTAAAGAAGAGCATGACAGAATAATAAGCAAAGCCAATGAAGAAGCTAGTGAAATAGTAAAAGAAGCCGAAAACAGAATAATTTCGATGATAGATGAACATGAAATTACTAGAAAAGCATATGAGCAAAAAAATAAGATAATTGAAAATGCTAACGATATGGCTAGAGAAATTTCTAATGGAACAAAAGCATATGCTGATAACATTTTGGCTGGCGTACAAGTTACACTAGAAGAGCTTTAAGAGTAATAGAAAATAATAGAAAAGAAGTAAAAATAGTGCGATTTGACCAATATAAATTCCAAAGTTTATATTGGTTAATTTTGTATTGAAGAAAATTTGTTTGGCAAATGCTAAAAAAAAATATGGAAATTTAATAATTAATATGATAGAATATCTAAGTATAAAAAATACTTTAAGAAAAGTAGGCAAAGGGAGGAACATATGGCAAAGAGAGGAAGAAAAAAGAAGAAGCAACAAGTTAATATAAATGTAGTTGTGGCTGTAATGATAATATCAAGCATATTATTAGCGGTTTTAATATATACAAATTCAGGATTTATAGGAGAACACTTGAGTCCATTTTTAGGTGGAATAATGGGATATATAAAATATTTCTTGCCAGTTGGGGTTTTTATATTGGCAATATATATTGCATACCAAGGAGAAACCTCGTGGTACTAAAAAAATAGCCCAGTTTTCTGCATTATTGTTGTGCATAGCAGTAATTTTTAATGTCTACGAAATATATCAAGGAAATGTTGTAATAGAAAACAGAAGCATGGAAAATGTTATGAAACAATTCTTTGAACTTGGTGCTAATGGCGCTGGAGGTGGTGCTATTGGAGCTATTGTTACAATTCCACTTATAAATCTATTTGAAAAAGTAGGAACCATAATAATTGCATCAGGAGGAATAATTGCACTTACTGTATCTATGTTTGGAATAGATTTAGTAAATAGAATATCAGATTTTATAGATGGTACAGAAGAGAGAAAGAGCGCTAAAAAAAGTAAAAGCAACAGCAATACGAAAAAGCAGAACCAGAGAACGATGAGGACCAAATAATTGGAATAGATGAAAGAAAAGAGACTAAAAAAGAGAGAAAATTAAGGGAAAGACTAGAAAAAAGAAAAGGCTGCTTTAGATGTTGAACAACTCCAAATAAATTTGAATGGTAAGGATATTGGAAAATCTTCTAAATTATTTGATGTTGAAAAAGAGACATAAAAGACGATAAAAAAAGTAAGAACAGAAAAATCAGAAGAAAGAAAACAATCACCAGAATTTATAGAAGATCCATTATTTAAGAAACAAGAAGAACAGAAGGAAGATAAGACAAAAGAAGTTTTACAATTAGAGCATACGCTTACTGTTGAGGATGAAAACTATGAATTTCCTCCACTAAATCTATTAAGCGAAGGAACATCAAAAGGCTTAAAGGGCGGAAAAAGAGCACTAGCAGATACTGCTTCGAAATTACAAAAAACATTATATAGTTTTGGTGTTTCTGCAAAAGTAGAAAATGTTTCTGTAGGACCTGCTATAACAAGATATGAGCTTAAACCTGCAGAAGGAGTACGTGTAAGTAAAATTGCAAACTTAGCAGATGATATTGCACTAAATCTTGCAGCAAAAACAATAAGAATTGAAGCCCCAATACCAGGAAAACAAGCCGTTGGTATAGAAGTGCCAAATGAAGAAAGTGAAATTGTACACATAAGAGATATTTTACAAACAGATGAATTTAAAGAGCATAAATCTAAACTTGCATTTGCACTTGGAAAAGACGTATCTGGTGAAGCAATAGTAACAGATATTGCAAAAATGCCACACGTTATGATAGCTGGTGCAACAGGCTCTGGTAAGAGTGTATGTATAAATACTCTAATTGCAAGCATAATATATAAGGCAAAACCAAGTGAAGCAAAGCTGGTTATGATTGATCCTAAAATAGTTGAATTATCTGTATATAATGGAATTCCACACTTATTAATTCCGGTAGTAACAGATCCTAAAAAGGCTGCAGGAGCACTTGCATGGGCTGTTCAAGAAATGGAAAACAGATATACAATGTTTGCGTCAAAAGGTGTAAGAGACTTAAAAGGCTATAACGAAGTAATAGAAAAAGAAGATAATTTCGGAAAACTACCACATATAGTTATAATTGTAGACGAGTTGGCAGACTTGATGATGGTTGCAAAAGGTGATGTTGAAGATGCAATTTGCAGATTGGCACAAAAAGCAAGAGCTGCCGGAATGCACTTAGTAATTGCTACACAACGTCCATCTGTTGATGTTGTAACAGGTTTAATTAAAGCAAATATTCCATCAAGAATTGCATTTGCGGTATCTTCTCAAGTAGACTCGAGAACGATTTTAGACCAAGTTGGTGCTGAAAAATTGCTTGGTAAAGGAGATATGTTATTCTTCCCAACAGGAGCTCCAAAGCCAGTAAGAATCCAAGGAGCATTCATATCTGATAAAGAAGTTGAAAAACTTGTAAACTTTGTAAAGGCAAACGGAGAAACAACATATAGAGATGATATTACAGAATACATAGAAAAGGCTAATACAACAGATAAAGAAATTGATGAAGGAGCCTTAGATGATGATGAAACAGATCCACTTTTAAATGATGCAATAGAAACTGTAATAGAAACAGGACAAGCATCAACATCGTACATTCAAAGAAAGTTTAAAGTTGGATATGCAAGAGCAGGTAGAATAATAGACCAAATGGAAGAAAGAGGTATTATTTCAGGCTACCAAGGAAGTAAGCCAAGAGAAGTTCTTATGACGAAAGAGAGATGGGCTGAATTAAACTCATAGTAGTTGAAAATAAAAATTAATTTTTTTCAACTTAGTATAATGTAATTGGAATATTAGAAAGGTACAAAAGAAATATGCGAATATTTTCAAAGCTTAATTCAAATGAATACAATAATCAATTGGAAAAAATATTGGAAAATAAGACATTTGATGAGAGTGTAAAAAATTTATTATTAAGTATGTTATATAAAATTGAAAATGGATATGCAGACTATTCTATAGTAAAATTTAATGCACTTCCAAAAGCAGATTTTATGGAGAAAATATTAAATATAATAGATAAACAATGTTTCGAAATAAAACTAGTAATACCAGAAACAGAAGAGAGTAAGCCTCTAGAACACGACAACGTGGTTTGCAAAATAGATGCAGATAGAGGCTCTATTTTGGTATATGCAAATGAGGAGGCAATTTTATATTCTTTAATTCAGATGAATTTGTTACAGGAAAAGTACAACAAAAATCAATTGGAAATAACCGAGAGTAAGTATTATAGAGATGCAATAAATAAGTTTTTACTTAAAGCAAAAAGTATTAATGGAAGTGAGGTTATACGCGACTTTGATGGTTGGTCTTGGAACAATAATATAAAAAACAGAGTGATTTTGAATATAATTTGATATTCCAAAACATGATGCTCTTAAACTTAAGATTAGATGATAATTTTAAAGAGAAAATCTATGAACAAAATTTCCAAAATCCAAATTTGTTTTATCAAAAAATTGTATACTATAATTTTGGCTATTATTGCAAAACAAGACGAAAAGATAAAAAATGAGATTACAACAAGGTTAAATGAATTAATAAGACTATTATTTTTGATGGAAGATAGAGTAAAATTTCTAAATAAGATTACAGAAGAAAAGAAAATGATTTCAAGTGAAATTAAAGAAATAGATGAGACTTTAAATGATAAAGAAAAATTGAAAAAAGAATATATTAATAGAAACTCTAAACTTCCAAATAAGGATAAGATATTTAGTGTAAGTTTTTTATATGATATACTTGAAAATGAAAGAAAAGCACAAGTTGAGAAACTAAAAACTATGAATGGATACCTAGATCCAAGAAATTTTTCTAAACAAAAAACGAATATGGAAAATGAATGTTCATTGTTAAAAAATGTAATAGAACTATCAGAGAACGGAGATTTAAGAAAACAAGAAATAATAGAATTTCAAAAAGAAGTTTTAAAATATTATCAACAAAAAATAGAAGAAAATTTGGAAGATAAAGATTTTCTAGAAAAAGTACTATATGAATTTAGATATTATTGTATGATACCAATTACAAAAAATGAAGTAATTGGAAAAGAGCCTGAGCTACAAGAGTCAATTGAGAAAGTAATGAATATTATAATTGATAATTGCATAGATAAAGAGATAATAACTAATTTTTCTAATAGTGCAAGCATATGTTATGCAATTTTGAAATATATATTCATAACAAAGATAATAGATTTAAAAGAAATACAAATAAAGATAAATAAGATAAAAGAAATACAGTATGTAAATGAAGTACAAAGCCAAATTGCTGTTAGTATATATGATGAAAAAGAGGCTGAAAGTATATACAATGAAACTGTATATAATTTAAAATCACTAAACGTAAAGCTAAAAAAAAATTCCGTTATTTTTGAAATAATAGAAAATTTGAATAATAACCTGTGAAAATAATTAAATTTATAAATACGCAGATTGTTGTTTAAATGTGAAGGGAGAAAAACGAATGAATATAACTTTTTTAGGAGCAACAAAAATGGTTACAGGCTCTAACTTTTTTTGGTGGAAGGAGCTGGCAAGAGATTTTTAGTTGATTGTGGAATGTACCAGGGAAAAGCAACAGATGAAATGGAGAATGAAGCACCATTTTTGTATAATCCAGCTGACATAGATTTCATGCTTTTAACACATGCACATATAGACCACTCTGGTCGTATTCCAAAATTATATAATGAAGGTTTTAGAGGACCAGTGTATGCTACAAAAGCAACATGTGAGCTATGTTCGATAATGCTACCAGATAGTGGACACATTCAAGAACAAGAAAATGAGTGGAAGAATAATAAGAGAAAAAGAAAAGGATTAAAACAACAGCCACCACTTTACACTGCAGAAGAGGCTACAAAATGTTTGGAAATATTTAAACCAATAAAATATGATGAAATTATTGATATTGATGAACATATTCATGTTAGATTTAACGATGCTGGGCATATGCTGGGGTCTGCAATAATTGAAATTTGGGTAGATGAAGATGGAAAGACTACAAAAACAGTATTTTCAGGGGACTTAGGAAATAATGATATTCCACTGCTTTCAGAACCAACCATGATAGAAGATGCAGATTATTTAGTAATGGAATCTACATATGGAGATAGATTGCATGTTGGAACACATGACAAGGCAAAAGTGTTTCTAGATATTGTATCAGAGACACTTGACAATGGAGGAACAGTTGTAATTCCCTCATTTGCTGTTGGAAGAACTCAAGAAATTTTATATGAATTAAACATAATAAAAAAAGAAGAGAGAAGTAAAGATGAAGCTTTCCAAAAAGAGTATGAAACATTGATGAGAGCACCTGTTTATGTTGATAGTCCGCTTGCAATATCTGCAACAGAAGTATTCAAAAATAATGAAGATTTATTTGATGATGAAACAAAAGCTATTATGGAAAGAGGAGACAATCCACTAGAATTTCCTGGGCTAAAATTTACAAGAACAGCAGACGAATCTAAGGCATTAAATGAGAGTGATGAACCATCAATAATAATTTCTGCCAGTGGTATGTGTGAAGTTGGAAGAATAAAACATCACTTAAAACACAATATTTGGAATCCAAACAGCACAATATTATTTGTTGGATATCAAGCACCAGGAACACTTGGAAGAAGTATAGTAGATGGAGCAAAAAAAGTTAAAATATTCGGAGAAGAGTTTAGCGTAAAAGCTAGAATAGAATATATAGAAGGATATTCTGGTCATGCTGACCAAGAATGGCTACTAAATTTCGTATATTCATTCATAAAAAAGCCAAAGCACATATTCTTAGTACATGGAGAACCTAATGGGCAACTGGTTTTGAAAAACAAAATTGTAGACACAACACAAATTCCAGTTACAATACCTGGATATGGAGAAAAATATACGCTAGATGACAATTTTACAGTAGAAAAGAAATACGAAGATCCAATAGATAAACGTTATTTAAGGTTAGAAGTATTAGACAGAATAGAGACACTACAGGAAGAAATTGAAGATATGAAAAACATCATCAAAGAAGACCTTCTATCAAAAAAGAAAGAAGCGATGATGATGTAAAAAAGAGTTAATGAAAAGGTTAAGGAATTGGAGCAGAGAATTGTTGATATTATAGAGAACAGTTAAGCTGAAAAAAAGTAATTACAATTTTGGCTAAAGTCAAATTTAATTCTTTTGCAACTGGAAATGATAAATAATTCGAAAAAATGAAGGAGAAAACCAATGAGTAATAAATTTTTTAATGATGCGGTTATTGGAAATAAGAATGTAAGAGCAACCTTTAGTAGCACTGGAGAGCTACTAAGGGCTTACTATCCAAGTGTAGATTTTAAGCAATTTGTGGACTTTTTCCATGTGGGAATGAAGGTAAATGATTCTGCAATTATTTATCTTCACCAAGACATAAATAACAGATACAACCAGTATTATACTGACAATACAAATATTTTAAATACTGAAATTGAGAATACATATTTTAATTTAAAAATAAGACAGACTGACTTTGCTCTTGTTAAGGAGAATATAATTGCAAAGAGATACACAATTGTAAATGGAAATAAGCTTGATCTAGATTTAAGCTTTTTGGTACGCTCAAAATTATATTCAAATGATAATAATATGGTGTCTGGAAAAGTAATAGATAATGGCTTAATTCAATATAATCATGATTTTTCATTTAGCATATTTGCAAATAAAGATATATCAGGACATAGAATTAATGATGTAGAGAGTTGCTTTAGAGAAGCAGTACTAAATGATAAAGATTATATAGGAATGTCTAATGATTCTGCTGTAAGCTATAATCTTGGACAATTAAAATCAGGTGACCAGATAGACTTTACTTTGTTTATATACATTGAGAATAATAACAATATAAAAAAATATGGAAGAACTCGAAGAAAAAATAGAAAATTATAAAAAAATAGATGTAAATAAAGAATATACTCAAGCAAAAAAATATTGGACAAACTATTTGGAAAAGCATGATGGATTAAATTTAAGAGAAAATAGCAACAAGCTTGTGAATGACAGAGTGAAAGAAATATATAAACGTACAATATTGCTGTTTCCTTTATTACAAAATGAGGAAACAGGAGGAGTATCTGCAACTGTTGAGATAGATGAAAATAGAGAAAAGAGTGGAAGATATTCGTATTGCTGGCCAAGAGATGCCGTGTTTATTGCTAAGGCATTTGACTATTTGAATATGAAAAAAGAAACAGACAAGTTCTATGAAAATTTCTGCAAAAAAACTCAAAGCAAGAATGGAATGTGGGAGCAAAGATTTTATACAGATGGCACATTAGCACCTTGTTGGGGATACCAAATAGATGAGACAGCAAGTGTAATTTATGGTGTTTATGAGCATTATAAAAACACTAAAGAATTGAAATTTTTACAAAGTAATATGAAAATGTGTGAAAATGCATTACATTTCTTATTCAAATATTTAGAAAATATTTTTGGCGAAAAAAGAAGAAAAAAGACTTAGTAAAAAAAAGAGATAGAAGAGCAGGTAATAAAAGAAGGTAGACAAAAAGACCAAATCTACAAGCATGTAAGTTATGACTTGTGGGAAATGAACGAGGGTGTTCATTTATATTCACTTGCAAGTATTTATGGCGCATTTAATGCAATGATTGGAATGTATGAGGAGATAAAACCTAAATACGAAAATAATAGATTGAAACTTGAAAAAATAGCAAAAGACATACAGAAAATAAAAGATGAAATAGAAAATATAAGAAAGTATGTTGAAAATAATTTGTATGATGAAAATACTAAAGTGTTACGCAGAAATGCAGAAGATAGTAAAATGGATATTAGTACAATAGGAGCTGTTTATCCATTCGAATTGTTTGGAGCTGATGAGAAAAAAGTTTTAAACACTGTTGAAAAAATAAATATGACACTACGTACATATACAGGTGGATATTTAAGGTTTGAACAAGATAGTTACATGGGTGGAAAATACCCATGGCCAGTTACAACTTTGTGGATGGCAATGTATTATTTAAAAGCAGGAAATAAGAAGATGGCTCAAGAATGTTTTAATTTTGTTGTAAACAGTACATCTTCATTAGGATTTATATCAGAACAGGTAGATAACAACACAATGAAGCCTAGTTGGGCAATTGGTTTAGGCTGGTCTCATGCAATGTTTATAATAACATTAGCAGAATTATTGAAATAATAATAAAAAAAATGTTAAAATAAGTATGAAAGTGTAGAAATAAAATAGTTAACACGAGAAAGGAATATGAAAATTATGGCAAAGAAAAAACATGAGGCAGGAAAAATATTTGTAAAAGTAATGGCAGCGCTTTTAGCTTTATTAATGGTATTGGCAGTGTCTGCAACACTTATATTTTACCTAATGCAATAATAAAATTTGACGTTGATTAAATTCTAGAAATAGAGTTTAACAACGTCTAAATGTTTTATAATGATGGACTTATTTTTCACGAAGAAAGGACAGCAAAAAATGAAGGAAAATTTTATAACAAGTATAGTATCAACATGGAGCAATAGTATATCTGAATATTTTAAGTTATTACAAGAATATCCGATTAAACTAGTATCATTAATTTTGGATTTAGCAATAGTCATATTTATTGTAGTAAAAATGTTTCAAATAGCGAAAGGTTCAAGAGCATTGCACTTAATAAAGGGAATAATTTTGTTCATTCTTATAACATGGCTTAGTGGAATACTTAATTTAACAATAGTACACTCCGTTTTAACGGCATTTTTGCCTTCTGGAGTAATTGCACTCGTTGTAATATTTCAACCAGAAATAAGAAGAGGATTAGAACAAATTGGAACAAACAAGTTTACAAATTTATTTGGAATGGACAAGAGTATAGAAACTAAAACAAGAGAAGATATCTACAAGATTGTAATTGCTGTAGAAGAACTTGCAAAAACAAAAACAGGAGCATTAATCGTAATTCAAAGAGACATCAGCTTGAGTGATATTATATCAACAGGTATAGAAATGAATTCTGAAATATCTCCACAATTATTGGTAAATATATTCGTTCCAAAGACTCCGTTACATGATGGCGCAGTTGTAATTAATAATAACAGAATTGAACAGCAGCAAAGCATGTATATTACCACTTGCAAATAATACAGATATTTCAAAAGAATTAGGAACAAGACACAGAGCTGCAGTGGGAATTTCTAAAGAATATGATGCAATAGCAATAGTCGTATCAGAAGAGTCTGGAAAAATATCTATTGCAAAAGATGGAACTCTAATTGTAGATGTTAAAGAAGATGCTTTGAAAAAAATATTAATAAAAAAATATCATAACAAACAGATTAGATGAGAAAGAAAAGAACAAATTAGCAAGCTTGAAGAATATTCAAGAGTTAAAGAAAAAAGATAAAGAAGAAAGTAAAGAAAATAAGGAAGCAGACAAATAATATGAGAAATATAAGACTTACCATAGAATATGATGGCAAATGCTATAATGGATGGCAAAAAACAGCCAGATAAATTAAACATTCAAGGAGAAATAGAAAGAGCAATATTTAATATAACAAAAGAAGAAGTAGAACTTATAGGATCGGGAAGAACCGATGCTGGAGTTCATGCATTAGGTCAAATTGCAAACTTTAAAACAAACTCTAATATGCCAATAGAAAAAATGGCAATAGCAATAAATTCTCAATTAAAAATAGCATTATAATAAAAAAGGCAGAAGAAGTCGATGAAAGATTCCATAGCAGATATAATGCAAAGCAAAAAACATACAGATATATTATAAATAATTCCGAATATGGAACAGCAATATATAGAAATTTACAATACTGTTTTCCGATAAAATTAGATGCAGAAAAGATGAAAGAAGCGGCAAAATATTTTGAAGGAGAACACGATTTCAAGGCATTTAAATCTAGCGGAACAAGTGGAAAAAACAGTGTAAGAACAATATATAAAGCAGAAGTAAGAAAAGAAGGAGACAACATAATAATAGAGTTAACTGGAAATGGCTTCTTGTACAACATGGTAAGAATAATTTCAGGAACATTATTGGATGTTGGACTTGGAAAAATTAAACCAGAAGAAATACCAGAAATAATAGAATCAAAAGATAGGCAAAGAGCAGGAAGAACACTTCCCGCACACGGATTGTATTTAGTACAGGTGGTATATAATTAAATTTGTAACGAATAATAGTAAGAACCCATATTATATATAAACATAAACTTAGAGAGGAATGTGATATAATATGGATTTATTACTATTATTTTTTGCAATACCACTTGCTGTTATTATATTATCTATTGTCCTACAGAAAATACTTAAGTGTCCATGGCTTGTAGCGGCAACTTTTTTTGCTATATTTTTAATAGTTACATTTTCGGTAGGAGATATAAGATTACTAATATTTACGGTGGTATACACAATAATTTCATATATTACGGCTTTAATATTTAGAGCAGTATGCAACCTTATGTGTAATGGAATAACATTAAGAAACATAAATGCGCGAAACATTAATACAAATACATTAAATGCAAACCAAGTAATAGACAATGGAGATAACAGTATAGATGAAAACAATAATAACAATGGATGTAGTTGTTCTTGTGGTAACTGTTATAGAGGAAATTGCAGTTATAACTTAAATAGAAATTACAATGGATATAATTATAGATGTAGAAGATAGATTATATAAAATATGAATGAAATTTTTTGTTTGACATATAATAAAAAAAGTGCTATTATAATTATAGCAATTGCAATAAATGTTTCAAAGAACATAAAAAGACTAGGTGCAGACCTAGTCTTTTTTCTTTGCTAATCATCAGAATATATTACAAAAATGTTACAATACAATTAAACTTAAATTACAGTAAAAAAAATATTGTTTTACCCTTAATTTGTTGTACAATTATATAAGTAATAATTTTGTCAAAATATTGACTTTTAGGAGGAAAAAAAGTATGGCTACAAATCCAATGCAAAAAAAAAGCGAGAAATTCATTTATATTAGGAGTGTTAATTACTTTTTTATAATTATGGCGTTAATAGTCGCATATCTATTTTTACAAATGAAAAAATTGCAAGATGAACAAGCAAAAATGACTGCAAACTATGTCAAAGTATGTATTTTGAAGAGTGACGTAGTATCAGGACAAATTATAACAAGTGATTTAATTACTACTAAAGAAGTTGATAAAAATACAGTTCCATCAAATGGTACTGCAACTATAACAAATTTAACAAATTATTTTTTAGAGGACAAGAGTGGAAATCCTGTAATAACAAATAATGGTAAAACTTATTTACAAAGAGACGGCAGAGACATAGAATTAAAAACAGAAGATGCAACTGGAGAATATTATATAGAAAATAATAATTCTAAAGAGTATGTAGAATTAACAACACCACCATTAATTGCCAAAATAGACATGAAGGCGAATACAGTTGTAACTTCATCTATGATTGCAAAATCTGATGAGAAAACAACAAATGATTTAAGAATTCAAGAATATAACATGTTAAGACTATCAAGCCAGATTGCTTTGCAGAAGATTATATAGATATTAGATTTAGAATGCCTTCTGGAGAAGACTACATTGTTGTATCTAAGAAAAAAAAAAAGTTGAAATTCCACAAATAGATGGAGTAGATTCAGCAACTACAATTTGGCTACAATTAACAGAAGATGAAATTCTTACTATGAGTAATGCAATTGTTGAAAATTATATGATTGAAGGATCTGTGCTTTATACAGCAAAATATGTTGAACCTGGAACACAAGAAAAAGCTACACCAACATATGTTCCAAGTGAAGCAGTTCAGAATTTACTAAGAAATAATGATTCAAATATTTTAAATACTGCAAAACTAGCTTTACTTACGAGATATCAAGGAAATTCAGATGTAAGAAATAACATAAATAATACAAAGAATTCTATAGATCCAGATGATGTAGCAACAAATATCAGTACTGGAGTTAAACAGGAAGTTTCTACAGCACAAGAACAAAGACAAGATTACTTAGATGCCTTATCAGGTAACTAATAGATAGAATACTTCTAGGAGGAGACAAATGGAAAAGATAAATTTTATAGGAGCATATGATAAAACAGATTCTATAATGTATATTGCAAAAATTTTAACAGAAATGAAGAAAAAGTTATAATAGTTGATGCAACAATAACACAAAAACAAAATATGTTATACCAACTATAGATAATAGAAGTGAATATATAGCAAATTATGCAAATATAGATTTTGCAATAGGTTTTACTAATTATAATGATATAAAAACATATCTTGGCATGCCTCAATCTGCTGCATTTACATATGATTATATGCTTATAGATATTGATAATTCTGATTTGTTAAATAACTTTGATGTTTATAGTTCTAAGAAAAAATTATTTTGTTACATCATTTGATTTATATGCATTAAAAAAAGGTGTGGAAGTCTTAAAAAGACTTTCACTACCTGTGGAAATAATGAAAGTATATTTTTCAAATTTAATGTCTCAGTCAGAAGATGATTATTTTAATTATATAGCTACTGGGTGTAGAGTAAAATGGAACCAAGATAAAATATATTTTCCATTATTAAATGAAGACCTAGATTTTATTAAAGAAAACCAACGATTATCTAAAATAAGATTTAAAGGCTTAAGCAATGAATATAAAACATCACTTATGGAATGGACTCAAGATATATGTGGAGACTCTAATGGAGTAAAAAAAGCATGTAGACAAATAGAAAGAGGAGTATAAATATGGCAGTAGTATCTTTTTGGGGAAATAACACAAAAGAAACAGGACAAACATTATCAGTTGTTGCACTCGGAACAGAAATGGCAATTGACCATAATAACAAGATTCTTATTGTGTCGACAGGGTTTAATGAAACAACAATGGAAGATTGCTTTTTGGGGAAAAGAAAAAGAATAATGGAATAATCCCAGAAAATGGAGTAAAAACAGGTGGAATAGCAAATGGTTTTGAAGGATTAATAAAAGTAATACAAAGTAATAGAACATCATCTAACATTATAAGAGATTATGCGAAAGTTGTATTTAAAAGCAGATTAGACGTATTACCAGCACCAACAACAAGAAACCCAAAGATGTATAATACTATAACATCATATTATAAAGATGTTTTAAAATTTGCTAATAAAGAGTATGATTTGGTTCTTGTAGATGTAGATAAAAGAATAAGTGTTGAAGACAAATCGGCAATACTTCAAGAATCTGATGCTGTTATGATTACATTTAAACAAGGATTAGAAGAAATTGAAGAAATAAAGCAACTTAGAGAACAATATCCTGATAAGAAAAAAACGAATATAATATTTATGATGGGAAAATATGACTTCGATTCTAAATATAATACAAAAAATATAACTAGAATGTTAAAAGAAACAAAGGAAATATCAGCTGTTCCATATAATTTAGGGTTTTATGAAGCTAGCATGGAAGGCAAAGTTGCAGATTTCTTCTTAAATAATAGAACTTTAAACGATAGCTCAAGCTCAAATGCAAAATTTTTGCAGGAATGCAAGAGGGGCTGTGATAATATATTAGCAAAACTAGAAGATTTAAAAATGAGAATGTAAACCTAACGAAAGGAGAAAGATATGATTAGTAATTTAATACTGATAGTAGTTGTTTTAGGAGTAGCCTTTGCAATTATTCGTAGGTTTATTACCAAAAGACAAAACGAAGAATCAGATGAAAAAATGCAGGTTGATGACAGAACATATACATTGGAAATGATGATAAGCTTTTTGTGAAAAGAAGACTAGATGAAATTACTAAAATTAACTTGTATGATATAGGTCTTTCAGAGGAAGAATTAAAAAAAAGAAGAAAAAACAAAAAATATGAATTAAAAAAAGCTTTAAAAGGTTGTGCATATGGAGATGTAAATGATAAAAAATACATAAAAGAATTAATTTACGATATGTTATATAATGAATATGGAGTAAATGAAACAAATGTATCAAAAGCAATACCTTTTGATGTACCATCACTTTTAACTGCTCAAGATAAATTCGATATTATATTATATATGTACAAATCAGAATTTGGTTATGAAGCATTTGCTGAAATTATGAAAAAAATATAACCTTGATGATTTGAAATACATAGAAGGGGAGTCAAAACCTTCATACGTTATAACTCCAGAGGAAATTGATGATATTTATGAAAAAGAAAACTTTGCATTAACATTCCAAGATAAATTGAATGTTGTTGTACAAAGAATATATCAACAGTATAAAGGTTATAGCAGTATAGATGAAATAAGAGATATGAATATAGATGGTATATCTGGTGGTGTATCTGGTCTTCCAGAAAGCTTCCTAAGCCAGGTTGCTCAAACAGAAGGAGATTACTTAAGCCAAATTTCTGAACATAAAGTACCACGTGCTTGTGATAGTATTTGGATAATGTTCCATGGTAAATCTATACGTTTAGCTTTTCTTTCATTTGGAACAGAGGCAGAGCTTAAAAAAGAGTTTGCCAGAATATATACAAATTTAACAACCCAGGACAGTTATCAGATACAAATGGTTATAAGATTAACGAAATGAAAGATGGTTCTCGTGTCGTTGTTGTTAGACCAAGTATGTCTGAAACATGGGCATTCTTCGTAAGAAAGTTCGATGTTAAGCGTGCAACACTAGAACAAATAGTAAAATTTCCGGGAAAAGAAGATACAATCGATTTATTAAAATACTTAGTAAAAGGAGCAAGAATTATATCACTTACTGGTGAGCAGGGTTGTGGTAAAACAACAATGCTTATGGCGATGATAGAAAACATATACGAAACAATGAACCTTCGTATTACAGAAACTGCATTCGAGCTTCACTTAAGAAAAATATATCCAACAAGAAACATATTATCAATGCGTGAAACAGAAACAATTTCTGGACAGGCCTGCTTGGACGTTCAGAAGAAGACTGACGGTTCTGTTAACATCATCGGTGAGGTTGCAACTGACCCCGTAGCATCTTGGATGATCCAATCTGCACAGGTTGCTTCTAAATTTACATTATTTACTCACCACGCTAAAACATTCCCAGACTTGGTAACAGCACTTCGTAACTCAATGCTTAGAGCAGGAGTGTTCAAAGATGAAAGAACAGCAGAAGAACAGGTTGTTTCAGTATTAAACTTTGATATCCACTTAGTAAAAGACTTTAGAGGTAGAAGATATATAGAAAGAATAACAGAATGTATACCAGTAGAAGAAAGAAACGAATATACATTTGATTACAGAAAAGAAAAAACACTAGAAGGAAAATTAGACAAATTCATGGACAACGCAACAAACTTCTTCTTCACAAAAACAACAAACAGAGAATTATATAAATACAGAAATGTATTAGAGTATCATGACGGAACATATGTGTTAACAAACCCTATAAGTGATCACAACATTAAGGAAATGTTGAACAATATGGATGACAGAGATGCTGAAGAGTTTAAAAAATTTGTTAAGAGAAATTATGGTATAGATGCACATAGAGACTCTGACGAAATAGAAGAAGAAACCAAATAATATTATCAAAGGAGGTGCAAAAAACAACATAATGAATAGCAAATTAATAATATACTTGATGGCTGGTGTAGGCGTAATCTTTATGGGAATTGTTGTTGCATATGTTGTATTAAGTAAAAAAGCTAAAAGCTTCTGATACAATGCAAATAAAACAATTGAGAGAAGGTACTCAGGAAAAAAAGTTTTTCTTTTGAAATTCTTTATCAAAAATTGTACAACATATATATACGAAATCCTTTTACAAAAAAGATATTTGTTCAAAGTAAGAAGAAGACTTGAAATTATAAATATTGATGATGAATATTTAACAAGAAAGCAAACATCAGCAATAGTTACTAAAGCGCTTATGATGATTATTCCAATTACATTAGTAATAATTTTAATAACAAAAAGTAATACATTGCTGATGGCAATATTGCTATTATTTGAATTATTCATGATAGATACATTAGTAGATGGAATGGTTGACAAAATAGACAATAAGCTACTAATTCAACAAATAGACTTCTTTGCAGAAATAAGACATGCATACCATGAGTTTAACATGGTTGAGGAGGCTATATATCAAGTTGCTCAAGGCGATAGTGCTCCAGAAATGTCTAGACAGGCTGAAAAAAATATATGAAATATTAATTTCAAATGATCCTGAAAGTGAACTGGAGAAATATTATGATGTTGCACCAAATAGTTACTTAAAAGAATTTGCAGGTATCTCATATTTAACAAAGGAATTTGGTGATAGAACAGTTGATAAGACATCATTATACTTAAAAAATTTAAACAACATAAGCCAAGAAATGCAACTTGAAATATTAAAGAGAGATAAACTAGACTATGTGTTCCAAAGCTTATCTGTAATTTCTATATTACCATTATTATGTTTGGAACCAATTAAAAGTTGGGCTGTATCAGAATTCAACTTTACAAAGTCATTTTATTATGGAAAAAATGGAATGATAGTTCAGTTATTGCTTGTTATTATAACATTTATATGTTATATCTTAACAAGAAAATTAAAAAGATAATGGCTCAACAGCAATAAATACAAAACCAGAACATCCTTGGGAAGAAAAAGTTTATAATATTCCTTTTGTTAAAAAAATTGTAGATTTATTCATACCTAAAGATGGAACAAAAAGAAAGACGTAAGCTTAGAAATTTAATAAAAGATTCA